>Ga0302321_100004313_pt1 | contig 12313 bp, 7 predicted proteins | sample Fen_T0_1_FD_202505 | JGI IMG/M metagenome (GOLD analysis project Ga0302321, IMG submission 202505) | Peat permafrost microbial communities from Stordalen Mire near Abisko, Sweden - Fen_T0_1 | ecosystem: Environmental > Terrestrial > Soil > Wetlands > Permafrost | place: Sweden: Abisko...
TTGCGGCCCGTGCGGTCGGGCGGCGAGCCACAACGTTTTCGGCTCAATTTCAGCAAGACTGGGCCCGCAGCACTGCTCGGGCACCTGGACCTGATCCGCGAATTACCGCGCGTGGTGCGGCGCGCCGGCACGAGAACCGCCTACAGCAAGGGCTTCCACCCCAAGCCGGAGATGTCCTTCGGCCCTGCGCTGTCGCTCGGCGTTGCCAGCTTGGATGAGTTCTTGGACGTAGCATTGATTGACGCCCCGGCGCCGGAAGAGCTGCTGCGTCGGCTGAACGCTGCGGCCAGCGGCGGCATCGCGTTCAAGTGCGTGCAGGCGCTCACCAATAGCGACCGCGTGATCACCACCATCGTAACCGGCGCGCGCTACGTGATCGCGCTGGCCGAGAGCGCACTGACTAATCTCGGCGGCCTGCCGGAATTGGAGCGCCGGATGGCCGAATTCTTGGCGAAGACGGAATGTAGCATCCGGCGAGACGTCGAGGGTCTGGGCAAGATGGTCAATGTCCGGCAATTCGTGCAAAAAATGCAGCTGGGCGGGGTCGATTCGCGCGAGCTACTCGAGCGCGCGGGCCTGATTGGGCGCATGATTGCGGTCGACGTGACGATCGAAATCGGACAGCGCGGCTCTGCCAAAATTTCGGAAGTGGTCGAAGCATTGTTCGGCGTGAAGGACTTTCCACACCGCGGAGTGCGCAGCGCGCTGCTCGCGGGCACAGGCACTCCACACGACCTCGAGCTGCATCGTAAGCAGCCCGTCACCCACGAAGCGCCCGTCGAATCGACGGGCGCGGAGGCATCAGCACTCTAATGCCGCAACCCCCAGCACTGACTCCGCAGTTGATCGTCATCTATTTGGTGATCGGCGCGTTCCAGCTATGGATGCTGTTCGACGCGATTCGTCGTCGCTCCCCGTTCTACTGGAAGGCGCTGATTTTCTTGCTCCCACTGGCGGCGCTGTTCTATTTCTTCCTGGTCAAGCTGCCTGAACTGACTGGGCGGAAGCCTGCGCCAATCCTCACGCCGGCCGGTCCGACGTTGGAAGAGGTCGCGGAGCTCGCGCGGCAGACGCCCAGTGAGCTGAACAAGCTGGCTTTCGCCGACAAACTCGCGGAAATGCAACGCTTTCCAGAAGCCATCGGGCGTTACCGGGACGTGCTGCGCGTCAACCGCGACAGTAAAGAGGCACTGCACGGTTTGGCGCGCGCTCTATTGAATCTGGGTCGCCCGCTCGAGGCGATTGAGGAATTGGCCACTCTGATGGAACTGCAGCCGGAGTTCCGCGACTACGCCGCGGCATTGGACTATGCCGAAGCGCTCTGGCAAGCAGGCAAGCAGGAAGACACGATCGGCCTGCTTACAGGCATGGTCAGCGTGACCAAGCGCATCAATCACCGGGTAGCCTTGGCGCATTACTCGAAGGAACGCGGAGATTCGATAACGGCTCGCAACGAGCTGGATTTGGCGTTGAGCGAGTTTGCCTCGCTGCCCGAGCCGATGCGCAAGCGGGAGCAGCGCTGGGCCGATCGCGCGCGGAAACAGCTGGCGGAGCTCAATTAGGTGCAGCTACTTCTGACCTGGCTCGTACTGAGTTTCGCCGTTTGGCTGACCGCCGCCATCTTGCCCGGCTTCAAGGTGACCGGGGTTTGGGGCGCGGTGAAGGCGGCCGCGGTCTTCGGCATCTTGAATTGGCTGCTCGGCTGGTTCTTTTTCGCCGTACTCAGCATCGTCACGTTGGGCATCGCTTATGTGCTCGCGTTCATCACCCACTGGATCGTCATGGCGGTGATCCTGAAGCTTTCCGATAAAGTGTCCTCGAGCATCGAGATCGACGGCTTTGGAACCGCCTTGCTCGGCGCGCTGATCATGACCATCATCGACGCAGGGGTCGAGCACTTCGCACTATTTCTGCGTTGAATCTGTGTCCCGTGACATTGCCACTCCAATGATTGGCGATCCGCGTCCTAGATCTTGAGCGGCTTGTATTTGATGCGGGTCGGCTGATCCGCATCGCCGCCCAGGCGGCGTTTGCGGTCTTCCTCGTACATCCGGTAGTTGCCTTCGAACCAGACGACTTTGCTGTCGCCTTCGAAGGCCAGGATGTGGGTCGCGATGCGGTCTAGAAACCAGCGATCGTGGCTGATGATCACGGCGCAACCCGGAAAATCCAACATCGCGGTTTCCAGCGCGCGCAGCGTGTCGACGTCCAGATCGTTGGTCGGCTCATCCAGCAAGAGCAGGTTGCCGCCTTCTTTCAGCAGCTTGGCCAGGTGCACGCGGTTCCGCTCGCCGCCCGACATCGTGCCCAGCTTCTTCTGCTGGTCGCTGCCCTTGAAGCCGAACCACGAGCAGTACGCGCGCGAGGCAATCTCCCGAGTGCCGAGCGAGATTTTCTCTTCGCCGCCAGAAATTTCCTGGAAGACGCTGTTGTCCGCCTTGAGCGAGGAGCGCGATTGATCCACGTACGCAATCTTGACGGTGGGGCCTACTTTGAGCTCACCGCTGTCCGGCTTGTCTTCACCCACGAGCATCCGAAACAGCGTGGTCTTGCCCGCGCCGTTCGGGCCGATCACGCCCACGATGCCGCTGCGCGGCAGGCGAAAATCCAGGCCGTCGATTAGCAGCCGATCGCCGAAGCCTTTGCGCAGCGCGATCGCGTCGATCACGTTCTCACCCAGGCGCGGGCCGGGCGGGATGCTGATCTCGGTCGGATCGCTCGAGCCCTTATCGGCCTTGCTCACTAGCTCCTCGTACGCGGCGAGGCGCGCCTTGCTCTTGGCCTGACGCGCGCGCGGCGAAGCACGCACCCATTCGAGCTCTTGCTTCAACTTGCGTTGACGGGCGCTCTCGCCTTTTTCTTCCAAGGCGAGCCGCGCCGACTTCTGTTCCAGCCACGAAGTGTAATTGCCCTTGAACGGGTAGCCCTTCCCGCGGTCGAGCTCCAAGATCCATTCCGCGACGTCGTCCAAAAAGTAACGATCGTGGGTGACGGCCACTACGGTGCCTGGGTACTCGTGCAAGAAGCGCTCGAGCCACGCGACGGACTCGGCGTCGAGATGGTTCGTCGGTTCGTCGAGTAAGAGCATGTCCGGGCGCGACAAGAGGATGCGGCATAGCGCAACTCGTCGGCGCTCACCGCCGGAGAGCTTGGCGATTTCTGCGTCCGCCGGCGGCAAACGCAGGGCGTCCATCGCGAGCTCCAGACGCTGATCGAGGTTCCAAGCGTCGGCCGCATCGATCTTGTCCTGCAGCGCGGCCTGCTTGTCGAGCACGCGGGTCATCTCATCGTCCGAGAGCGGCTCGCCGAGCTTCATGCTCACGGCCTCGAACTCGCTGATCAGCCCTCGGATGTCGGCCACGCCTTCGTTCACCGCGTCGATCACCGTGCGCGCGCTGCCCAAATCTGGCTCTTGTGCAAAGTAGCCAATCTTCGTTCCCGGGTAAGGCTTCGCCTCACCCATGAACTCGGTATCGACGCCGGCCATGATCCGAATCAGCGAGCTCTTGCCGGAACCATTGGTGCCGATCACGCCGATCTTGGCACCCGGGTAGAATGCGAGCGTGATGTTCTCGAGAACCTTCTTTTCAGGAGGATGAACACGCGTCACCTCCTGCATCGTGAAAATGAACTCGGGCATGCGTCGAAGATTAGGTACTTTTGGGTCCGGACGCAAACTCGCAGCCGCTACGAAACCTGGCACGGCGGAGCTGAAAGATCTCGGTCGTGTCCCCGCGCACGCAGGCTTTGGTCTCGAATTAGTGTGCCGTGGCCACGAACAAGTCGAGCGAGCTCACGCCGGGGCCGCTGTGGTAGAGGCGCGTGCAGTCGGCATTCGGCTGTGCGTCGATGAGCTGCCCAAGGTCGCGCACACTCGCGAACGAATCGCGCGGAAAATCGAAGAAACCAGCTCGTTCTATGCCGAGCAGCCCATCCCAAAAGAACAGCGTACGTCCGTCTGCGGACATCCCCGTCGGCCTGCGCGTCTGAGCTCCCGAGGATTGGAGCTCCGCCGCGACGAGCGGCAAGCCTACGGACCATGGGTCACCGCTGAAGAGCCGCCGGGTTCGGTGGACGGTGTCGACCACACCGCTGCCATATTCCGAATACAGCAAGACTTTGTCGTCCGGATCGAGCAGCACATCGGCGAAGGAATTGCCTGCCGCCATGGTGTGCTGCGCGTAGTCTTCGAACGCCGCGAACGGGCCAATGCCCGGGGCACCAAGTGCGTCATCGCGCGACGCGCGGGTAAACTCGGTGAATCCTCGTCGATCAGCGTTCACCACCACCAAACGCAATCCGTCGGAGCTGAACGCGGCGCGGTCCAAAGCGAACGCGCCAACCAAGCTCCTGGGCGCGTCGAAGGCCGCCTGGTTGGTGGTCCGATCCGCGTAACGAACCGTTACCACCCCGCTCGAGCTCGTTGCCCACGCCACGCTGAGTTCGTCTGGTGTAATCGAACCGAAGCGATCCGCTGCAGGTGTCGAGATCGCCAGGGCAGCGCCGTCGACCCAGACCTGCGCCGCGCCGCAAATGGGCGTTGCCCCGTCCTGCGTGGTGCCTGCCGTTGGTTGCCCGCCCTCGGCATTCCAACTGCCCGCTGCGCCCGACTCCGCACCGGATCCCGCCGAGCCCGACTCGCCGCCCAATGCGACCGCCCCAGCATCACCGCCCGTCGACCCGCCTCCGCTCGTGCCTGCTGCGTCGAGCGCGCCGCCAACTGCGCTCTCTCGTCCGGCCTGCGCGGTTGCGCCTTTGCCAGCCGTCGCACGACTGCCACCTTCTGCGGCAAACCCGATGCTTGGAGAGCGATCCGGCTTGCTCGAACAAGCCTGGACAGCAACCCAGCACAGCAGGGGCACGAGCCAATAGCAATGGCGGTGAGCTGACAAGAGGGGCGTCATCTCACTCCGCTGGCAGGCAGTCGTAGGTGATTCGCCAGTCGGTCATCGTGGGAGACGAAAAATGGTCGGGGGAAGCATTGAAGGTCATCTGCACCCGCAGGTAATTTCTCGAGATCGACGTAGCAGCCCTGAGCAGCGCGTCGACCGTACTGGTGGCGGCAGCCCAACCTGGCATTGACGGTGGCGACACGGTCGCAACGTCGACCAGCGGAGTCGCCGTGGCGAGGGCGCTCGCAAGATCGCTGGTGCGCGCCTGGATCCCAATCGACGTACCGGTCGGGACAGCGGCTTGCCACTCGAATAGCTGCCATTTGGGCTTCGTCCCGGCCGGGCAACTGGCGGTGAAGTCACGCGTGAAGGTCGCGGTGCTGTAAGTGGTGACGGGCGGCGGTGAACCACAAACGCCGCTCGCACAGCGCGTGCCGGTCGCAAAGGTACAACAATCGGCGTGCGATACGCAGGTCGATGCCCTGTCCGCGACGCATGTGCTGCTGCCGAGTGGCGTGCAATGCCGCTTGGGTGGGTCGGCGACGGGGGTTTGAAGCGTGCAAGCAGACGGCGTTGGCGACTGACAACAATCGAGCGTCGTCTCGCATTCGTTGGCCGTCGTACGTGTCGACAACGGCGCCTTGCATTGGTCGAGCACCCAGAAGCCGCGCGAGTTACCGGCCAAGAGCTCCTGGCCTGGCAGATAGAACGCCGGATAGCTCGGATCTTGCCCTTCCACCAGCTTGGTCGTGGTGTCGGTGCTGACCGCGGCCACCCACAGCTTCTTGGTGGTCGGTCCCAGCTCCCCACCGAGTTTGCGAAAACGCGGATCGCTCCACCACGGGTTCATGGTCGCGACGTTGCCGTACAGCCTGCGGGACGTGAATACGACCCAGTAATAACCGCCAGTGGCCGTGGGATTCACCGTTGGCTCGTAATTGAGGACCGGTTCGTTCAGCGTCGTATGCGGGCTGGTTCCCGTTGGCAACGTCAAAGCGCCGGACGAATCCAGCCCATTGGCTGCGTTCAACCGCGTCGCCACCGGGCTCGAATCCGTACTCACCCACCACAGATCGGCCTTGGCCCCGTCATTTCCGCACGCTGCGCTGCCGCTGCTGTCGTCGCAGCCGCTACGCGTGCCGCCAAAATCGGAGTGGCCTGCGCCCGCGACGCGACCGTTGTTGAAGACCTCGCGCTCGAACACGACGCCCTCGTTCGCAGGCAAGAACGACGGCCAGACGTTGGTGCATGGATCGGTCGTGCCATAAAGAGAGCTGCACGCCGTCCCGGGATCGGTAACCAGACGTCTGAAGCCGGAGAAGGTCTTGGTACTCGCGGCAAAGTCTGCCATGCCGAGTGAACGCTTATCGCCAGCGACGGTGGGAGTCGCTCCGCTGACCGGTGCGATCGAGCCCGCGTAATGGTTGAAGGCGATGTGCTTGCCGTCGGGAGAAAAGACGGGGAGCGCCGCCTTGAGCCCCGATGGGATGCCGGTACTGGTGATCGCCGCGCCGCTTGGAATCGAATACAGAGCGCTAGCGGCCAGGGCCCCGTTGTCGCCACCCTCGAGGCCTCCTGGCGGTGCGGTGCTCGACGCCCGCGGCGGCCCGGCGTTACTGAAGATAAAGGACCCGTCGGGCGCGACCGCCGGCCAAGCGTAGCGGCCGTCATTCGTGCCGGTCATTAGCGTTTCGACGGGCGTCCCCGAAAGATTGGTGAATTTGCTCGAGAGGTAGTCGGTCGGGTAGTTGTTCGTGACCAGGGCCAGGCCGCCAGCGGCCGCCGAATGGCACACGCGACACCCTGGCCCATCGGACGCACTGGTGGAGCCGGCGACGACAGTTGGATAAGACTGCCCAATCTTGACGGCCAAGGTCGCGGCACCAAACCGCCGGTCAGCGCGTGCGTAAGTCTGAGGGCTCCACGTGGTGCTGAAATTTTGAACCAGATTGGTGCCATAGGACTGGTAGTACACCGTGCCCTTGAGCTGATTGGTCGCGAACGTGATGGGATTCGCCAGCTCGGCGCGCAGGGTGCCGCTGACCAATCGCTGGACGACCATCTCCGCGGTTTGGCCTTTGGCGCTCTGCTCGAATGCGCTCCACACCGTCTGCGGAATATCGCGTCGCTTGCCCGCCGCGAGCGGCACGGCATTGGTCGGCGGGTCCAAATAGATCGCCATATTCTCGGGCACGATGGCTGCCCACTTGAACGACGGCGTGCCCGCACCGCCCACCGGCCAGCGCAGACTCACCTTGACCGCCGAAGTCGAACTCGTTGCAGCCGTTGCTGAGCTCCACTGCAGGAGCGGGCTCGGTAGCCCCAACGGGAACACCGTCTTTTTGTACGGGTACAGGATCGCCAGGTCCGACTCGGCGACGCCCGTTGTCGTCGAAAATGAGCTGCTCGTGCCGCTCGGGGCAGGGCCCGCCGTCGTGTTCAAGACATCGACGTTGATGTTTGCCGTCGCGCTGGCAGTGAGACTTCCGGCGAAGGCGCTTACCTGAATCGCGGTCGCGAGCGGCGTGACCACGGTGAGTTGGCCGCTCGCGCTGATGGTGGCGATGTCGTAGCGGTCGATACTCCAAAGTGGTTGCGTGCCTGCCGGCGCACAGCCGATCGGTGTGAAATTCGGCGTAAACGTCAGCGTATTGGGCGAGACCGGAGAAAATTGAGTGACCGTGAGGGTTTGCGGTGTCGGTGAGATCGTGAACCCGGTACAGACCGAGGACACGACCGTCTGCGCTTGCTGGAGCTCGAGCCCGCCGTCGCGCACTGAAAGGCCCGGGCCCGCGTCCAAACCCGAAGGGGTGTCGGCGATTCGGTTGCAGTATGGATCGCAGGGGTCGGAGACCGCGCAGCTGGCGCTGTTCCCGAGGGCTTGAATGCGGAAGCGGCTGCTGTCCACGGAGACGCTCTGCGTTTGCGTGCCGCTCACTGAGCAGCTACCCCAGGCAGCGCCGACACAGCGGCGACTCCCCATCGAGCACGTCAGATAGTCATTCGTGCGCGTGATCACTTTCCCGCACTCGACGACTTGCCCCTCGGTCACGCAGGCACAGCCCTCGTTGGGCGTCGCACACCGGTCAAGCGCCTTGGCTCCGGGCAAATCGCCCTGGCTCCCGGCGTCCAGTACGGCGTGCTTTCCCCTGGAGCAAGAGGCGAGCAAGCACAGGCAGAGCACGCCAAGCGCCACCGCCATTCGCCGCAGCGTAAAGGCGCTCGAGCTCGGTTGGAATTCCACGCGGGGCCGGTCCGCGCTCGCAATGTCGAGCTGACGCGCCGGCAACGGCGCTTCATCGAACGCCGTCCTTACTGGTCTGCGCCGCCCAAACATCATTGACAAAGTACGGACGAGCTTGCCGGAACCTAAGCGGCAAGGGTTCTCGTCTGTGGCCGCGCAAGACTTTCTCTGACCGGCCTCCTACTACCGTTACCTACGCCAGGCGAGTCTCGCCCATGCCGGTCCATCCGGATCGGCACTGAATGAACGCTTCGAGTATCGGTCAGGCGTACTTACTCGGCCGCGGCTGACGATGCGGCGGAGCGCAGCTCGGACAGGATCGCGTCCACGTTCTTCTTCGCGTCACCGAACAGCATCTTGGTGTTTTCCAGGAAAAATAGCGGATTTTCGACGCCCGCATAGCCGCTGGCCATGCTGCGTTTCATTACGATCGTGGCCTTGGATCTCCAGACTTCGAGCACGGGCATGCCGTAGATCGGGCTGGAAGTGTCGCTCAAAGCGCCGGGGTTCACGATGTCGTTGGCACCGATCACCAGCACCACGTCCGTCTCTGGGAAGTCCTCGTTGATCTCTTCCATCTCCAACACGATGTCGTATGGGACTTTGGCTTCGGCCAAGAGCACGTTCATGTGGCCCGGCAAACGCCCCGCAACGGGGTGAATCGCGAAGCGGACCTTGCAGCCCTGCTTCTTCAGCAGCGCAGCAATCTCGTAGACGGGATGCTGAGCGTGCGCCACGGCCATGCCGTAGCCGGGGACGATCACGACCTGCTTGGCGTCGCGCAGCAAAGCAGCGGTTTCGCTCGCGGTGATCGAGGTAACCTCACCCTGGGGCTCGCTATTGTCCCGCTTGGCGGGAGCTGCGCCTTCGTCCGCGCCAAAACCACCAAAAATAACGCTCCAAAACGAGCGATTCATGGCGCGGCACATGATGTAGCTGAGGATCGCGCCGCTCGAGCCCACCAGCGCACCCGTGATGATGAGCAGATCATTTTCGAGCATGAAGCCCGCCGCCGCCGCTGCCCAACCCGAGTAACTGTTGAGCATCGAGACCACCACCGGCATGTCCGCGCCACCGATGGCCAATACGAGGTGCACACCGAGCAGGCCGGCCAAGCCGATCATGATCGAGAGCGAGCTGAGCCCCTCATGTTCGCTGGCACCCAGGAAGCGCGCACCCAAGCCGACGGAAACCAGCAAGAGCAGCAGATTGAACAAGTGCCGCCCGGGCAGCAGCAGCGGCTTACTGCGCACGAGGCCTTTCAGCTTGCCGAAGGCGACCACGGATCCTGTAAACGTCAGTGCGCCGACGAAAACGCCGATAAAAACTTCGACCGCGTGAATCACGCCTTCGGCGTGCGCCGTGTCGGTGACCGTGCCCAGATAGCTCGCGATACCGACAAAGACGGCCGCCAAACCGACGAAGCTGTGCAGCACCGCCACCAGCTCGGGCATCGACGTCATCTCGACGCGTAGCGCGAGCAGCGCGCCGATCACGCTGCCCACGGCGACCGCGACCGCCAGCGCGCCGTAGCTGTGCACGTGACCGACTGCGGTGATACCGAGTGCCAGCAGCATTCCCACGATGCCGAAGCTGTTGCCGCGGCGCGCAGTTTTTTGAGTGCTGAGGCCGGCCAAGCTCAAGATGAACAGCACCCCCGCAACCAGGTACGCAATCGTAGTGAGGCTTTCAGGCATGACAATTACCGTTGAAACATGCGCAGCATGCGCGTGGTGACCCAAAAGCCGCCGCTGATGTTGATCGTTGCCAGCAGCACCGCGGCGGCGCTGAGCAGCGTGACCGGCGAAGAAATTGGCCCTGAAATCTGCAGCATTCCGCCAACCAAGATGATGCCGCTGATGGCGTTGGTCACGCTCATCAGCGGCGTGTGCAGCGCCGGAGTGACGTTCCACACCACTTGCCAACCGACGAAACAGGCGAGCACGAACACGGTCAGGTGCGAGACGAATTCCTTGGGGGCCACCGAGCCGAGCAAACCCAAAAGTACCAGTGCAACGACGGCGAAGGCCGCACCACGCAACGGATGAGCAACCTCGTTCTTGGCGGGCTCCGGGGCCGGCACGACGCTCTTGGTCGGCGCCAGCGGAGCCGGATGCATGGGCGCAGACTTCGGCGCCGGCCAGACCAATTTGCCCTGGTGCAGCACGATCGCACCGCGCACCACGGCATCTTCCAAATCGATGTGGAAGCTCTTGGCGCCGCCCATATCGGCCAACAGATGCGTTAGATTGCTGCCGTACAGCTGGCTGGCCGTGGGCGCGAGCCGGCTCGGCAGATCCACGTAGCCGATCACGGTTACGCCATGCCGAGTGACGACCTCACCCGGATGGGTGACAGCGCAGTTGCCACCAGCCTCGGCCGCAAGATCGACGATCACCGATCCCTGGCGCATGCTGTCCACCATCTCTTCCGTGATCAGTACCGGTGCAGCTTTGCCGGGTACGAGCGCGGTGGTGATGATGATGTCGACGTCTTTGGCTTGCTTGGCAAACAGCGCCATCTCGGCGGCAATGAACTCGGGGCTCATCGTCTTGGCGTAGCCACCCGAGCCCGCGCCATCTTCCTTGATGCTGACCTCCAGAAACTCGGCGCCCAAGCTCTGAATTTGCTCGCGTACCTCGAGGCGCGTATCGAACGCGCGCACGATCGCGCCGAGGCTGCGCGCAGCGCCAATCGCGGCCAAGCCCGCGACGCCGGCACCGATGATCAACACTTTTGCGGGTGGAACTTTGCCGGCCGCGGTCATCTGGCCCGTGAAGAATCTGCCGTAAAAGCTGGCCGCTTCGATCACGGCGCGGTAGCCCGCGATGTTTGCCATCGAGCTCAGCGCGTCCATTTTCTGCGCCCGCGTGATGCGCGGCACTTGGTCCATCGCGAGCACTGTCGCGCCCCGCGCAGCGAGTCGTTCCACCAGCTCGCCGTTCTTGGCCGGCCAGATGAAGCTGACCAAGGTACCTCCCTGGCGCAGGAGCTCGGCCTCGTGGACGCCGAGCTCCTGGTTGTGCTCCGGAGGCTGCACCTTGAGGATGAGCTCGTTCTGATCCCACAGTTCGCGAGCGCTGCGCGCGACCGATGCGCCGATCGCCGTATAGTCGGCGTCGGCGAAGGACGCGCCGGCACCAGCTTGGCTCTCCACCTGGACCTCGAAGCCGAGCTTCAACAGCCGGCTCACGGTGTCGGGCGTGGCGGCGACTCGCCGTTCGCCCGGGCGGATCTCCTTGGGAATACCGATCTTCATGCGTCTCCTCGTTCGACCAGGGAAATGCGCGAAAGCGCGTCAGGCTAGCACCACGACGGCATCGCTGAAATTGCGCCAAACGCGGCATTTTCAACGACGTGCGAGCTGACTCGCGAGCATGCAAACTCGCCTCACACGTGCGCGATATTTAGCGGTTTGAGCGTCGTGGCTTCCGGGTCGTTGACCGGCGCTTGCGCTCGCCAGTCATTGCTGGTTGCCAAGAGCGCGCGCGCTCGCCCGGTATGCTTCGCCTGGTAGAGGGCCGAGTCCGCCGCACGCATCAGATCTTCGGCCGTGGCGCCCGGGAACTGGTCGGAGGACGCGATGCCGATGCTGACCGTCACTGGAACTTTGCCCGCCGGGGTCACGACCGGTGCTTCGCTGACCAGCTTGCACAATCGCTGCGCGACCTGAAGACCGACCTTGGCCTCGCACTCGGGTAGCACGCCGATGAACTCTTCTCCGCCGAACCGGCCCATCGAGTCGTAGGCGCGCACGCCGAGCTTCAAACGTCGTGCGGCCTCACGCAGCACGACGTCGCCCGTGGCGTGCCCGAACGTGTCGTTGATGGCTTTGAAATGATCCAGATCGGCCATGACCACTGTGACCGGCAGAGCGCGTCGGGCAGATCGAACCAATTCACGATTCAGCTGCTCCAACGTCGCGCCACGGTTCAGAAGCTGCGTCAGCGAGTCGTGCATGGCCTCGAAGCGCAGCGACTCGCGAGCAGAAACCAGTTGTTCTTGGAGCTCGATCACCCGCTTGCCTGCGCGCAAGCGCACCTTCAACTCGAGTGGGTTGCAGGGCTTGACCAGGTAATCGTCTGCACCCGCGTCCAGACCCTCGATGATGTCGGATTTGTCGTCCTTGGCCGTGAGCAGCACCACGTACACGTACGGTTCCGGCGGCCCGCTGCGG
>Ga0302321_100004314_pt1 | contig 12313 bp, 10 predicted proteins | sample Fen_T0_1_FD_202505 | JGI IMG/M metagenome (GOLD analysis project Ga0302321, IMG submission 202505) | Peat permafrost microbial communities from Stordalen Mire near Abisko, Sweden - Fen_T0_1 | ecosystem: Environmental > Terrestrial > Soil > Wetlands > Permafrost | place: Sweden: Abisko...
TGATGTGCTACAGGCTAGCAGCGTGGTTCGCGGGCTTAAGGATCAAGGATTCCACGTTACCTTCCACTGCTCCAAGCCCGGAAGTGACGCCATCGAGCACGACCCCAACATCGATAACCTGATCCTGTTTGACAAGGATCAGGTGCCAAACGCCAATCTCGTGGATTTCTGGGCGTGGCAGCGCAAGAAGTATGACCGATTCGTCAACCTGAGCGAGTCGGTCGAAGGCACCCTGCTGGCAATGCCGACACGTGCGCAGGGCGGGTGGACCCCGAGCGTGCGCCACAGCATGATGAACCGGAATTACCTCGAGTTCCAGCATGCGCTGGCAGGGGTGCCGCACGTTCCTCAGGTGCGCTTCTACTCTACGAATGACGAGCGTGCGTGGGCACGCAAAACTCGTCAGCGTATGGGCACCGGCCCCATCATCATGTGGTCACTGGCGGGTAGTTCTGTTCACAAAACGTGGGCAGGATTGGACAATATCCTCGCCAGCCTGATGGTGCAGTTTCCCACGTGTGAAGTCGTCTTGGTCGGCGGTCCGGAGTGCGTCATTCTGGAGCAGGGCTGGGAGAAAGAGCCCCGCATTCACAAGACATCGGGCAAGTGGAGCATCCGACAGTCGCTCAGCTTCTTGTCTCAGTGTAATCTGATTATCGGGCCTGAGACTGGCGTGCTGAATGCTGCCGCGTGCATGCCCGTTCCGAAGATTGTATTTCTATCGCATTCGACGGAAGAAAACCTCACTCGGGACTGGGTCAACACCACTTCACTCAGCAGCAAGGGAACGCACTGCAAGGGACGGGGTCAAGATGAAGCTCCAGCCTGTCACATGATGCACTACGGCTGGGATACTTGCACGCAAGATCCAGAGACCAGTACGGCTATCTGCCAAGCTGAAATCTCAGTTGAGGAAGTGTGGCATGCTGTCGCCGCGCCACTCGCCGCATGGCTGCGTCAGAAGGAAGCGGCATGACTGAAGAGCGTATTCCGATGTCGGTAGTCGGTCAAGACCAGATTTACTTCCTGTGCGAGGAAGCTGAATCTACCCCCGCAGGCTGTTTCGTAGAGCTAGGTGTGTACCGGGGCGGGACTGCGTGGCACCTATCCAAAATCGCTGCGTACCAAGATCGTGAAATCTACCTGTACGACACGTTCACCGGCATACCGATGCAGGGTTCGCTTGATCCGCACCCAGTTGGCGATTTCGGGGATACCAGCGTAGATTTCGTCCGTTCTGCGATTCCCTACGCTACTGTAGTTCAGGGTGTGTTTCCGGCTTCCGTCGTACCCATGCCCCCCATTGCATTCGCGCACATCGACGCGGACCAATATCAGTCCATCAAGGATGCATGCGCCGTTCTTGGCCCTATGATGGTTCAGGGCGGCAAGATGGTATTCGACGATGTGTGGCTGCTCGCGGGGGCGACGGCTGCGCTGGAAGAGACTGGGTGGGTCATCGATAAGACTCGTGGCGGCAAGGCTATGGTGAGGTTCTAGCATGACTACTTCTGGCGTCTACTCGTTCTCGGTCACGCGGGATGACCTCATCCGTCAGTCGATGTTGAACATCGGCAAGCTGGGGGCGTACGATACGCCGGATGCAGTTCAGACTGCTGACATCGGGCTGATGCTGAACATGATGTGCAAGCAGTGGATGGGGAAGGCTGACTTCGCACCCGGCTTGAAGGTCTGGACGCGCAAGAGGGGTCACCTGTTCCTCTCCAACACTACGGGGCAGTACACCGTCGGGCCGGGAGCTACGGGGTGGACGAACAGCTACACGGGTAGAACTCTGGCCGCTGCCGCTGCCGCTGCCGCGACGTCCTTGGTGCTGAACAGCATCACAGGGCTGGTCATTGGGGACAAGATAGGCATTGAACTGGACAGCGGGGAGCTGTTCTGGACTACCGTGCTAACGCTGCCGTCTACAACGATCACGATTGCCACTGGCTTGCCGAGTGGTGCATCCGCGACCAATGTGGTGTTCACGTACACGACGACTGCTCAGCAACCCCTGTTCATCGAGGCTGCGGTTCTACGTGACATCTGGTCGGTGGACACACCTATTCGGATATTCAAGACGACGCAGGAGTACGACATCCTGCCGAATAAGACTGACGTCACCAACATGCAGGATCCGACGTCCATCTACTACGAGAATCAACTGGGCAACTCGTATCTCTATACAGATGGCGGCGCGGCGCAGGACGTGACCAAGCATCTGGTGCTCACGTACATGGAGCCGATTCAAGATTTGATCAACCCACTGGACACCCCGAGCTATCCTCAGGAGTGGTTCCTTCCACTGAGTTGGGGGCTCTCCAAGTTGATTTGCCCGATGTTCAACCGCATCTGGACCCCACTGATGCAAGAGAACTTCATCACTTCGCTGCGCATTGCACAGCAGAAAGATGCTGAGTTCTCCAGCCTATTCTTCGTTGCGAACGCTGAGGAACCGTAATGAAGCCGATTCCGCTGTTCGGTACGGGGATTAAGTCCCTGAGTTCTACGATCACCGCGCAGCGGCGGATCAACTGTTTCTACGATATTCGCGCTGACGAAGACAAGTCGAAGATTGTCATTCGTGGTACGCCGGGATCGTTCTCTCAGTACACGCTGACAGACGGCCCCATTCGTGGCTGGCGGGTGGTAGGCGATTACAAGTACGTCGTCGCGGGCAGCACAGTGTTCCTGGTTGCGAACGACCACTCGTTCTCTATACTGGGCACCATCAGTAACACGGGGCAGTATGTCACGATGGATGACAACAGCATCCAGCTGATCTTCGTGGACGGTAGTCGGGGATATGCGCTCGCGTTGCCAGCCGGTGCCCCCACGCTAATCACGGATGCTAACTTCCCGAATGGTGCTACGACGGTCGCAGTTCTGAACACCCGTGCCATCTGCGAAGTTCCAAATTCTCGGTCGTATTACGTCAGTTCTCAACTTGACGTTACCCTGTGGACGCCTATCATCTTTGGTACGAAAGAGAATTCCAGCGACTTGTTGATTGCAGTCGATGTGCTGAATGGTATGCTGATTCTGTGGGGGCCGAAAAACATGGAGTGTTGGCAGGACATCGGAACGTCTCCCAACCCATACTCGCGTGTCAATGGCTTGAGCCAAACGTGGGGTCTCGCAGCGAAGTATAGCCGTGCGCTGCTGAACAACTCGATGATTTTTCTTGCGCAGAACCCTCAGGGGGGCGTGCAGGTGATGACGCTGAACAACTACGTTCCGCATCGGGTGAGCACTTCGGACATAGAGAATATCATCACTAGCTTCACTGTGTTCAGCGATGCGCTGGGGCTGACATACATGGTGGACGGTCATCCCATGTATCAGCTCACGTTTCCTTCAGCTAACCGCTCGTTCCTGTTTGATTCGCTCACTGGCATGTGGTACGAGACTCAGAGCGGAGTGGGCGATAATGTGCGCCACTTCGCTAATCTGGGCATTGTATTTCACACTGAGAACTACGTCAGCGATGCTAATTCTGGCGTTGGGTATCAGCTTTCAGCTAGTCTATTCACTGAGAGCGGTGCGGCTATCAAACGCATGGTCACGTCTCGTCATGTGCGACTTGATGGTAATGAGTTCGCTATATCAGACATCAATCTTGAAGTTGAAGTCGGCGGCGCGCTGACGGTGGGGCAGGGGTCTAACCCACAGATCATGATGCAGGTTAGCATCGACGGTGGAAAGACTTTCGGTCCTGAACGCTGGAAATCTCTTGGCAGACAGGGGCAGTTCCGTAAACAAGTCAACTGGGACCGCATTGGTTCAGCCAGAGACTTCGTGTTCCGCTTTACCATGACTGATCCAGTGCAGTGGGTTATCACGCTCGGGGAGGCAGTCATATCCCCCGGCACTGAGGCGATGCAGTGACCACGCCACTTAGTCCCGCCCCGCTGAATGCCTCTGTTGCGGGGCCGGACAAGCAGTTCGATCAGGCGTGGAAACGGTGGATAAACGAACTATCCACTACGGTTCGTGCATTATCCGCAGCACCTGCTCCGTCTCCTCCAGCGCCAGCGCCCCCAGCTACTTCACCGGGCGGGGTGAATACGTATGTTCAGTTCAATGACTCCGGTACGTTCGGCGGATCGTCTGCGTTCACGTACAACAAGGCGAGCAACACACTGTCTGTCAGTAAGGCGGTCATCAACAACATTGATAACTCAGTTATCGGGGCAACAACACCAGCCGCAGGAACGTTCACTACACTGAATGCAGCTACGCTGGGGTTTACTGAGAACTCTAGCCTCGTACTGGCTCAGCGGTCATTCTTCCGACCTGCTCCTGCCGCTGTCGGCGTGGCTGGCGCTCCGGGGGTGGTCGTAGTAGATGATTCTAGCCTTGTACTCGCCCAGCGCGCCCTGAGCCGCTCGACATCGTCAGCTTCTGCGCCAGCGTCCGCCCCTGCGGTAGTGGTGGACGATGCAAGCCTTGTCATCGCGCAGAAGGCGATGACAAGACCACCCCCACCCCCACCGATAGTCACTGCTGACTCCCAGCAGATTCTTCCAACCCAGATTTTTGGAGCGTAATCATGTCAACCTATTCACGGCAACTCCTCTCGGGCAGCACGAACGGGCGGGAAATCCCTGTTGCTGCGACAGCCACACCCGGCACTCTGCTCCACACGGCAATCGCAGGAACTGCGTCGTTCGATGAAATCTACCTGTGGGCGTCGAACGTCACCGGCTCGGCGGCTACGCTGACGCTTGAATGGGGTGGTGTGACCGATCCCGGCGACCACATGGTGAAGCAGTACAGCATTCCCGCCAACTCTGCACCAATCCCTATCGCCACGGGGCAGGTTCTGCAGAACGGTCTGGTCTGCCGTGCGTTTTCTGGCACCGCCAGCGCCATCAACATCGGCGGGTACGTGAACCGTATTTCGTAATGAGCCACTCCCCCTTTCGGCCGGTTGACCTAGCTATTGCGAACAAGCAGATAGCCAGCCGGACGTTTGGGAACCTCACCACCGCGATACTGCCGCCTCAGGATATCCGGGTAGCTCGCAGGTCGCCAACGAGGCCAGACGAATTCTCGGATCAGGCGGGGCGGCTGGCAGTCAAGGTATTCACGCCACGAGGGTCCACTGCTCCGGTCCCGCAGTCGTTCGTATCTCGTGGGTGGAACCCCTCGGACGTCAATGCTGCTGTCGCGGGCACATTCTCTAATGGTCACTACTTAACCGTCGCATCAGGTCCAACGGGTGCGTTTGCTGGGCGCGGACTAACGTCACATTCGTCAGGAAACTGGTATCTTGAATTTTTCGCAAATTCGTTAGGCGGCGGGTCTGGACAAGCTGTGGGTGTCCACGGATCTACTGCCCTCGCATTAACTTATTCACCGGGGGCTGACGATGCTACGGTCTCTCTGTATGCGAACCTCGTGTGGGTAGCAGGAAACTTTCTGTCGGGGTTCGGCGGCACTGCGGCGGGTGACATCATGGGGTTCCGGTGTAGCTTCGGACAGTACATCGGGGTCGATAAAAACGGAATTCTAAACCGTCAGGGGGCAATGAACGTGGCTCCGTTGTACCCGTTCTTTCAGGGTGCAAATGGCGGGACAGCTGAGGTATGCACCATCCGCACGCTAGCATCAGAAATGTCATACTTGCCTGACGGGTTTCAGGCATGGGATGAAGCTGCGTTTGTACCCCCCGCTGGGAATGGCCTGCACGATGCTGATTTCGCGTCAGTAGACCTTCTGATTCACACTAACAACACCGCAGGATGTGATCCGTTTTACGACCATAGTTCTGCTCACCATCTCGTAAACCCAGTAGGTCGCGTCACACGTAGCACCGCACAGTATCAGTGGAGCCCTTCATCTATTCGGGTAGATGTGGGTAAGTACCTTCAGTGTCCGATTACTAGCGTCAATCTAGGTACTCTAAGCCTGTGGACAGTTGAATGTTGGTTCCGTCCAGATGCGGCAGGTAACTTCATACCACTATGTTTCGGTGTTGCGGGGGATGATCTCTATATCGAATGGTTCAGCGGTGGGTGGTATGTGGGTGATAGTAGTATCAATAATATTTCTGGAGTTGCGGGGACACCTACCGCAGCCGCATGGAACCACATTGCGTTGACTAAAAATGGTTCGCAGTATAGGTTATTCCTGAATGGTGTTCAGGTCGGAGCCAGTACGACTGTACTTAAGAGTTTCACGTACACAGACCTTCAGATCGGTGCGCGATCAGGAGCCACATCCTGGTCTGCTGGATACATAGACGATGTTAGATTTACCCCCGGTGTATCCCGTTACAATTCAGGATTCAGCGTACCTACTGCGGAGTTTGGCGACAGCGTGTAAATTCGCCTTGCATTCCACACGCCCCGCGTGGTATGCTACCCCAGCATGTCTACTCAGCTTCCCATTCTTCTGTCGGAGCTTGTGACAAACCCGGACCCGCTGGAGGTCAGGCGTAATATCTGCATTCTTGAGCATCATATGAACCAGTTGGGGGTTGAGCAGAAACTCACACCCAAAGACTTGCCTACAGAGCATGTGTTCGCTCCCGGCGTCTACATGCGGTCGGTGTTCATGAAGAAGGGCGAGATCTGGATTGGCAAGATCCATCGGCATTCGCACGGCAACATCGTTTCGCAGGGGTGCGCAGCGGTGGTCACAGAATTTGGTGCTGAGATTCATCGGGCACACACGCAATTCGTGTCCCCAGCACACACGAAGCGGGCTCTGGTGATTCTTGAGGATACCATCTGGACCTGTGTTCACGCCAATCCCGACAACATCACTGATCTGGATGAGTTGGAGCGTATGTTCATCTCGCCATCGTACACTGAGTTAGGTCTGCTTGACCCAGTGCTTGAACTTCTGGGAGAATAGTATGGCATGGGTATCAGTCGGTACAGCAGCAGCATCAGCCATCGTCGGGGGCGTGGTCAGCGCCGACGCATCTCGCCGCGCGGCCAACACACAGGCAGACTCTGCGAGAGCAGCGGCTGCGCAGAATCAGCAGGACATGCAGCCTTGGCTGGATGCTGGCAAGCAGGGTCTTCAGACTCTCCAGACCGGTCTTCAGCCCGGTGGTCAGTTCAACAAGCCATTTACGATGGCTGATGCTACGAACAGTCCCGCGGAACAGGAGGCTCTGCGTCGATCGTCGGAGGCTACGCAGAACAGCGCAGCGGCGCGGGGTGGCCTCATAGGCTCCAATGTCATGGACCAGCTTCAGGTCAACGCAGGTAAGATCGCTGCGGGCTTCGAGGGTCAGGCGTTCGACCAGTGGAACACCCAGCAGAACCGCCAACTGGGAGCGAATCAGTCGCTGGCGCAGGTCGGACAAACCTCAGCCACGAACGTGGGCAATTCGAATGCTGACGCCATACTCGCTGCGGGCGGGGCGCAGGCTGGCTACCAGATGGGGCAGGGCAGCGCAACCACGGGGGCCATCGGCCAGATTGGCAATATTTTGGGTCAGAACATCGGCAATATCAAGGATTACTTCCAGCCGACTTCCAGCCCGTACACCGCTCCGGATGCGAATGGTGTGTATGCAAACCCGACCACGGGAGCAAGCGGCATGGGGGTTGACCCCACATACCTCGGGGGTGCTGCATCTGCTGGGGATTTTTCTGACGAGCGGCTGAAGACCAACATTGAGAAGGTCGGACAGACGGACGGCGGATTGCCAATCTACACCTACAACATGCGCGGCGGCGGCCCGAAGAAGATGGGCGTCATGGCACAGGACGTCGAGAAGGTCAACCCCCGCGCAGTCATGCGCCACCCATCCGGATTCCGCATGGTTGACTACGGCCGAGTGAGTTGAACATGCCGAACTACGGACTCCTGACCAGCGCGGCTCAAGTGCCGATGAGCGGCGTGCCGTTCAAGATGAACACGCCGGACGAGAATCAGGCTATCCACTACGGCATGGAGGGGCGAAAGCTCGCCGTGGAGTCTGGGCAGCAGGAGTTCGCGCAGGGCAACCAAGACCGCGATATTCTCAAGCAGGCGCTCGCAGTGCCAGAGAATGACCTTGCAACCCCTGAAGGTACGCAAAATCTGATGGGTGCGGTTAAGGGAAAAGTAAGTCCCGAGAGGTACTCAGCATTGGCAGATCACGCTGAGAAAATCAAGGCAACCCACCTGAAAAATCAGCAGATGCTGCTACAGATGCCGGGAGACGTTCTTGACCTACAGGCTCGCCAAATGGAGGCACTGGCTCCCGCGTTAGATCAAGGACTGCGTGAATACGAGAAGAACAAGTCCGAGAAGGGTGAAGTCTACGCTGCGCAGCAGCAGCGGGAGTTCATGGGCAACCTGTTCACGCACACGAAGGGTATGAAGCAACCGAACGGTCAGCCTCTGTACCCAGATGAGCTAGTGAATTCGTTGAAGGACATGGATCCCGCGCACATGGACTCAGTGCTGCGCGGTACGAGGTACATGGCTGAGCAGACTAAGCAGGCGTACGAGCAAGCCCGCGCGACAGATCTCGAGTCCAAGATCAAGGAACGCGAAGCGGCCATGAAGGGGGGTCAAGAGTACCAGGACAAGCAGGGTGGCCTCTGGATGCTGACCACCACTGGCATTCCCATGCGCATGAATCCTCTGACGCAGCAGTACGAAGTTTCACCAAATGGGGCATTCCCAGACATCAAGACACTGACCCCGATTGGCGGCAAAGCGGGTCAGGGTGGCGGGGGTGCCCCCACAGTTCTGCGCTCGCTTAGCACGGGGGACACGTACACGCTCAACAAGGACGGTACGTTCCTGCATCGCGATGCCAAGACTGGTGCCGAGCAGACGGTAGTCACTCCGGCTGAGGACGCAGTGAAGGCTGGCACTGCTCCGAAGTCAAAGCAACTTGAGTTCTCGCCCGAAACTGCTCATTCTATCGCAATGAGTATGGCTATGGGAGAGACGAAGCCTACCCGTCTGACGCCAGCCCAGAACACGCAGTTGTTTGAGGCTCAGAATGACATTCGCAAGATGGCTGGTCTTTCTTCTTCTGATTTTGCGAATATTCAGACGAACAACAAACTTCGCAGAACTGCCATCCGCAACATTGAAAACACGATGGGTCAGGTGGAGGGCTTCGAGAAGCTGGTCACATACAACTCCAATAAGATCAAGGAGTTGCTGCCGCAGGCAACGAACACTGACATTCCACTGCTCACCAAGCTGATCTTAGAGGGTAAGGGACAGTTCAGTGGCGTGGGCACTGCGAATGCTCAGCTTGCCATCGCCATTGACTCACTACTCAAAGAGTACACGAAGATCACTTCTGGTTCCATGGGTAATCAGGTGTTGGCAGAGGGCGAAATCAACAAGGCACGGCAGCTTATCAACGCCGCGCGATCTAAAGAAGACTTGCTTGCGGTGGTGGACTACTTCCAGCAAGAAGCTAAGATTGGTCGTATTGGTGGCCTGCGTGCGCAACGAGACTCCATGGTGTCCAGCCTTTCCGAGCCGTTCAAGGATGTCAAAGAGCCCCCGAGCAACCCAGGAAAGATTTCCCCGGCGCAGCAAGCGGAGAATGACAAAGACCAGCCGAAGATCTATCAGGCCGAGTACGACCGCATGGTGGGCGAGCTCAAATCTATCACGGACCCCGCTGCGCGAAAGCGAAAGCTGGATGACATAAAGGCCGTGAGGTCAGAGGCCGCGAAGGTGGGGCTGAAGCTTCCCGAACCGGGAGAGACAGCGGCACCTGAAAAGACGAAGTCCGGCGCAACTGTGAGTAACTGGTAATGCCGCGCACCGTCACGCTCACGTTTGATGATGGGTCTAGCCATGTCTATCAGAACGCACCTGATGATGTAACGCCCGATCAGATCGAGGAGCGCGCAGCCAAGGAGTTCTCAGGCAAGAAGATCACCAAGCTGGATGGCGGAAAGAACGCTGCTCCTGCGAAGACTGCCCCCGCTCCAGAGAAAGAACCCACGTTTGGTGAGCGGCTGGGCGCGGAATGGGGCAACATTAAGAAGGGTGCGGGTGCGGTCATTGACTCGCTCACTCGTCCGGTGCAGCCGGGGGAATATGGCTCTGGCTGGAAAGCCGAAGCCAAGCAATACTATCAGAGTGGGGCGAAAGTTGGCCCCAACAACCTCAATCTGATCACTGGAGTCAAAACTGCTCTGGGTGCACTGGGGGGCATGGGCGAGGCACCCCTAGCGATGGGCTCAGGACTGGTTTCGAGCGCTGCTGGGGCGTTGGTTGGGGGGTTGCATGGGCTAGTTACGGGTGACGCCTCTAAGGGTGTTAATACGGCTCTGAACGTGGCCAAAGCGGGCACTTACCCGCCCCACACGGAGATGGGGAAGTTTACCACTAACATGCTCGGCGTACCGACTGCTCTGGCTAAAGAAGTGGGCGGCGCAATAGGTGGATCTATCGGCAGAGTGGCCGGGAATGAGAACCTAGGCCAGACCTTGGGCGAAGCAGGGGGCGAGCTTGCTCCCGCAGTGTTCGGTGCGCGAAAGCTACCCGCAGCTATGCGCGAATCTGCGGCCAACAAGAAAATCATTCCAATGTCGCAGAAGGATGCTGCTGTTGCACGCACGATTGACGACGGGTATGGGGTCATGCCCACGAAGGGTCGGGATACGTGGGTTCAGTCTGGCCTTACTTCAGTAGCCAAAGAACCCAAAGTCAAGAATACGCTCATCCTCAAGAACCAAGAGAACACGAACCTGCTAGCCAAAGAAGAGCTTGGCCTTGACAAGAGCCAGCATCTAGATGAGGCCACGTTCGTCGGTCAGCGGGCGAAGTATTACGGAGCCTACGAGCGGCTAAAGAATCTTGAGCTAAAGTTCAAGCCGGATGAAGAGCTCATCGCTAAGGTGAACGGACTTAGCGATAATACGATCAACATCCAAGAATCCTATCCTGAATTCAAGGCTCCGGCGGACGTTTCCCGTGCGCAGAACCTTGTCACCAAGTCAGCCCCGGAAGTGTCAGCTCGAGCCACGGTAGACCTCGTGAAGCAACTTCGTGAAGATGCACGTCACGATCTGTCTCGTCGGGAAATATCCTCTGGAGAGAAGAACGCGGCGCATGCGAAGTTAGAGGTAGCCACTGCGCTTGAGGATATGATGGATAGGGGTATTCGCAACCACATTCGCAACATCGAGACTACTGCGCTTGATCCAGTTCCTCCCGGACTGAAGAATATGGTGCAGGACTTGCGCACGGCTCGCCGCGAGATAGCCAAGTCGCACAACGTGCAGGAAGCTACGAATCTGGAAACAGGTAACGTAGATGCTGCGAAGTTGGCTTCCATGCGAGACGTAAAGAAGGTTCCACTGACCGGCAACCTCAAGAAGATTGCGAATGCGCGTAAGGTATCACCGGATGTTGTCCGTAATTCGGATGGGGTTGTTCCCTCTCCAGAGTTCAGCGTGGGGGACATAGGTATGGCGGCTGTCGGAGGCTTACTCAGCCACGGACCGGTCGGTGTCGTGTCGGGAGCGGCTGCGGCTGCGGCGGCTCGTCCAACAGCGCGGGCATCGGTGACTAGCCGTGGTTATCAGAATCGTGTCGTCAAGCCGAAGAACTCGACTACGAGAACAGGACTAGGGGCCGACGCCGTCGGCGGAGAAGCTGCGCTATCCATGGGAGCAGCAGCCCCACAGAACACGCCATGGAGAAAACAAGATGAAGGTTCTGATCGTTGATCAGGATGGGGTGGGCCTGTCGTTCGCCTTGCGTGCGAACGAGGCTGGTCATGCCGTGCGGTGGTTCATTAAGCCGAAGCCTGCTAACTCCAAGTCCGTGGGGGAGGGCTTCAAGGGAATCGAGAAGGTGGACAACTGGGTGCCCCATGCGAAGTGGGCTGACCTCATAATCTCGACATCCAACGACGACTACATCGAGAAGCTGCACTGGTTCTCCCAGCGCGGCTTTCCTGTGTTCGCCCCCACTCCTGCCAGCGCGAAGCTAGAGATCTCACGCGCCGATGGCATGAAGCTCATGAAGAAGGCGGGCATCGAGATCGCGGAGTACAAGACGTTCCCCTCCATGGCGCATGCCAAGAAGCATGTTCTGCAGACCAACGAACGGTACGTGTTCAAGACACTGGGTGACAATGAGGACAAAAGCCTGACCTACGTCGCCAAGTCCCCAGCAGATCTTGTAGCTTGGATTGACAGAACTCCACCCCCAAAGGGTGAGGTCATGCTCCAGCAATTCGTCAAGGGAATTGAAATGGGGGTATCCCGCTTCATGGGAAGCAAGGGTTGGGTCGGCCAGTGGAATGAGAGTTTTGAGCACAAGAAGTTGATGAGCGGCAACTACGGCCCGAATACAGGTGAAATGGGAACAA
>Ga0302321_100004315_pt1 | contig 12311 bp, 10 predicted proteins | sample Fen_T0_1_FD_202505 | JGI IMG/M metagenome (GOLD analysis project Ga0302321, IMG submission 202505) | Peat permafrost microbial communities from Stordalen Mire near Abisko, Sweden - Fen_T0_1 | ecosystem: Environmental > Terrestrial > Soil > Wetlands > Permafrost | place: Sweden: Abisko...
TTCCGCCCAGCACCTGCCCAAGGTGAAGAAGGATTGGATCGAGATCGGGGGCTGCGGCATGGTTGACCCTGCGGTCTTCGAAGGAGTCGGCTACGATCCCGAGGTTTGGACCGGTTACGCGTTCGGCATGGGCTTGGAACGTCTCGCGATGCTCGTCTACGGCATCGATGACATTCGCTACTTTTACCAGAACGATGTCCGTTTCCTGAAACAGTTTGCCTGAGTCGACCGATGAAAATTTCCCTTAACTGGCTCAATCAATATGTCCCCCTCTCGGGTGTCTCCACCGACGAACTGAAGCGCGCCATCACTTTCCTTGGCTTCGAGGTCGAGGGTGTCGTCAACACCGCGCTCGCTCCGCTGCAAAGTGTCGTCGTGGGTGAAATCAAGACGCGCGACAAGCATCCGAACGCCGACAAGCTTTCTATCTGCACCGTCGATGTCGGAACCGCTCTCGGTGGTTTGCGGACGATCGTCTGCGGCGCGCCCAATTGTGATGCGGGCAATCGTGTGCCCGTTGCTTTGCCGGGAGCCGTATTACCCGGGGATTTCAAGATCAAGCAGTCGAAAATTCGCGGCCAGCAATCCGACGGCATGCTTTGCGCCGCCGACGAACTCGGCCTCGGCTCCGATCACGCCGGCCTGCTCATTCTCGATTCGTCTTTGGCGGTCGGCTTGCCGATCAACGAGGCGCTGCCGGGTGGCGACACGGTATTTGACATCGAGATCACACCCAACCGGCCCGACGCCCTTTGCCACATGGGCATCGCGCGGGAATTGGCGGCATGGTTTCGGAAGGATATAATATTTCCCGAAATCAAGTTTCGTCATGACGGTCAAGGCCACCGGCCCGATATTCTCGCCGACATCCGCGTCGAATCTTCCGACGATTGTCCCCTCTACGTTGGCATCGCGGTGACCGGCGTGAAGGTCGGGCCCAGCCCGGCGTGGATGCAGGACCGCCTGAAGGCCGTCGGCCTGCGCCCGATCAACAATCTCGTCGACGTGGGCAACTACGTGATGCTCGAACTCGGCCAACCGTTGCATGTGTTCGACGCGAAAAAGATCGAAGGCCGCAAGATTGTCATTCGCCGCGCCTCTGACGGCGAAAAGCTGACCACGCTCGACAATAAGGAACGTTTGCTCAACAGCCGGATGCTCGTGATCGCCGATGCAGCCAAGCCGCTCGTCGTGGCCGGTATCATGGGTGGCGCCAGCGCCGAGGTGGACGCAACGACCACTGACATCGTGCTTGAGGCCGCGTATTTTCGCCCGCAGTCGGTTCGCTGGACCTCGAAGCGGCTCGGTCTCTCCTCGGATTCATCCTATCGTTTCGAGCGCGGCGTCGATCCGCATGGCACGCTCGAAGCGGCCCAACGCGCGATCGATCTCATTCTTGAATCCGCCGGTGGCACCGTCGCCGGCCAATCCTTCCAAGTCGGAGGCGATCGTCCGTGGTCCCGCGAAATCAAGGTCACGCCGGCCTATATCCGCGCGCGTCTGGGTTTCGCTATTCCCGATGCCGAAATGCGCGAGGCGCTGCAGGCGTTGAATCTCGCGATCGTGGGTGAAAGCGAAACCGCTTCCGGTCCCGAATGGACCATCGATATTCCGAGTTATCGCGGTGATCTCGATCGCCCGATCGACTTGGTCGAGGAAGTCCTGCGCATTTACGGCACGGAGCGCGTGCCCGCCTCGCCGGCGGTTGGCCCGGCGCTGCTCGACGGCGACGATGCTCCGCTGGTAGTCTTCAATCGAAAAGTTTCCGAATACATGGTCGGCCAGCATTTCCACGAGGTGGTCAACTACACGCTGCGCTCCGGCAAGGAGCTCAAGACTTGGGTGTCCGAAACCGCTGCGCAGGAACTCGCGTTAGCCAACCCGTTCGTCGAAGATCAATCGCATCTGCGCCCCACGATCATCATGGGTATCCTCGAATCGCTGCGGCTCAACCAATCGCGCGGCAACAGCGTCGCCCGGCTATTCGAGACCGGACGCGTGTTCATGGAACGCGAAGGCACCGTGCAAGAATGTGCCAGCGTCGGCTTTGTTATTTGTCACAATGAAAAGGACCGGGCGTGGCTGGCTCGGCCCGCTCCGGATTTTTATGCGGTGAAGCGCCACGTGGAAATTCTCGCCCGATCGGCCGGGATTGAACTTGGCCAGCAGGAATTGTTGCCCGTTCGCGGAGCCTATTGGGGCTGGCAGGAGGAGCATTCCGCCGCGGCGGGCGTGATGGGGGATGGTTGGACCGCGCGTTTCGGTCTGCTTAATCTCGCCATGCTCCGTTCCCTGGGAATCGAAGGGCAGGTTTGGGCCGGCGTGCTCGCTTTCCTGCCCGAGAAACTGGCCGCCAGCACAATTCGCCGCCGCTATCAGGACTTCAGCTTGTATCCCGCGGCGTTGCGCGATCTTGCGTTGGTGGTCGATGGCACGCGCCACGCCGAGGAGGTTCGCCAGCAATTGCTCAAGGTGGCCCGCACGGCGGCGACCGCTCCGCTCACGATCGAGTCGGTGCAAGTGTTCGACGTCTATCGGGGTACTGGTTTGCCGGAAGGAAAGAAGAGCTTGGCATATTCACTTTCGTTCCGATCCGCCGAACGCACGCTCACCGACGACGAGGTGAACGCGGTGTTTGCGAGAATCCAGCGAGGCATTGTTGCCGATGGCACCATGGCCGTGCGCGCCTGACGTGCGGTCGTTCTGAATTCTAGGGCCGGTGCTTGCGCCGGCCAAATCTCCCCAAACGTCAGCCTGTCGCGGCGAGGGCGGTCGCGACACGTTCAGCGGACAAACATGTCGAGGAACTTCTTTACGTGCCCCGGGACACTTTTGGGCAGATTCGTCACAACCCAGCGAAACATCTGGCGAACTTCGGCTGCTTGGGTGGGCGTCAATTTTTGGGCCGAAGGTTGGGGCGGGGTGGAGGCGGACTGGCCGTTCACCTTTTCCAGCAGATCAATCTCGAGTTTGAAGTTCTGGGCGCTGCCCCGCAGCAAGTGATCGTGGACGCGGAACTCGAAATGACTGACGGAGCCGCTGGCATTGTTTCGCCAGACGCTCAGCCGGGTTTTATTCTTACCTTGATAAACTTCCTTCGCCATACCCGCCGAATCCTTGACGAACAAACCTTTGGCCGCCGGCTCAATGGACGCGCCGATCATCACCATCTCGAGCAACTGCATATAGGTCTTTTGCGTGGCTTCATCCGGAAAAGTAAACGAAAGCCCGCAAAGCGAGTATTGGTTGAAAGTCCGAAAGTAGGCGATCAGGCCCTCCATCTCGATCTGCTTGCCGTCGAGGGAGAGCTTGAACCGGCAGATTTGCCCGCGACTGGCGAGCGCAGAGGCCGCCAATTGGATGCTGGCGCCACTGCTTGAAAGATTGATCAGCCGGCCGCTCCAGTTTTGCCAGGTCTGTTGTTCGGTTGGCACCGCCTTTCCCCGATTGTCTTGGTTACAGAGTGAGACGATGCCCTTGACCGGAAATGTTTCGCCCACGGGGTAGCGGGGGGCCCGGCGTTTGTCACGTTTCAGAAACGCCCCGCCTTTAAAATTAAAGAGGTAATTGAATAACGGCACCGCTACTGACTATGCGTCCGGATTTAACGATTCAAGCTTCTGCGTTGGCAAAATATTTTTACCGGAACTTGCAGGAAGTGCCATTTGTGACTTAGTTGGGGTCATGCAACCCACGCACTCCACGGCGGTAAATCGGCGGCAAGCACTCAAGACCATCGGAGCCGGTGTGGCTCTCACCGGCCTGGCGACACTCGCCGGCCGGGCTTTGGCGGCAGATCCAGTCCCGGCAGCGCCTGCGTTGCCGGCACCTCCTTCTCCTTGGGATTTGCCGAAACTCGCATTCGGCTACGATGCGTTGGAGCCGCACATCGATACGCTCACGATGCAGATTCACCATACCAAGCATCATCAGGCCTATATCACGAACGCTAAAAAACTGCTCGAATCGCAGCCCGAATGGCGTAACCGCACCCCGGAATTTCTGGTGAAAAATATTGAGACGGTGCCGGAGGCGATCCGCACGGGAATACGCAACAACGCGGGCGGTCACGTGAACCACTCGTTTTTCTGGACGATCATTGGACCCAATGCCGGGGGTGCGCCGGGCAACACGATCGGCGAGGCCCTCGTCGCCACCTATGGTTCGTTTGATGAATTCAAAAAACAATTCACCGATGCCGCCATGAAACGCTTTGGTAGCGGCTGGGCATGGCTCGTGAGCAAGGACGGGAAGCTTTCTATCACCTCCACCGCCAACCAGGACTCGCCGCTAACGAACGGAGCCACGCCGCTCCTTGGCCTCGATGTGTGGGAGCACGCTTACTACCTTCGTTATCAGAACCGCAGGGCTGACTACGTGACGGCGTTTTGGAACGTGGTGAATTGGTCGCAGGTGGACAGCTACCATCAGGCGACACTGAAGGCGTGAGCATCAATTCTGTGGCACGACGATGCCGCAGGCTATGAACACCGATCACACTGCCGATTTTGCGAAGATAGGTCTGTCGACCGCGCGCCGACACCTGTTTCTTTGCGTGGGGCCCGACTGTTGTTCGGTTGAGGCAGGCCTCGCCACCTGGGAACATCTCAAATCGACGGTGAAACAACACGACTTGCCCGTCATGCGGACCAAGGCGGCTTGCCTGCGCATGTGCTCCGATGGCCCTTGGCTGGTGGTTTATCCCGATGGGGTTTGGTATTCCCAAGTAACTCCGGAGCGATTTGATCGCATTCGGCGCGAGCACCTCGAAGGAGGTCGGCCGGTCGCGGAATGGGTCAGAGCAACCCATCCGCTGCCCCCGGTTTAGATTAGGGCTGGGGCTTTCGCTCCGGCTGCTTGCGTTTCAATCAATCCGGATTCTGGTTCTCGCCATGGCCACGCCACCCCTCACGACGGTAGAGATCAATGAAGCCTTGCGGGCGCTCCCAGGCTGGGCGTGTGAGCGCGACGCGCTCACGAAGGACTTCAAGTTCGGTAGTTTTCGCGAGGCGATGTCCTTCATGGTTCGCGTCAGCTATGAAGCCGACGCGATGGATCATCATCCCGAATGGACCAACATCTACAACCGGGTGGCCGTCCGGATAAACACTCACGATGCCGGCAGCAAGGTGACCGAGAAAGACGTGGCCCTCGCGCGCAAGATCCAAGGGTTGTCGTGGGTGGGGTAAGGTTCTGCTAGCGACGCGTGGGTCCGGTCGGCAACTTCGTCTGAATTTCTTCGATGGTACCATGCTTGCTGCAGAAGATTTCTTCCCCGGTAGTTGCTCCCTCGGGAATCTCGTAGGTTCCGCCGAGTGGACAGACGGGAAGCGTCTTGATGTATTTGCCTGGGCCGACCAACTCCGAGATCTTTACCGGAGGCTTGCCGGACTCGAGGCTCTGCTGGTCAAAGGCACCCGAGAGCATGCGCTGATTGTTGATGCACATCTTGCTCGTCGAGGCTTCGCGCACTTTTTGAAACGCCGGTATGGCCATTGCCGCCATCAGACCTATCATCATGAACATCATCATAGCCGCGACTACCGCCCCGCCGCCCCCGCCCCCAAGATTTCCTCCGGGAATGAAGAAGGCAAAAAAGTACGCGAATGGGTGGCGCTCAGGTTGGCGCGCCGGTTGGCCGCTTTTCAAAACCAGCAAATCGGAAACGCGTCGGGAAAGAGTGGGGTACGTGGAGGTCAACTCGTGGAGCGAAACAAAAAACCCACGCTCGTCCAAGTGCTGGCCGGCAAACGCATCAGCGCTCAGCGTCCGGCCATGTTCCTTGCCTCCGCTCAACACCATCATGGCGCGTAGCGAACCTTCGACGTCCTGGGCGGCATAGGCACCATAGCGGTCGCATGACGATTCCCAAGCGCGGCGATACGCGGGACCGACCAGAGGGAAGATCATGCCGGGCGCGAGAAAGATCTGTTTCAAGATATGCCGGCTCTTGATGTGGCCGAGTTCGTGGCCGAGGATGAATTTCATCTCCGGCGATGTCGGCCCGAGCGCTTCGAGAAAATCAGAGTATACCACAACGAAATCCCGTCCGGAGAACCGGGTGGCGAAGGCGTTCAGGACCCCGCCGGCTTGGACGACAAAGAGCGCGGGTGGCTGGAGGACGCCGAGCTGGGTGCAAACGCTGCGAAACGTGGCGTGAAGCTCGGGTAGCTGTCGTTCGTCCACCCGCACGGCTTCAGCGCGAAGATGCGCCACGAGCAGCCCGTTGCCGAGCCAAAGAAAAAATCCGATGAAGAGGGCGTAGAATACTCCGACGATGGTGACGACGATGAACAGCCAAAACAGAATCGATAAGATGAGGACAAACGTGTGATACGTATTTTCCTTCGGCAGGGTCAGGTTGGTCGGAGTGAGGCCGACCGGCGGCAGCGGGGGATTTTCTGTAGTCATGGGGTAGTGCGGGCCTAAGCATGCCGTTGGGGTTGTTGGCGGCCCGTTCCAACACGCTGGATGTTTTTCTCGTTGTGGCCACCGCAAAATCTCCTGAGATCACCACATGAAAGTCGCGTTCATCAGTGGCACGAGCATCGTGAATTCGTCGTTGTTCGCGGCCTGGGACGTGAAGTCGGTCGAGACGACGTATGGCGAGGTGACTTATCGATCCAAAGGAGACTTCGTACTAATCAACCGCCATGGGTATTCCTCTCCGCTGCCGCCGCATTCGATCAACTATCGGGCGAATATCCGCGCGCTGGCCGATCTCGGATATTCAGACGTTGTTTCACTCAACTCGGTGGGCTCACTCAAGCCGGAGTTGCCACCGGGCACTTTCGTCTCATGCAGCGACTACGTTTGCTTGCAGCAGGGGCCGGCGACTTTTTTCGATCACGAGTTGAAAGGCGGTGCTCCGGGCATCGCCAACAATCTGATCCCGATGCTCGTGGAGAAACTCGCGCCGGATTTCAAGATTCACCTCGGAAAAATTTACGTCCAGATGCGTGGCCCACGTTTCGAGACCAAGGCGGAAATCAATGTCATCCGGCACTGGGGCGATGTAGTCGGGATGACGGCGGCCCACGAAGCGGATCTCTGCACCGAGGCTGGCCTACGCTACAACAGCCTCGCCTTGATCGATAATTTTGCGAACGGCCTTGAGGGTACGGAAATTGACTTCGCGAAGTTCAAGGAACTCGTGAAAGACAACCAGGCGAAGGTGAACCGCCTGTTTGAGCGAATGCTGGAGATTCTCGCGTGAAGGAGCCTGATGAACGCATCCGCACTGCTTAAACTGAGTCTCGTTCTGCTATTAGCGCCTTTCGTTTCGGGCGTCGCGGCGCCGTTCGAGGCCTCGCCAATTGGCCCTGCCGTGGCCTCCTCGTTCGCCATAGCCGACGGGCACGACGCCACCGCAGACAACCAGCTCGCGATTTTGAGCAGTGGGTACGATGCGCTGCTCCTGCGGGTACACCTTATCCGGCAGGCGAAGCAGTCCATCGTGGTGCAGACGTTCATCTGGACGAACGACGAGTGCGGCCGGCTGATGGTTTATGAACTCATCGAGGCGGCACGACGGGGAGTGAAGGTGAAGATCATCGCCGATCATCCGTTCTCCGACCAGAATCTTGAAACCGTGGCCTTCCTCGCGACGGTCAGCCCCAACCTTGAGCTGAAGCACTACCGTCCGGCGATGTCGCGGATGAAGCCGTCGCTTTTCCACACTCTGCTCGCGAGCGTGCATTCGTTTCACGACGTAAACCAGCGGATGCACAACAAGCTCATGGTATTTGATGATGCGGTGATGATCACGGGTGGGCGCAACATTGAGAATACCTACTTCGACCATTCCACCGAGTTGAACTTCCGCGACCGGGATGTGCTGGCGGTGGGGCCTGTCGCTCGCGAAGCAGCCGAATCCTTCGAGGAATTTTGGGACTACCGGCACGCCGTTTCCAGCCGCGGTCTCACGGACGTGGCGGCGGTCATTGCGCGGAATTCCTTCCGGCGTTTTGCGACAAAGGCTGACTATGATTTTGGTCCTTACTTCGGGACCATGGATCAGGAGGCCAATGATGCAGCGGTGATAAGCGCCCGGTTCGTTTCCCGTCTGAAGCCCGTCGCTAAAGTCAGTTTTATTTGCGACGTGCCTGGGAAATCGAAGGGATTTTTGTCGCATACTGCCCGCATCACTCGCGAACTACGTCGAACTCTGGAGGAAGCGAAGACTTCCGTCGTGATGCAGACGCCTTACCTCGTACTGAGTCAGCCCGCGCGACAGCTGTTCCAGGAAATGCAGGAGAAAAACCCGGGACTGCGGATCAAGGTGTCGTCGAACAGCTTTGCTTCCACGGACAACCTGCTCGCCTACTCGGCCAATTACCGGCTCCGGAACGAGTATGTCCAAGTGCTGAAGCTGGAGGTGCACGAATTCAAGCCGCTGCCCGGTGCACTACTGGAGCACTTTCACCAATATCCTTTGATCGCCCAGCTGGCGAAGGAGCGCATGGCGGCGGGACGGCAGGATCGTATGCCTTTCCTATGTCTGCACGCCAAGTCGCTGGTGGTGGATGACCGGATCGCCTTCGTCGGATCCTACAATCTGGATCCTCGCTCGGAAAATCTGAACACGGAGGTGGGCCTCCTTGTCGAGGATGCCTCGTTCGCGCAGGCGCTGCGCACGGAAATCGAACGCGACATGCGTCCGGAAAACAGTTGGGTGATTGGACGTCGATCAATGCCGCTCGGGCTTGAGACAGTGAACGGATTGATCGGAGGCGTTATGTCGCTCAGCCCGATTGATCTCTGGCCCATTCAAAACACCAGTAGCTTTGAACTGATTCCCGGAGCGACCGAACTGCCGCCGGATGATCCGGCCTTTCATAAAAATTACCGGGAGGTGGGCCCGTTTCCCGGCACTGAGGGAAAACTTTCCAACAAGGAGATCATGACCCGGCTCTACAAGGCGGTGGGTTCGACGCTGACCCCGATCATGTAGAGCGATCAGAGCGCTGGCCGCGTTCGATGGATTTTCGAAAGAAGCGGTGCGACGGTCATTTAACCCCTGGCGGACGCATTGCAGAGCGCGAGCAAGCTCGCTGGCCTACGGGGATCTCATTCCGGCGCCGCGACCGTCTACTCCATGATCTGACTTAGAACTTGAAACTCGCGCTGACCTGCAGGACGGCGGAGATGATCGCGTAGGCGATGAAACCGACGAAGGAAAAAGCGAAGAGGAGGACCGCACTGGAAATCACGTTGGTCAGGGCTTGCAGCCGGCGCGTGTGCTGCTTCGCGTAATTGCGGGCAATATCGCGCAAGCACGGAGCGAGCTTGCCGGTGCTTTCACCGACGGCGAGGCGGTCGAGGAGCAGGTCGGGAAAGTATCCGGTTTTGGCGAGTGATTGGGAGAGACTTTCGCCTTCCAAGACGCGATCCGTGGCCGAGTGCAGCCCGGCTTGAACGGTACGGTTGACGACCGTGCGTTCAGTGAGGCGCAGAGCCTCCGCGGTGGGAATTCCGTTCTCAAGCAGTACCGCGAGAACTTGGGTGAAATTCAGCAGCGTGGTCTCCAGCACAAAACCGCGGGTGAGGGTGAAACGGATCATCCATGCGTCGATCGCCCGCCGGCCGGATTCAGTTTGCCGCCAGCGCCAGAGGGCGACTACCGACAACACGATCATCGGGAGGATAACCACGCCGTAGCGCACGGAGAATTGTGCGGTGTTGACGAGCAATTGGGTGACGAACGGCAGTTTGCCACCAAGCGAGGCGAGCAAGCCTTGCAATCGTGGCATCAGAAAAAACACGAAAAACAAAATGACGCCGAAAGCCAAAAAACAGACGAAGAATGGATAGACGAGCGCAGTGACGAGTTTTTGCCGCATCTCTTTCTGCTCAGTGAAATGCTCGATCAGGCGTTGCAGGACTTCATTGAGATTTCCGGTGGCTTCGGCCGCGCTGATGAGGGAAACGGTCTGGCGATCGAAGGTCTGGGGAATCTGTTCCAGCGCTTGGGACAACGGCCGGCCTTCACTCAGGCTTTCCCATATCGCACCGCTTAGGGCCTTCAAGGTTTTCTCCTTCAGGCGCAGGCTGAGCAGACGCACGGCTTCGCCGGCGGATAATCCGCTGGCGGTCAACTCGTGCAGGGCTTGGAGAAAAGGCAGATGTTCGGCCCGAGTGAATATCACCTTGCTGGTAGAAGCGCGGGACGTGTTGGCCGCAGAGGCCGAACTGCGTTTGCCGCCAGCTGCGCCGACTTCGTCCAGCCGGACGGGTTGCATGCCGCGCGAAACAAGTACCCGCAGCGCGTCGCGCCGGGTGTGGCTGTCGAGAGTGGCCTCGACCAGTTGACCGGCAGTGTCGCGGGCGGTGTAACGAAACGACGGCATTGATCCTAATGGTCTGAGACCGTGATCACGCGCAGGACTTCGTCCATGGTCGTTTTGCCGGAGAGAACTTTTTCCCAGCCGGATTGCTGCAGCGAACTCATCCCGTGTTCGCGGGCGCACTTGGTGAGGCTGCGGGTGGATTCACGGCGGATGATGAGATCGTGCAGTTCCTCGCTGGGCTCCAGGATTTCAAAAAGGCCGATCCGGCCGCGGAAACCGGTGTTGCGGCATCGATCGCAGCCGACCGGTGCGGCCAGGGTTTGGACGGTGTCGGCCAGCGACTGGTCGAGGCCGAGCACAGAAAGGGAGTCCCGCAATTCCGTGTGATTCACGGGAGCCTGTTTGCTGCAGTTTTCGCACAGGCTGCGCACCAAGCGCTGGGCAATCACCAACTCGACCGCCGAGGTGATCAGGAACGGCTCGATACCCATGTCGATCAGACGCGTGATGGCGCCGGGAGCGTCATTCGTGTGCAGGGTCGAGAAAACCAAGTGACCGGTCAGCGAGGCGCGGATGGCAATGTCGGCGGTATCGCGATCGCGCACTTCGCCCACCATGATAACGTCGGGATCTTGGCGGAGGATGTGGCGCAGCGCGCTGGCGAAGTTAAGGCCGATTTCCGGGCGAACTTGGATCTGGTTGGCGCCGGGTACCTCGTATTCGATGGGATCCTCGACAGTGATGATGCGCAGGTCGGTCGAGTTGATCTGGCGCAGGAACGCATTGAGCGAGGTGGATTTTCCGGAGCCCGTGGGGCCGGTGACGAGAATGATTCCGTGGGGAAAATCCAGCACGCGCTTGATCTGTTGCTGTTCCTTCTCGTTCAAACCGAGGCGATCCATCGTGTAGGCCTCGCGACGGAGATTAAGGAGACGGAGACTGACGCTCTCGGCGTAGATCGTCGGAATAGTGGAGACGCGGATATCGAGGGTGTTGCCAGCGGCCTTGAAGTTGATGCGGCCATCCTGCGGAAGGCGCTTTTCCGAAATGTTCATTCGCGCCATGATCTTCAGGCGGGAAATAATCGCGTCCTGATAGCGCAGCAGATTGTCGGGTACCGGCACCGGCACCAAAAGACCGTCGACGCGGTAACGGATGCGCAGCTGGCCTTCCTGTGGCTCGAAATGAATATCGGTTGCTTCATCTTCGATGGCTTGGGAAATGACATCGGTGACGAAGCGAACGACGGCGGCATCCTCGTCGCCTTCGATATCCGAGGCATTGGCATTGATGGGCAGATCGGGATCTTCCTCCTCGTTATCGAGACTGCCGGCACCAACGCCGTAGCATTCCACGATCAACTGGCTGATTCTCTCGTGAGGGGCGAGCAACCAGCGCAGGGAACGGGGCGTGAACGTCGCGATCCAATCGGTCATGACCTCGTCGGGCGGCCAAGCGCAGGCGAGGGTAAGCTCGTTGCCGGACGAATCGGGCAGAGTCACGGGCACAATGACGAAGTCACGGACGAGCCGGGCCGGCAGCAAAGCTTGGGCCGCGGGGTCGGGATGGAGCTCAGTGATGATTCTTAAATCGGAGGATTGCCCCAGCTCGGCGAGAGCCGCCGGCTCATCCACGCCCAAGGCTTTGGCTAGAATAGCAAGTCGGCGGCCGCGCGGAGCCTCGGCGAGGGCGCGGGTGGTTTCGTCATTGAGACGTTGCTGCAACGGTGCGGGCAGCAGAGCGGTTTCGGCCTGCATGAGAATTAAGACTTAGGCGGAATACCGAGGGCCTTCTTGACCTGATCACGGTGCTTTTCAGGAAATTGTTCAACCCGGCTGAGAGCGTCGGAATTGTCCGAAGACGTATTGGTCAACACGGTGGGCCGGAGGAAAAATACGAGATCGGAACGTTTGTCTTTGCGCGTCCGGCTGCCAAAAAGATCACCCAGGATCGGAATAGGCCCGAGCCGACTGGTGTCCTTGGACTTGCGAGTGCTTTGCAGGCCACCCAGGACGATTATTT
>Ga0302321_100004316_pt1 | contig 12310 bp, 8 predicted proteins | sample Fen_T0_1_FD_202505 | JGI IMG/M metagenome (GOLD analysis project Ga0302321, IMG submission 202505) | Peat permafrost microbial communities from Stordalen Mire near Abisko, Sweden - Fen_T0_1 | ecosystem: Environmental > Terrestrial > Soil > Wetlands > Permafrost | place: Sweden: Abisko...
CGGATCCGGCGCCGCCCGAGCCCGATCCGACTCCCCCGGCGCCGCCGGTCGATTCCAAGAAGCCATCGAGGGTCTCGATCGACGTGAGCTCGTACCCGGCGGGGGCCAAGATCCTGGTCGATAACGTCGACACCAACCAGACCACCCCCAGCACCGTCAAGATCTCGCGCGAGCGCGGCAAGCGCGCGACGATCACGTTGCGGCTCAAGGGCTACAACACCTTCACCAGGGCCGTCGATCTCAGCGACGGCTCGCAAGTGACCGCCGAGCTGTCGCGCACCAGGACGACTGCGCCAGCGCCGGGGCCCGGGAGCGCGGCGCGCCCGCCGGCGAAACCGCCCGCGCCCCCCACGCAGCCCGCGCCAGATCCTGACGGTCTGATACGCCCGTAGTAGCTTTGTTTGGAGAAACGATGAGACAGCTCTGTTTTGCAATCCTGTTGGTGCCCGCGATCGCGCTGGCGCAGCCTTCCAAGTCGGCCGACGAGTGGTTCAACGAAGGCGACAAGCAGTACACGCTCGGCAACTTCGACAAGGCGATCGACGCGTTCAAGCGCGCGTTCGAGCTGCAGGGCGATCCCGAGAAGCAGACGCTGTACGTCTACAACATCGCCCAGGCCTACCGGCAATCGAACGATTGCTCGAAGGCCTCGTTCTTCTACAAGCGCACCATCGGATCGGCGGCGGGCCTGCCCAAGCCGCTGAGCACCAAGCTCCAGTCCGCCGTGACGACGTCCGAGCGGTTCGTCCGCGAGCTCGAGGAGTGCGCGAAGCAGGCCCAGGATCTGAGCAAGCGCCCGCCGGATAACGTGGAGCGGCAGGGCGGCCCGCCGCCCCGCAGAGAGCCGCCGAAGCCGGTCTCCGACGCCACGGCCGAGCCGGAGCCCGCCGAGAGCGACGGCGGCGCCCCCGCGCCGCGGCCGTTCGGCTCGCCGCCACACATCCTCGAGCTGTGGTTCGGCGCGGGCGGCACGACGATCTCGACCGGCTCCAAGACGATCTCGGTGCCGGTCCAGGCCACGTTCTCGCTGGTCGGTGGCTATCCGATCTCGCTCAGCCCCGGGTTCCGGCTCCATGTCGGCGCCGCGTTCACGCTGATGCCGGTGCCGTTCGACAAGGCCGGGAGCAGCAGCGCCAACAAGATGAGCACGACCGGCATGATGATCGGCGTGATGGGCAATGTGGGCGCGACCTTCGACCTGTCGCGCCGGTTCGACGTGCGGCTCGACGCGGGGGCTGGCATCATGTCGCTCACCGGCGCGAGCGAGACCGCGTTCACCGGCAACGCCGTCACCACGGGCGCGCTCACGACCTTCCACGTGCGCGGCGCGCTGTCGGCCGACTACGCGATCACGCCGAACTTCGTGATCGGGCCGTCGGTGGCGCTGTCGTACAGCCCGGCCAAGGAGGGGCTCGATCCCAGCATCACGTCGTTCACCGCGTTCGACTTCATGGTCGGCGCGGGGTACCGGTTGTAGCGATGAAAAAGTGCCCGTTTTGCGCCGAGGAGATCCAGGACGAGGCGATCAAGTGCCGGTTCTGTAACTCGTTCCTCAGCGCAGCACCGGCGGGCACGGCCGCAGCGGGGCAGTCGCCGTCGGCGAGCGCGGCGGCGGCGTCCGCGCCGGTGCCAGGGCAGCCACCCGCGCCGTTCACGCGCGAGGTCGGCGAGGCCGCCGATCCCGGCGCGCGCAAGATGATCTACGAGGGCGTGCCGTCGTGGAAGACGTACCTCGGCTACTATGTCGCCGCGGTGCTCGGCGGGGCCGCGGCGATCGCGCTCCTGATCGGCGTGGTGGCGACGCCGGCGACGCCGGTCACGACCGAGCTGCTCGATGTGGTGATCCCGCTCGCGGCCGTCGCGCTGATCTTCCTGGTCCTGAGGCTCAAGCGCAGCGCGACCAAGTTCCGGGTCACGAGCACGGTGATCGAGACCGAGCGCGGCGTGCTGTCGAAGCGCATCGACGTGCTGCAGCTGTGGCGCTGCCGGGATGTCCGCTATCGCCAGAGCCTGTCCGATCGGCTGCTCGGGATCGCGCACATCGAGGTGTTCGCGCAGGACGCGACCACGCCGCACCTCGAGATCGTCGGGATGCCGGCGTCGCGCCAGCTGTTCGAGCAGCTGCGCGACTCGATCGAGATCCAGCGGCACGCCAAGAACGTCTACGGCGTGGTCAGCTGACGCGCCGGCTCACGGCCGCGGGCGCAGCTTGAGCGGGTCCACGCCGGTGAGGATCACCTCGCCGGTGGGGCCGATGCGGATCTCGGCGACCGGGGTCGCTTCGACCTCGGCGAGCGCGTAGCGATCGGTGAGCAGCTGGATGCGCTGGTTGGTCGAGCCGCGCAGGCCCGTGGCGAGCCGCGCGCCGGCGACGTAGCGGCCGTCGATCAGCACGTCGAGCCGCGCGAGCACCTCGAGGCCGCCGGGCAGCGCGCGGATCTCGTCGATCGCATAGCCGGAGAACGCCAGGGTCGACAGCCCGAGCTGGCGGGCCGCGTCGAGCAGCGCGCGCGCGGCCTCCGGCTGCTGCAGCGGCTCGCCGCCGCTGAGCGACAGGCCTTCGATCAGGCCGGCGGCGGCGGCGCGGGCCAATGCGGCGACAAGCTCGTCGAGCGCGACGGCCGGTCCGCCGGCCGCGTGGGTCGCCGGGTTGAAGCAGCCGGGGCAGCCCAGCGTGCAGCCCTGGAACCACACGACGAACCGGGCGCCCGGGCCATTGGCGCGGCTGCGCGGCTCGAACGCGTGGATCCGGGCGAACGTCACTTCCCGGGCTTGGGCAGGATCGGCGCGGGGCGCGCGCCGGCTCCGGAGCCGTTGAGATCGATCTCCTTCAGCAGCAGGTCGGGCGTCACCACGCTGCTCTCGATGCCGCTCGACGGCACGAAGCCATCCTCGGCGCCCAGCTGGAGCCGCAGCTGGAGCTGGCTCTCGTTGGCCGCGAGGAAGTTGTACGTCGTGACCTCCTTCGACACGCCGATCACGTCCTTCCACGCGCGGATCGGCACCTCGGCGAGCTGGACGCCGCGGACCAGCTCCTCCTTGCCGTTGGGGTAGATCCGGTAGGTCAACAGCGCGGGCGGCGGCACCTGCTGATCGGTGCTCTTGATCATCGCGACCATCTCGCGGCGCGAGAACTCCGGCGCCGACGTGATCGCCGCGTCGTCGAACCGGCGGATCACGACGCCGTACTTGAGGCCCTCGCCGCGCGCCGCGGCCACGAGCTGCTGCTCGAGCGCCTTGCGCGGGATGCCGCCCTTGCCGCTGACGAACAGGTTGGTCGCGCTGCCGTGGAACGCGCCGCCTTCCGCGGTCCGCCGCGCGTGGCCGTTCGACGTCTGGTTCTTCGCCGACGGCGTGCGCGAGGTGAGCAGCGTCCGCAAGACGCCCGCCTTGACCACGTCGACGCGCTGGGCCGCGACGCCTTCATCGTCGATCTTGTAGCCGCCGATCAGCGCCTTGCCGGCGGCGTCCTTGGCGGTCGGATCGTCGATGATCGACAGGCTGGGCGCCAGCACGCGCAGCCCGACCTTGTCGGTCAGCGCGCCGCCGAACGTCTTGGCCTCCTGCGGGTTCAGGCCCTCGGGCACCGGGGTGCCGCCCAGGTTGGGCGACAGCGCCGCGCGGATCAGGCCCACCGCGCCTTCGCCCTCGAACAGCACCGGCCCGGAGTAGTGCTCCATGACCGGCGCTTTCTGCAGCGCGGCGATCGTGGCGATCAGCTTCTTGGTCTCCCCCCGGAGGTCGTCCTCGCTCGGCAGATCCTTGGCGGTCTGGCCGTAGCGCAGGAAGTACTGCTGCAGCGGCTGGCCGTCGTCGGCCTGGCCGCTCGCGGCGATCACGATGCCGCTGGCGCGCCGGGTATCGGTGACGCTGGTGCCCTCGGTGGTGAGGTACCAGCGGCGCTCGAGGTAGCTCGTCACGGCGACTCGCGAGTCGCGGATCGGGTCCTGGTCGCGGAACAGCGCCGAGAGCCCCCGGGCGCGGGTCTCGAGCTCGTCGAGCGACTCGAGCGGCGCGACCAGCACGGCGCTGTCGCTGACCACCGGCTGCTCCGACGTCCAGCTCGGGACCTCGGCGCGCGCGCCGGACGCCTTGCGCGACTCGAGCTTGGCGCGCAGCTGGATCAGCGCCTCCTTGTAGGCGGCGTCGGTGACCAGCCACGCGGCGCGCCGCGCGATCCGCGGGGTCGCCTCGAGCGGCAGGTTGAACCCGCTGACCGCGTTGAGCTCGTCGGCGCCCGGCACGACGAAGTTGCCGTTGTCGAGCTGCGGCGAGCCGACGCGGACGCGGGCCTCGAGGTTGACGAAGTGGCGGTTGCGCTTGCTGGTGGTGAAGCCCAGGCTCGCGGCGCAGTCGTTGACGTCGACCTCGGTGATCTTGTACGAGATGTGATACGGCCTGGGCGCGTTGGCGATCTGGAGCTCGGTCATCGCGCGCTTCATCTCGTCGGCGACCGCGTCGAGGATCTCGGGGGTGACCGCCCGGGACGGCGGGCCGACCGCGGCGGTGGGCTTGGCGGCCTCCTTCGGATCCTTGGGCTTGGCGCTGTCGCGGACGTCGTGCTCTGCGGGCTTGGGCGCCGCTGCGGGCTTGATCGGGGTCCCGGCCGGGGGCGGATCGCCGGGCCCGGCCGGCGCGGCGTGCGGGATCAAGAGCGCCGCGGTGCCGAACATGCCGGCGGTGACAGCGAGGGTGCGGGCAGCCCGCGAGAAAGTACGCTTCATGGCCGCTCCTGGGCAATCGCGGGAGGTTGCAGAACCGGCGGGCGATCCGGCGGAACGAAGCCCTTCTCGACCTCGATCCGCTCGAGCAGCAGCGACGGCGCCGACGCCGAGACCGGCACCCAGCCGCTCTCGGCGCCGCACACGCCGTTGAAGGTCTCGATCTCGCGGCTCGCGGCGCGGATCGACTGCAGCGCGACCAGCGGCGTGCCGCTGATGTCGATGCCGCGGACCAGCTCGCGCCGGCCGTCGGGGTAGAGCCGGTACGCCATCACGGGGTTGACCTTGAACGCCTGCGGTGCGAACGCCGAGGTGTTGGTGAACCCGCCGCTGATGTCGGTGAAGATCATGCCGTAGGGCCGGTTCTGGCGCTTGATCTCGTCGAGCAGGAGCCGCTCGAGCTCGGTGCGCGGCACGCTCTTGGCGACCTCGACCACGAGGTTGCCCTGGCGCGCGACCGGCGACTGACCCGGCGAGCGCCGGCCGTGGCCGTTGGAGTGGCCGAACCCGGGGATCGGGTTTCTCCCCATGAGGAAGCCGACCAGCTTGCCGCTGTCGATCAGGCTGACCCGGCGGGCGGGCACGGCTTCGTCGTCGTAGCGATAGAACCCGTTGAGCTGCACGCCGTTGAGCGTGACGATCTCGGGGTCGTCGTAGACCGACAGCCAGTCGGGGGCGATGATCTTGCCGATGTACGACGCGAAGGTCTGGCCCGAGGTCAGGTCTTTCTGGCGGTGGCCCTCGATGCGGTGGCCGAACACCTCGTGGAAGAACACGCCGGCGGCGCGGCCCTCGAGGATCGCCGGACCGACGTAGGGCTCGGCGAGCGGCGCGTCGTGCAGCGCGTCGAGATCGCTGGTGACCGTGGCGATCATCTTGTCGATCTCGGCGTCCGCCGGCAGATCGCCGGGGGTGCGGCCGAACCGCTGCTCGAGCCGCGACAGGTTCATGCCGTCGTCGGCCTTGACCCCGACCGAGACCGCGAGCTGGGCATTGGTCCACGAGGTCTGGATCTGGCTGCCCTCGCTGTTGACCAGGTACGCGGTGTTCTGCTGGAACACGACGCTGCAGGTGCCGCGGGTCGCCTGGCCGTGCAGCGCCTTGGCCGAGCACCGGCGCAGCCGTTCGACCCACTGGGCCTTGTTGAACTCGAGCTTGGCCGGCGGGTCGACGTGGGTCTCGGCCGCCTCCTGCGAGAAGTCGGGCGCCGTGGCGCGCGCCTTCAGCGTCGACTGATCCTGGCGGACGTAGCCGAGCGCGCTGACCGCCTCGCGGTAGCGCCGGTCGGTCTCGAGCCACAGCGCGTTCGACAGCGCCTCCTTGTCGTCGCCGAACGGCACGATGCCGCGGCGGACCAGCGGCGCGTTGAGGCCGTTGCTATCGTCGGCGAGCGCCCGCGTGTTATCGAGCTCGGGCCGGCCGACCCGGACCTCGACGTCGAGGTTGCGCACGGTATCGTCGCTGTCGCTGATCAGCGCGCCGCCGTCGGACTCGAGGTTGACGACGCGCTGCTCGACGAGCTGGTAGGCGAGGTAGTGCGCCGGCTCCTTCTGCTGCTTGAGCGCCGCCATCTCGCGCTCGTTCTCGGCCTTGAGCACGTCGAGCACGGCCGACTTCTTGTCGGGGGCGTTGTGATCGGTCGGCGCGCTGGTCGTGACGGTGATCTTGGCGGGCACCGCCGGCAGATCGACCTTGATATCGGAGGGGCCGGCGCCGGCCAGGGGCGGAGGCGGCTGCGCAACCTTGCTCTGAGTTGCACCCGCCGAACAAGCCGCAAGCCCGGCGAACGCGCCGAGCGGAAGCATCCATCGCATGCGGAAACACTAGCACGGCTATCCTGGGCGCCGACCGTGGCGTTGGCCCGACCTACCGTGCGCATCCTCCACGAGGAGGGCGAGGCGGTCGACCCGCTGACTCGTCGGTTCGAGGCGAGCGGCTCTCCAGGCCATCACGCGGTGCGCGGATTTCGTGCCCGGGGCAGCTCGACCGCACCGTCGGCCGGCGCGCGGCCGGCGGCGGTGCCGGGATCAGCGCGGGATCACAGAATTCCAGGCCGCCGGCTTGCCGCCGCCGCGCGGGCTGGCAACCATGAACGGATGAAGCCGACCCGGCGCGACGTCCTCGGTGCGCTCGGCGCCGTCGGGGCGGCGGCGCTGCTCGGCTGCAAGGAGACCGCGATGACGGAGCCGTTGCCCGTGATGCCCGTGATGCCCGTGCTGTTCCAGGCGCACGGCGCGCCCCCCCTGCTCGACGACCCGGGGTGGATCGCCGAGCTGCTCGCCTGGGGCAAGGCGCTGCCGCGGCCCAAGGCGATCGTCGTGGTGTCGGCGCACTGGGAGGAGCGGCCGCTGTCGATCGGCGCGACCACGCCGCTGCCGCTGATCTACGACTTCTACGGATTCCCCGAGCGATTCTACCACCTGCAGTACCCCTCGCCCGGCGCGCCCGCGGTCGCGGCGCGGATCCGCGAGCTGATGGCGGCTGCGAACATCGCCTGCGTCGACGAGCCGGGGCGCGGCCTCGATCACGGTTCGTACATTCCGCTGTCGTGCATGTACCCCGAGGCCGATATTCCGGTGCTCCAGATCTCGCTGCCGAGCCAGGCCCCGGCCGAGCTGTTCGCGCTGGGCCGTGCGCTAGCGCCGCTGCGCGCCGAGGGCGTGTTGCTGATCGGCAGTGGCTTTTTGACCCACAACCTGCGGTCGCTGTCGCTGCGGTCGACCCCGGCGTGGGCGAGCGAGTTCGACGCGTGGTCGGCCGAGACGATCGCCGGGCGCCACATCGACGCGTTGCTCGACTACCGCCACCGGGCGCCCGGGGTCCGCGAGTCGCTGCCGACCCACGAGCACTTCGTCCCGGTGATCGTCGCCGCGGGCGCCGCCGGGGACAGCGCGGTGAGCTTTCCGATCACCGGGTTCTGGTGGGGCGGCTCGATGACGCGGCGCTCGGTGCAGTTCGGCTGACGGTGCACGTGATTGGCATTCGTGAGAATGCGCTCTCGCTGGGCTAGACTCGACATCTCGACCGCGCCCGGGAGTGCGGGCGCGATCGCCGAGGGAAGCCTTCTGATTGCCTGCCGCGAGGTTCTATGTTCTCGTGGGCATCCTGGCTACATCCACGTTTGCTGCCAGGAAGGGGGGCTTTGATGACCGTGAATGTAGGTCTCGTGATCGGAGTTGTGCTGGTGACGGCGTGCGGCGGCCCGGACGACGAGGGCGTGGTGACCCAGCCGGCGATCGGCAGCAACGTCGATCCGAACCCGACGATCAGCTTCACCCAGGTCGGCAAGACCGTCGGGATCGACCGGTCCCGCGAGCCGAGCTCGGCGGGCGCGTTCAACGGCGCGGGGACGGTCGCCTACGGCGGCTGGCTGGCCGATCTCGACGCCGACGGCCGGCTCGATTTCTTCGCGGTGAATCATGGCCAATCGCCGCACCTCTCGGGGCTGTTCCTCAACAACGGCGCCGGTGGGTTCGGCAAGAACCTGTTCACGGTATCGCTGCAGGGCTCGACGGTGAACCCGCCGAACTTCGGCAACTCCAACGAGATGCGGTTCGTCGGCGATCTGACCGGCGACGGCCTGGTCGACCTGTTCTTCATCGGCTGGACCGGGCTCGGCGTCATGTGCATCAATCAAGGCATCACGGCGCACACCGACTGGAGCGGCCCGAGCTACCTGTGCTACGGCTCGAGCGACGCCATCGCGTTCTCCGATGTCAACGGCGACGGCAAGATCGATATCCTCGGCTTCGATCTCACCAACTTCGATTCGTACACGGCGTATTATTCGCAGACCGCGCCGTTCGTGTGGCGGCTCAACAATGGGGATCCCAACGTCGCGAACTGGCCGACCACCACGAACTTCCTGGCGCTGCGGGTCACCGATCCGAGCGCCTCGGTCGCGCCGTTCTGCGACCTCAACAACGACGGCATCCCCGACAAGATCGTCGGCATCGCCCTCGCGCCGGGCAGCCGCGGCCAGTACGCGACGACGCTGGGCGGTCAGCAGGTGTTCCTCGGCCAGGCGAGCGGCAGCTACGTGCTGCGGACCGCCACCGGGCTCGAGTCGGTCACGGCGCCGATCACGCGGATCGAGGACGTCAACGAGGACGGCTGCCCCGACGTCGGCACCGACATCACGGGCTATCGCGACAACCAGAACTGGTACCTGCAGAACAAGACCGGCGCCACCTGCAACCTGACCTTCACGGCCACGGCGCGCACGGCGATGGCGTACTACCCCGGTTACAAGCGCTACAATCTAGATGTCGACAACAGCGGTGTGCTGTCCAAGGTCGTGCTGATCCACAAGGCGTATGGCACCAACGACGGGCGGCCGGCCGGCGTGAGCATCTATCGCAAGCAGCCCACTGGCGGCTACGCCGTGCTCGACCCGACGCAGAGCGGGATCAACATCCTCGGCAGTGACGCGGTCGAGTTCTACGCCGACAACCTGTCGCCGGGCGACTGGAACGACGACGGCAAGCTCGATCTGGCCGGCAGCGGCGACCCCTCGATCGCCAACAGCGACAGCGGTTTTGCGCTGTGGAGCTCGGGCCTCGCCACGACCAACAGCTGGATCAAGCTGACGCTGCCCTCGGTGACCGGGTTCTTCACCGGCAGCGCGACGATCGAGGTGTTCGACGCTGGCGCGGTCGGCGACGCCACGCACCTGGTCACGCCGCCCAAGGTGCTCTACCCCGGCAAGGCGTGGGCGACCCAAGTCTATCACTTCGGCATCGGCACGCGCAGCGCGGTCGACGTGCGCGTCACGTTCCCCGACGGCCGGCAGTTCACCCGCGTCGGTGTCACCCCGGCGAGCCGGATCACGATGGTTCCGAGCACGAACCAGGTGCCCACGGCGGTCGCCACCGCGACGCCGACCGTGGCGTCGATCGGTCAGTCGATCTCGTTCAACGGCTCGGGCTCGCGCGACCCCGATGGCTCGATCGCCAGCTACGCCTGGGACTTCGGCGACGGCAGCCGCGCCAACGGCATCACCGCGGTCCACGCCTACGGCGCCGCCGGCGTGTTCCTCGCCCGCCTCACGGTCACCGACAACGCGGGCAGCAGCGGCACCACCACGGTCTCGATCACGATCGCCGATACCGTCCCGCCGACCTCGGCGATCGCCAGCGCCGTGTTCGTGCCGAACGTGTCCGACAACCTCGGCGTGGTCCGGGTCGACTGGTACCTCGACGGCACCCTCGCGATGACCACCACGGCGCCGCCGTACGGCTACATGCTCAACATCGCCTCGCTCACCGGCACGCACGCGCTGGTCGCCCGCGCGTTCGACGCCGCGGGCAACATGGCCAACTCGACCGCCCTGACCCTCCAGAAGTAGGTCCGGCTTCGTGAAGCTTGATCCGCCCGGCGCGCCGGCTTGATCTGGCAACCAGGTTCAGTTCGTGGCGCGGGCATCGCGGACCGAGCTCTCGATCTTGAGCAGCGCGTCGGCGAGGTCGGTCATCGGCCACGGGTCGGCGGTGAGCATGACGACGTAGCCCGGAGCACCTTCGCGGACCGCGCCGCGCGGATCGTAGAGCAGCCAGTTGTTGGGCTGCCCCCAGCTGGCGAGCGGGACGCATTCGTCCATGCCGATGCCGCCGTAGCTGACCGACATCTCGAGGAACGCGCGGGCGCGCTGCGCGAGCTGGGTGTCGCTGTGGTAGTCGCCGGTGCCGAAGAACTCGTGGTCGCACAGCGCCATGCCATCGGTGATGGTCAAGAGCGCGCGGTAGTCGTTGGGCAGCTGGATCTGCTTGGCGCGCTCGGCGGCGAGCACGGCTTCGAGGGTCGCCGGTGGGTTCAACCGGCTCGGCTCGCCGAGCTCGCGGAGCGTATCGACCAGCGCATCGAGCGCGGCGCGGACCGGCGCGACGTACGGAGCGACGTCGACCGGGATCGCGGGGACCGCCGCGCGATCGAGCAGCGCGATGACGCCGGGATCGGCGAGCACGCCGGTGAAGTCCGGATCGCGGCGGACCTGCGCCGCGGTCGTGCCGGAGCCGAGCGCGGCCTCGAGCGCGCGCAGCATCGCCGGTCGATCGCCTACCACCGCGTAGGCGCCGGCCAGGTTGAACCGGAGCTCGCTGGTGGCGTCGGTCGGGACCAGGGCGGCCAGGCGCGCGAGCCGCTCGCGATCGTCGCCGACCGCGGCGAACGCGTTGCGCAGGAACTCCTGGGCGTGGAAGCCGCTGCGGTCGGGGAACGCGTGCCAGCGGGCCAGCACCAGATCGAGCAGCTGCTTGACCTCGTCGCCGCCCCGGTTCTCGTGGGCGATCGGCAGCAGCATCAGCTGCGCCGAGCCGAGCACGATCTGGCCTTCCTCCATTGTCGCCTCGCCAGCGATCCGGTCGAGGAACTTGCGGAGCGCCTCCATCGGCTGCTTGGAGTCGAGCAACTTGACCACGGCGATGCCGCCGCTGAGCCGGGCCGGGGCGCTGGGCGCCTCGGGATGGACGGCCGGCGCCGCCGGCATGCGAGCCGCGACGCGCCGGGTCGCCTTGGCGGGGAGCGCCGAGGTTGCGGCGATGCGTTGCGTTGCCCTGGTGGGGCGGCGCGCGGCCGTGGCGGGTTTGCGGGCTGGGTCGGCGGAGGTGGTGGCCGTGGCGGGTTTGCGGCGGGCTGGGTCGGCGGAGGTGGTGGCCGTGGCGGGTTTGCGGCGGGCTGGGTCGGCGGAGGTGGTGGCCGTGGCGGGTTTGCCGCGCGCTGGCTTGGCGGAGGGCGCTGCAGAGGCGGTTTTGCGGGGCGCTGGCTTGGCGGCGGCCGCTGCCGTGGCGGGTTTGCGGCGGGCTGGGTCGGCGGCGGTCGCTGCAGAGGCGGTTTTGCGGGGCGCTGGCTTGGCGGCGGTCGCTGCAGAGGCGGGTTTGCGGCGGGCTGGGTCGGCGGCGGTCGCGGTGTTGCGGCGCGCGGCGTTGGCCAGCGCTGGAGCTGCGGCCGGCTTGCGGGGCGCGGCGAGCGGCATCTCCGCGGGGCGTTCGGCAATCGCTTTGCGGGGCGCGGCGAGCGGCATCTGCGCGGGGCTTGCGACGGTCGCCTTGCGGGGCGCGGCGAGCGGCATCGGCGCGGCGGTCGCGTTCGGCGACCTGGCGGGCGCGGCGCGCCCGTTGCGGGAGACCGCATCCTTGGGCGCCGGTGTGTGATCGGTCGCCGTGTGTGGCATGGCGCCGACCCGGCGTGGGGGCGACCTGCGTGCGCGTGCCATGGCACCCGACGCTAGCATGACGTAACGCTGGCGACGCGCGGGGGATCGCTCGACACGGCTCACCCGGGCGTCTGCGCACGGTCCTCACGCGTGGCGCGGCGCACTGGGCGTGGCGAGCACCACTTGACTCGCGAGCCCGGTGACCTTCGATTGCGCCCGCCGCGAGCTCACCGCGTGGCGCCGGGGCCGCCGAACATGCCGTCGCGGTACTCGACGATCTCGCCGGCGACCGCCGACGCCGCGACGGTGAGTGGCGAGGCGAGATAGAGCCGGCCGGGGCCGGACCGGCCCTTGTAGTTGCGGTTGATCGCCGAGACCGTGACCTCGTCGCCACGCTCGCTGACGCCGGGGCCGCAGCCGATGCAGGCACCGCAGCCCG
>Ga0302321_100004317_pt1 | contig 12310 bp, 9 predicted proteins | sample Fen_T0_1_FD_202505 | JGI IMG/M metagenome (GOLD analysis project Ga0302321, IMG submission 202505) | Peat permafrost microbial communities from Stordalen Mire near Abisko, Sweden - Fen_T0_1 | ecosystem: Environmental > Terrestrial > Soil > Wetlands > Permafrost | place: Sweden: Abisko...
CGGCGCCGCGATAAAAAGTTGATGTCTTTCTTACGCCATTTGAATAGTCGCGTAATTATAAGTATTTATCATCAACTATTTATCTCATACTTTAATAAAACATTTCCTGCAACCTGACCGTGGCGCAAAGCCAGTCGAAAGGTGTAAAAGAGGCCGGAGACCAATTCATGCGCTATTTTGACGCAAGAATCATAGAGAATCGCGCGCTGGGCAGCGGCTATTTTGTGCTCCGCCTTGGCGGTTGCGACTCACTGGCCCATAGCCGACCAGGCCAATTTATAATGCTTCGCGGCGACTGGGGACGCGATCCGTTATTGCCGCGCCCCATCTCATTGCTCTCGGTCGCGCCCGAGGGGCGTGCCGACTTGCTGACCAAGTCCATCGGGCGTGGCACACGACTGCTAGAGGGGGCTTCACCAGGAACACGAGTATCCGTGCTAGGCCCTCTCGGGAACGGATTTCCGGAGCCAACAGGTGATAGCCTGGATCTTCTGGTCGCTGGCGGCGTGGGCATGCCGCCTCTCTTCATGCAGGCCGAGCTAGCCTCGCGGCGCGGGCTGGTGGACCGGTGCGAGATGATCTACGGCGGCAGGACGGCGCGCGACTTGGTCTTGCTTGGCGAAATGCGCGGGCTGGGCCTCAGCACCTGCCTGGCCACCGAGGACGGCTCGGTTGGCCGGAGGGGACGGGTGACCGCCGCCCTGGAAGCCCGCATCGACCACCATCGCGCCGCCAATCGCCAGCGCAAGCTACGCGTCTTCGCCTGTGGCCCAAGGGAGATGCTGTGGGCGGTGGCGCGCATCGCAGAGCCCCACGGCATCGAATGCTACCTGTCGATGGAGGAGCAGATGGCCTGCGGCATCGGCGTCTGCCTGGGCTGTGCGATTCCGGCCCGCTCGCGGCCATTTCGCTACGTGTGCAGCGACGGTCCGGTCTTTCTTGCCTCGGATCTGATCATTCCACCGGCGGCTGGCCCAAGCACGGAGAGCACGCCATGACGCATCAACCCATCGACATTCTGGCGTCCGAGCGCCCGTCCTTGGCCACCCGCTGCGGGAAGATCGACTTCACCAACCCGGTGCTGACCGCTTCGGGCACCTTCGGCTATGGCAAGGAATTTGATGGGCTCATGCCCCTGTCTTCCCTTGGCGGCCTGGTGACCAAGGGCATCTCGCCCAATCCTCGCTTTGGTAATCCCGCGCCACGCATCTGTGAAACCGCTTCCGGGATGCTCAACTCGATCGGGCTTGAAAACGTCGGCGTGGAGGGTTTTGCCGGCGAGAAGCTACCCTTCCTACGCACCTGCGGAACAAAGGTTCTGGTCAACTTCTTCGGCACCACCTTCGATGACTACGTCGATTGCGGAGAGCGGCTCGGAAGACTGGATGGCGTCGACGGTCTGGAAATGAACGTCTCTTGCCCCAACATCAAAGCCGGCGGCATCGAATTCGGCCGCGAGCCGAAGGTCCTTGGCGAGCTGGTCCTCGCCTGCCGCAAGGTCATCGCCAAACCTCTTTGGGTCAAACTGACCCCGAATACGTCCGACATCGTTGCCCTGGCGCGCGCCTGCGCGGAAAACGGCGCGGACGCGGTTTCGGTCATCAACACCATCACGGGCATGGCCATCGACGTGCGTACGCGAAGGCCCAAGCTGGCGACCATTTTCGGGGGACTCTCGGGGCCTGCCATCAAGCCCATCGCCTTGCGCATGGTCTATCAAATCCACCGCGCCGGGCTTGGCATCCCCATTTGCGGGATTGGCGGCATCCAGACCGGACTCGACGCAGTCGAGTTCTTCCTCGCCGGGGCCAGCACCATTCAGGTCGGCACGCAGAACTTCATCGACCCTGCTTCCGCCGAACGCATCGTCCGCGAGGTGGATGAATTTTGCCGCCAGAACGCGGTTTCAGATCTGCGCGAACTCATCGGAGCCCTGAAAACCAAGCCATAGTTGAGCGCCTTTACCCAAAATTCGCAGGCGCGAAATACGCAGGAAACCTTGCAGCGTTAGTCTTCACTGAAACCTCTCACGAAGAAGATTGAAGATAGCGGCAAGGCCGTCTACTCTTTCCGGCCGGTGCATCATGAAAAAGATCGAAGCAATCATCAAACCGTTCAAGCTCGATGACGTGAAGGATCGCCTGCGCGAAATCGGGGTGCAAGGAATGACCGTTTCCGAAGTCAAAGGCTTCGGGCGAACCGGCGGTAAGAAGGAAGTCTACCGAGGCTCCGCCTACGTGGTGGATTTCGTCCCCAAGGTCAGGATTCAGATCGTGGTCAAGGACGAAATGGCCAAGGATGTGGTGGAAGCTCTTATGGGCGTAGCCCGCACCGGACACATCGGCGACGGCAAGATATTCGTGACCCCTGTCGAGGAGGTCATCCGCATCCGGACCGGCGAACGCGGCGAAGACGCTCTCTAGTACGGAAGCCTCAAGAAAGTTACAGCCTCTCCGGCGACGGTTCGGAACGCGGGGTGTCGGAACTTCCGGCGGCGTGCTCGCGTGACAGGGAGCCTTTGATGTAACAATCATGCGCCGCGCGACGTGCGCAGAAGGGAAACCGCACCATGTCTCCAGCCGAGGTTCTTGAGTTTGCAAAGCAGAACGGAGTCAAACTGGTCGACTTCAAGTTCGTGGATCTGCTGGGCCAGTGGCAGCACACGACCATGCCGCTCCACAAGTTGAAGGAGGACTCTTTCGCGGAGGGGTTCAACTTTGACGGCAGCTCGATCCGCGGTTGGAAGGCAATCAACGAATCGGACATGACCTTCATCCCCGACGCCGCCACCGCGGTGATGGATCCCTTCATCAAGGAGCCGACGCTCTCGCTCATCGCTGACATCGCCGACGCCGTCACCCACCAGCCCTACGCACGCGACCCGCGCCAAATCGCCAAGAAGGCCGAGCAGTACCTCAAGCAAACCGGTCTCGGCGACATCTCCTACTTTGGTCCTGAGCCCGAGTTCTTCATCTTCGACTCGGTTCGCTTTGGCGAAGGCCCCAACACCTCGTTCTACAAGATCGACTCGAAGGAAGGCCGCTGGAACAGCGGTGCCGAGGAGGAGGGCGGCAACCTTGGCTACAAGCCGGACTTCAAGCGCGGCTACTTTCCGGTTTCCCCCATCGACACCCAGACCGATATTCGCGCCGAAATGGCCCTGACCCTCGAAAAGCTGGGCATCACCGTCGAGGTCTTCCACCACGAAGTGGCGACCGCCGGCCAGGGCGAGCTGTCCATGGTGTTCGGCCCGCTGGTCACCATGGCCGACCGAACCATGTGGTACAAGCACGTGGTCAAGAACGTGGCCCACAAGTGGGGCAAGACGGCGACCTTCATGCCCAAGCCCATCTTCGGCGACAACGGCTCGGGCATGCACTGCCACCAGTCCATCTGGAAGAGCGACAAGAATCTCTTCGCGGGCGACAAGTACGCCGGCCTTTCCGAGATGGCGCTCTACTACATCGGCGGCCTCATCAAGCACGCTCCTGCCCTCCTTGCCATCACCAACCCCGGCCTCAATAGCTATCGCCGGTTGGTGCCTGGCTTCGAGGCGCCGGTCAATCTCGCCTACTCTTCGCGAAACCGCTCGGCCTCGATCCGCGTACCCGTGGCTTCCTCGCCCAAGGCCAAGCGCGTCGAGTTCCGCTGCCCCGATCCGACAGCCAACCCGTATCTGGCCTTCGCGGCCATGCTGCTGGCCGGAATCGACGGCATTCAGAACAAGATCAAGCCGGGCGACCCCATGGACAAGGACATCTACGCCCTGTCGCCCGAGGAACTGCGCGACATCCCCAAGGCGCCTGGATCTCTCGAAGAGGCGCTTGAGAGCCTGAAGAAGGATCACGCCTTCTTGCTCAAGGGCGACGTGTTCGCGAAGGAAGTGGTCGAGACCTGGATCGACTGGAAGGAAGAGAATGAGCTCAAGCCCTCGCGCCTCCGCCCGACGGCCTTCGAGTTCGCGCAGTACTTCGACGCGTAGTTGCCGAGGGCGGGTTCAACTCCCAAAGCCCACCCTGGCGGTGGGCTTTCTTGTGTCTAGAGTCCGAATTCTGTCAGGTTGCCAGCTGGTGAAGTGCTAAATCCATTGCACGGCAGCAACGGCCTGCCCTAGAGTTGGCCACTTCCCGCTTCACTGTCGGTAGCACGATGCCAAACCTTTCCTTCGGCGAGAAAATCGCGCAAAGAGCGTGGCGACTAGCGCCGAAGAAGATATTCTCGAACGTCGTCGGTTGGAGTGCCAAGCGCAAGCTGCCAAGGCCACTTCAAAACTCCCTCCTGCGCTTCTACGCCAAGGCCTACGGGTTGGACTGTTCCCAGGCTGAGCATCCGATAGAGCACTATCCCAGTCTGCAGGCATTCTTCACCCGCCGCCTGGCTGCGGGGGCCCGTCCCGTGGCCTCCGACGAAGGTTCGATTGTGGCACCTTCGGATGGAACGCTCTGCGAGGCGGGCATCGCCACCGCGGGAACTTTGCTCGAAGCCAAGGGGTCGGCTTTCACCCTGCAAGCGCTCCTGGCCGACGACGCCCTAGCTGCCCGGCTGGTCGGGGGCCCGTACGTGGTCATCTACCTGTCGCCTCGCGACTACCATCGCGTGCACTTCCCTGCCAGCGGTAAGGTCATTGCCTGGAGCCACATTCCGGGCAAGCTCTTTCCAGTCGGCAGCCGGAGTGTGAAGCGGGAACCTGGGCTCTTTGCCAGGAACGAACGCTTCGTTACGGTTGTCGACAGTCCGTTCGGACGCTACGCGGTCGTCATGGTTGCCGCCGTGGGCGTCGGGCACATCACCGCCAGCTATGATCCAGAGGTCGCAACGCACGAGGGAGGCTTCAGCAAAGGCTCAGTGCGCCACAAGAACTTCGACCTACCAATTCCCATCGAGCGCGGACAAGAACTGGGTATCTTCAACCTTGGCTCGACAACCGTTACAATCTTCGAACCTGGCCGCGTCGAGTTGACCGCGCTAGTTTCCAATGCGCAAATTGAGATGGGAACACCAGTTGGCCGTATCATATCGAGATAGGCACACGGACAACCGCTGCGTTCATGAATCGTAACGACGACACGCCCCTCGCTCCCGCCCTGGTTGCCGATACCGGCGCGCAAGGTGATGGTGTCGCGCGAGCGAAAGATACGACCGACGAGAAAGACGGGTCGGTCGACCACGATCCGACGTTGAAGTGGATTATCTCGGACAGCGATTACGCCGGCGCAAGAACGCCTCCGCCGCTCACCAATGCGACCAAGGCGGCTACGCCACCGCCCCTTCACGCCAAGCCACGAAGTTCTATGCCACCAGAACCCGCGGCGCACATTCGCACGCCACCGCTACTTGTGCACGGCCCAGTTGAGGAGAAGACGCCTCCCCCGGTCATCGCAGCACCAGCCCCGGTGGTTGAGGCTATGCGCTCGGGCGAGCCGGCTCCGCAGGTACCGCGTCCGCAAGGGGCAGCAACACTTGTACCTGAATCCCTGGGCGCAACGCCCGCCGATTTCTTCGCGGCGGACGCTACGCCACCTCCCCCAAGCCGAAACACCGCGAGTGTGGCCGCAGGCGCCGCGCCCGTCGGTGTCTTGCCCGAGGCCGCTGGCAGCGATGCTGAGTTATCGGCGGATGCCGTTGAATTGATCCCCTCTACCGCTGAAGAGGCTAGCCAGCCATCGCCGCCAGCATTCGTCGCCCAATTGACCGAGCAAGACACGCCCCAGGATGGAATTCATCTCGGCGGATCCCCTCCAGTGCCGTCCACGGAAATGCCGACCGAGCCGCGCGAGGTCGAGCCCGACGCCGTGGAAATGCTGGAATCGCCCCAGTCAGCGCCAGAAGCGCCAGCAGAGCCACGTGAGGTCGAGCCCGATGCCGTGGAAATGTTGGAGTCGGCAGAGCACCTGACCGCGCCCAACGCCGAACCAGAGAAACCGGCCACACTCGCGCCTCCCCCCGTCCCAGCCGAGCCCCCCGCGCCCGCCGGTCCACCGCTTCCTCCTCCCAGGCCATCGGCGATTGCCGCCGCCTTGTTCGACGAATACCAGACACCCGCCAGTGGCGGTGATCCAATTCCAGAGGCATTGGCCCGGCGTTCACTCAAGAAGCGGGCAAAACCTTGGTACGAAGAGGTCTTCGACGAGGACTTCCTACGCACCCTGCCCTTCATGACCCCGGCCCAGACCGCGCGCGAGGTCGATTTCATTCGAGAGGCATTGTCGCCTCCGACGGGTGGCGAGGTACTGGACGTGGGGTGCGGTTATGGCCGCCATGCTCTGGAGCTGGCCCAGCAAGGACTGCGACTCACGGGCCTCGACCTCTCCTTGCCCATGCTCATCCGCGCCGCGGACCATGCCCAGCGCCGCGGACTCGCCGTCAACTTCGTCCACGCAGACATGCGGGAGATGACCTACAACGGCCAGTTCGACGCCGCCTACTGCATGCTGTCTTCGTTCGGGTACTTCGACGAGGAAACCAACCTGCGCGTGGCCACGGCCATCTGCCGCGCGCTCAAGCCGGGCGGCCGTTTCCTTCTCGACATCATCAACCGCGATTACATCGTCGGCGATGTTCCAAGCCGGGTGTGGTGGGAAGGTGATGGTTGCGTGGTGCTGGAAGAAGTAGATTTCAACTACCACACCAGCAGGGTTCTCATCCGGCGCTCGGTGGTCTTTGGCAATGGCCGACAGAGCGAGCAGGAGATTTCTTTGCGCGCCTACAGTCTGCACGAGGTCGGCAAGCTGCTTCGCCAAGCCGGGCTGCGAGTCCTTGACGTTTCCGGAGGCATCGCCACCAAGTCAAAGTTCTACGGTGCAGCCTCGCGGAACATCCTAGCGCTGTGTGAGCGCCCCGCTACCTAGCGGCCTGGTTCCAACTCCGCCCGGCTGTGTCCAGCGGTCCTCACCAATCGTGTGACTGGTATCACACCACGTCAGGCTTGGGTTCAACGACCTAGGTCCACATAAGGTACCAACCTTCTGATGGCACCTTAATTGTCGTCCAATACAACCGATTACCAAGCGTAAGCATCTAAACGTAGAACGAAACAAGGAGAAGGCCAGGAATATCCATTCTCCCACATCGGTATATAGTGTAGGATATCCATTCAGAGTAGCGGCAACGCGGAAACGGAATGCGCTATGCATAGAGCAGCAGCCAAGATGAAGAACACCAGGAAGAATCGACCGTCTCGAACGGTTAGGCGTCACAAGCCTGAACGACGTGCGGCGCCTGAGACAGCCGTTGCTGCGCCGTTCTCTCGTCCCGCCAACGACACGGGAGTGGAAATCGAGTTTGCCGCCGATCCGGCAATCGATGCCGAATTCGCACAGGCCGGTGTTCCCGACCTGGATGTAGTAGCGGAAACCCTCGCTTCGGTAGAGCCGGAGTTGGGAGACGACTCCTTGCCCGACGCGTTGGTGGCCAATGCCGAGCTTGCCGAATCAGACTCTGCTGCAGAGCTTCCAGAGGCGCCGGAAGAAAGCGATGACGCGGAAGAAGAACTGAGCGCGGAATCCGAAACCGACGAAGAGGCCGCCCCCGCCGTTGCAGGAAGTCCCAAGTCGGACGAGCCACAAAGCTTCCTTGCCATGTATTTTCGAGACATGGCCGAGCTTTCGGTGCTCAAGCCCGAGCAGGAATTCGAGACGGCAAGGCACATCGAAGAGTTGGAGCTCGACCTTTGGCAGGCACTTCTCGGCTACGCCCATTGGGCTGGCCACCTCGTGGTTACCGTCGAAGCCGCGATGGGCAGCACGCTGCCCGATTTCAAGACCTATCGGGCGCTGTCCGAGCGCGTCGCGCGCAAGAGCAGCAGCGCGGACAAGAAGAAACTAACCAAGCTGTCCGTTTCCTTGTCGACCCAGATCAAAGAACTCGACATCGACCGGGTCTTCGTCGACGCCGCCCTGACTGAATTGCAGCGACTGAGCGGGGCAGCTCGCATGCGGCGGCCAGTCGAGGGACTTGGCTTCAACACCGAGACCAAGCCGTTCCAGGAATTCGCGGCAGCCATCACCAAGAAGTCCAGCGTGGTCAAGCGAGCCAAGAACGAGTTCGTCAAGGCCAACCTGCGCCTGGTGGTTTCCATCGCTCGCCGGTTCAACCATGGCCGTCTGCCGCTTCCTGACCTAATTCAGGAAGGTAATATTGGACTCATGAAGGCCGTCGAGCGCTACGACTACCGGCGCGGGTTCCGCTTCTCGACCTACGCAAGCTGGTGGATTCGCCACGCCATCAGCCGCGCCCTGGCCGACAAGGGCCGTGCGGTCAGGTTGCCCGTCCACATGATCGACGCCTACCACCGCATCGCCAAGTCCGAGCGCGAATTGCAGTCGAAGCTCGAACGACCAGCCACCACCGAGGAAATCGCCTCGGTCACCGGCATCGAGGCCGAGAAGCTGGAGAAGATGCGAACCTTCTTGGCGGACAATCCGGTGTCCCTCGACCGTTCGCTGTCCGAGGACGACGGGCGCCGCCTCATCGACGTGCTCGTGGATCCCAACGAGGCCCCAAGCCCGCCCGAACAGATGATGAGCAGCGAAACCCAGCAGGAAATGCTCAAACTGCTGAGTGTGCTCAAGCCCATCGAGGCGGACATCTTGCGCAAGCGTTTCGGCCTCATCAACGATCACGAGCGCACGCTCAAAGAGATTGGGGACGAGTACCGTCTCTCGCGCGAGCGGGTCCGTCAGCTACAAGAGCAGGCCCTGGGCAAGATGCGCAAGGCGATGGCCAAGCGCGAGATACTCTAGGGTGAAGGGATGATGGAGGGGCGATTCACGGATCGCCTCTACTGTCCCAGCACGGTACCTGACGGGATCGGGTGTCCGGCAAGTAGGGCCTTGGCTGGCATACGTTTGCGACCTGGCAGCTGGATTTCTGAGAATGCTATGACACCCGTGCCGCAGGCGATGGCGAGCCCCTGTGGCCGAAGTCCCAGGACTTCACCTGGGTGACCCTGCCCGGCCACCAGGGTCGGATGAAAAACCTTGGCCAACTCGCCCTGCAAAAGCACGGTTGCGCCAGGCCAAGGATCCACGCCACGGGCTTGTGCCGACACCACGTGGGCAGGTTGCCGGAGGTCGAGCTGCCCATGGGCTTTGGAAAGCGGTGGCGCGAGCGTGGCCAAGGCGTGGTCCTGTTCGCGCAGTTCCACAGTCTGGTCGGCAATGCGCGGCAGTGTGTCCACCAGCAAGCGGGCGCCAAGAGGCGCAAGCCGCGTGGCGAGCGTGCCGGCCGTGTCGTCGGCACGAATGGGTTCGCACGCAAGGGCCGCCACCGGCCCGGTATCAAGCCCCTCTTCCATGCGCATGATAGCCACGCCAGTTTCAGCGTCGTCCCGAATGACAGCCCACTGAATGGGCGCTGCGCCTCGGAACTTGGGCAAGATAGAGGCATGCACGTTCCAGGGTCCAAGCCTTGGAATCGCCAGGAGATCGGGCGGCAGAATCCTGCCGTAAGCCACCACGACGAAGATGTCTGGAGAGAGACACCCAAGCTCCTTTGCTACAACGCCATCCCGCAACTTCGTCGGCTGCAAAATCTTCAGGCCAAGTCGGGTAGCAAGCACCTTCACCGCAGGCGGCTGGAGCTTCGCCCCTCGGCCCGCAGGTCGGTCGGGCTGGGTCACGACCGCCACGACCTCATGGCGTTCGGCCACGGCCATCAGGGACGGCACCGCAAAATCGGGGGATCCAAAAAAAACCACGCGCATGACGGTCACCCTCGAGAATAGACGGAGGGTGAAGGCGTCGCGCCGCGATCATCGGGTTCGCCGTCGGCGTCCGGACCGTGCGCCAGATTGAATTCGTAGGACGACCGAAGCGCCGGCGTGGAGAGGACACGCAGCCCCTCGTCGAGCACCTCCTGGATGGTTTCGATCTGGGGTCTCAGCTCGTGCCAAAGTTCCGGTCCCAGGGCCTCTGGCTCGACTTCCTTGCACAAGCGCGCGTGCGCGCGGCGGACGTCGTTGGCGTCGGCGGAACGATCCACGCCGAGGACACGGAAGTAGTCGCTCTCGTTGGCGAGTACGTAGCGAGACTGGACGCGCTCGCGATTGATACCGAGATCGCGCAGCCCCACGCGCATGCGCGAAAGGCCATCCGCGTCCACTGGCCGCAAGGCCCCAAAACAGGACAAGGTGAGGGCGACCTTCTGGACCGTCAGTTCGGGAAGTCCCGTGGCACGCGCAACATCTTCGAGGGAGCGAACGCCGTCGAAGAGCATGGTCACGCGCACCTCCGCCCGCTCGGTCACGGCCTGGGCCGTGATGTCGGCTGCGCTGGTGGAATTGTCGAGCAGAAACACCTTCCGCTCCGTCCCCAGCCGCACGGCGACTTTGTCCACGGGATAGTCCTTGTCCAGCCCCTCGCGCACGAGCGCGGCCGGGTGGCGCAACAGGCGGGTCCGGTCTGGACCCGCGGTCACTTCGGGATCGATCTGCCAACGTCCGGCGGTCCAAGAAAAGAGCGAAAGGATGATGCTCTCGTAGTGGCGTCGGACCGCGGGCAACAGCTCGTCGCTGCGCAGGAAACCAAGATCCACCAGCACGGCTCCGACCTTGCGGCTCGTGGCATCGACCACGCGAACGGCCTCTTCGTTCTGGCGAACGTCGATCGACCCTTCGCGAACCAGCATGGCCAGCATCCTGTCCGAGGCGTCTTCCGAAGCGGCCATCACCGGCAGACCCGCCTCGAAGTAGATGGACTTCTCGGTGGCATCGTTGCGAATACGCAACCGCCCGGTCATGCCCTCGGTGAACGCCCGGCCCATGAGGAGCGGCATATCGCGATCCGCGAGATCACCGCCGGCCACCGGACCGTTGTCCACGAGATTGTGCAGGGCGCTTGTCATCTCGGCATCGAGGATGCCGTCGATGTTCTCCGCCAGTCGTCCCAGCAGCCTGGTCGAATCTTCATTGCTCGCCTTCATCACAGGACACTCTGCGGATCTACATCTACCTCAAGACGCACGCCCCGGGGAAGCGACACTCGCTGCGTGGTCCGCGTCACGGCCAGTAGTTTCGCGCGATCGCTGCTCGACAGCCAGACCTGGAAGCGGGCCCGGCCCCGCAAACGCGCAATGGGCGCCTCGGATGGCCCAAGCACGCGAACCGAGGAATCGGCAGCCGCGCGCGCACAAATTGCCGCGGCGCTCGCGCCCTCGCGCACGGCGCCCGCCTCCGGCCCGTCCAGGCGAAACACCACCATGCGCGCGTACGGCGGATAGTGTGCCTCTTCCCGGCGCGTAAGTTCGTCGCGCACGAACCCTTCGTAGTCATGTTGCTGGAGAAACTGGATAGCTGGGTGATCCGGGTTGTAGGTCTGGACGATGATGCGGCCCGGACTTTCGCCGCGCCCTGCCCTACCCGCCACTTGCTCCATGACTTGAAAGGCACGTTCGGAGGCGCGGAAATCGGGCAGGTGGATGCCTTGATCGGGTTGCAGAACACCCACCAAGGTCACGCCCCCGAAGTCGTGCCCCTTGGTCACCATCTGCGTCCCGATCAGGATGTCGATCTCGCGCCGGTGAACCCGGTCGAGAAACGCCGCCAACTGGCCGCGGCCACTGACCGCCGTATCGCGATCTAGGCGGGCCACGCGCGCCTGCGGGAAGCGCTCACGCACGAGGGTTTCCACGCGCTCCGTGCCGCTGCCCATGCCTTCCAGGCTCTTGGCATTGCACTGGGGACAGGTGTCGCGGATGGGCTCGGCGCGGCCGCAGTAGTGGCAAAGCAAGTGACCGCGCGCTCGGTGCAAGGTGAGCGAAACCGCACAGTCGGAACAGCGCAGAACATGGCCGCACGCCACGCAGTGGACGAAGGTGGAAAAGCCGCGCCGATTGAGAAACAAAATGGTCTGCTCGCCCGCGGCCAGGGCTTGATCCACGGCCAGCGCCAGCGGGGGAGAAAGCAGGCCCTCCTTTCCGAGCTGATGCACGCGCAGATCGACGATCTCGACCGGAGGCAACGGCCGCTCGGCAGCCGCTGGGTTCGCGCGCACGGGCAAGAGCAACCGCGTGAACCGGCCAAGCACGACGTTGCGATAGGTTTCGAGACACGGCGTCGCCGACCCCAAGACCGCCACCGCGCGACTTTGACTGGCGCGCATGACCGCCAAGTCCCGCGCGTTGTAGCGAAAGCCATCTTCTTGTTTGAACGACCCGTCGTGCTCTTCGTCCACGACCACGACCGCGAGATCGCGCACGGGCGCGAACACCGCGGACCGCGCGCCCACGGCAATCTTGACCTCACCCTGGCGCAGTCGCCGCCAGGCCGCCGTACGCTCCGCCGGCGGCAAACCGCTGTGCAACACCGCAACGT
>Ga0302321_100004318_pt1 | contig 12309 bp, 12 predicted proteins | sample Fen_T0_1_FD_202505 | JGI IMG/M metagenome (GOLD analysis project Ga0302321, IMG submission 202505) | Peat permafrost microbial communities from Stordalen Mire near Abisko, Sweden - Fen_T0_1 | ecosystem: Environmental > Terrestrial > Soil > Wetlands > Permafrost | place: Sweden: Abisko...
CCGCAGCGCCTTCAGTGGCGTAGTAGTACTCGAGCTTCTGCCGAAGGTTGTGCGCGTAGACCCGCACCATCGAATCGTGCGTGGGATCGAAGTCGGCGCCACGGCCGAATACCTCCATGGCGATATCGAGCTCTTTCGGCTTGCGGCCCTTGACCGAGCAATCGACGAAAAACTCGAGGAGGTTCATGTACGAACGCGAGCGGCCGAGCGTGCCGCTGCGCTCGATCTTCTGCATTTGGTCGTTGATGACTTCTAGTTCTTGTTGTTGCATCGTCTGGCCTGGGACGGTGTGACGCGGAGTGAGTCGTTCGTCGTCAGTTTCTGCGCCAATAGAACATACCAAGATCCAGATTTCTCTGCTGAAATGCGAAGAAGTACAGAGACCTTACCGCGAGGCTCGGTCGTGTCGAAAAGCCAAGCGAAAACCGCGGAACACGCGGCACTGAGGGTCCGGTGAAACCCCGATGGCCAATCGGCTCGCGGATCTATGCTCGCAACCGCTCGCCCAGTAATCTTACGTCGCCATTGAGGGACCACTCATGATGCTGATTCGCCATGCTGACGACCGCGGCCACGCCAACCACGGCTGGCTCGAGAGCTTCCACACGTTCTCGTTCGCGGATTACAGCGACCCGCGCTACAACGGCTTCGGCCCGCTGCGGGTGATCAACGAGGACCGCGTGCAACCCGGCAAAGGCTTCGGCACACACGGCCACCGCGACATGGAGATCATCTCCTATGTGCTCGAGGGCGAACTCGCGCACAAGGACAGCATGGGAACCGGCAGCGTGATCCGGCCCGGCGACGTGCAGCGCATGACGGCGGGCACCGGCGTGCAGCACAGCGAGTTCAATCATTCGAAGACCGAGCTCGTGCACTTTCTGCAGATCTGGCTCTTCCCCAGCAAGCCCAACTTGCAACCCGCTTACGAGCAGAAGACGTTCAGCGCGGAAGACAAACGCGGGAAACTCAAGCTCATCATCTCGCCGGACGGCCGCGACGGCTCCGTCAAGATCAACCAGAACGCAGAGATCTACGCTGCCGTGCTCGGCGCGGGAGAAAGCGTGATGCACCCAACCACGCACGAGCGCAAGCTCTGGCTCCAAGTGGCGCGCGGCGCCGTGCGTGCGAACGGCGAAGCGCTCGCGGTTGGCGACGGTGCCGCGATTGCCTACGACGACAAGGTCACGATCGAGAGCACGGCCGATAGCGAAGTACTGCTGTTCGACATGATCGGGCGCGCGTAACCGCGTGCCGAAAACGACTCTATTCATCGGCTCATCGTCGGCCGCGAAGTCACAAGCCCGGGCGGTCGTGAAGAAATTCACTGGCCCCACGCTGACCTTCATTCCCTGGTGGGACGCATTCACCGCCGGCAGAACTCTGCTGGAGGATCTCGACAGCATTCGCGGCAAAGTCGACGGTGCACTCCTGCTGTTCTCGCCGGAGTCGACCACGACCATCAGAAAGAAGAAGTACGACATACCCAACCTGAACGTCCTGTTCGAGTTTGGATATTTCTACGGCCACTTCGGCAAGCAAAAAGTCGCAATGCTGAAGTATGGCGACTTCTACCTCCCCTCTGACTTCGGCGGATACGTCCACATTTTCGGCAGCTCTTCGTTCAGGCGCGGGGCCGTCGCCCAAGTCGGAAAGCGAACCGCGAGTGAATTCGAGCGCTGGGTAGCGCAACTCTGAACGCAGCTGCAAACGCCAGGAGCGTTTACTGATTCAGCAGCTTGAAGTCGGCCGGCGAGCGACTGCCCGGCAACGACTGCAGGAACGCGTGAAGGTCCGCCACCTGCTGATCCGTGAGCACCTCTTTCGAGAATGCGGGCATGTCGTTCAGCCCCACGCGCAAGAACGCGCGCAGCGCTTCCACCGGCCACACCGTGTGCGCGAGTGACGGCGTCGCAAAGTTGAAGTTGCCACCCTGCCCCACGCGCCCGTGGCACGTGAAGCATCCCGCGGCCATGTAGATGCGTTGGCCACTCGCGGCATCGCCCTTCGGCGCTTCCTCCGACCACGATGTGCCGACAACACCCGCGAGCAGTGCGACAGCAGCTAGCTTCATCAAGGTGTTCATAGCGTGCCCCTCAACGCGGATCCGTGACGACGTCGACGAGCGCGGGCTCACCGCGTCGCACCACGGCGAGCGCGCGCGATAGCGCACCCGCCAGCTCGCGTGGATCCGTGACGGGCCCTTCGCCGTGCACCCCGAACCCTTTCGCCACCGTTGCATAGTCCACGTTTGGATTCGTGATGGTGGTGCCCACGTGTGCCTTATCGAGACCGCGCTGATGACGCGCGGCCATCGCCTGCAGGTACATGTACTCCTGGTGATACGCGCGATTGTTGTGCACCACGTACAGGATCGGAATCTTGTGATGCGCGGCCGTCCACAACGTGCTCGGCACGAACATCAAGTCGCCGTCTCCCTGTAGCGCGACCGTGAGCCGCCCGTGCTTCTTGTTCGCGAGCGCAGCACCCGCGGAGGCTGGCGCGTTGTAGCCAATGCCAGCGCCACCCGAGCTGCCGTTCCAGCGATACGTCTTGTCGAAGTTCCAGAGCTGCAGCGGCCAGTTCACGCGAATGGCCGAGCCCACGAGCGACCAATCGTCGTTCTTGATCTGGGCGTAGAGCTCGGCACAGAGGCGCGCCGTGGTGATCGGGCTCGCGTCCCAGCCGATCGTGGCTTGAGTCTTCAGCTGTTCGAGCGTCGCACTGTGCGCTTGGGCGAGCGTCTTGCCGCGATCGGCGAACACGCTCTTGCGGCCCGAGCGCGCGAACGCTTTCACTCGCTCCGTGAGCAGCGGCAGGCTCGACTCGCCGTCGCCCGCGATCGCGAGATCCACGTCGTTGAACCGCCCGAAGTCCTGGTAGTTCGCCTTCATGTACAAGTCGCGGCTGCCGAGCGTGATGATCTTCGTGTTGTTCTTGTAGAACGGATGCGACGTACGCTCGATACGGTCGGCGAAGAAATTCAGCGTGCCCCACAGATCGTTCATCTCTATCGCGAGGATTACGTCCGCCTGGCCCAGCACGGCGGCGCGGCGCCAGGTTTGATTCAGAGGATGGCGCGACGGGAAGTTCAGACGGCCAACTTGATCCACCACGGCGCACTGCAGCGTCTCGGCCAGTTCGACCAACGCCTGCATGCCAGCCGAGCTGCGCGCCATTCTGTCCACGACGATCACGGGATGCTCGGCGGCGGCCAGCATGCGCGCCGCTTCCTCGAGGCCGCGCCCGTCGGCCACGGGCGGGATCACGTTCGTGATCTTCGGAATACGCAGCGCGTTGCGATCGCGGATTGGATTCTCTTGCAGCTCCGCGTCGAGCGACAGCAGCACGGGCCCCATCGGCGGCGTAAGCGAGATCTTGTGCGCGCGCACGGCGCTTTCTGCGAAGTGCTGTAGCGACGCGGGCTGGTCGTCCCACTTCACGAAGTCGCGCACGAGTGCCGCGGGATCGATCGCCGAGTGCACCCACTCGGCGCCCGGCGCGCGTTTGTCGGCTTCGACGATGTTGCCGATCATCGCGTACACCGGCACGCGGTCGCACCACGAGTTGTAGAGTGCCATCGTGGCGTGCTGCAAGCCGACAGTGCCATGGCAGATCACGCCCATCGGCTTGCCTTCGATCTTGGCGTAACCCTGCGCCATCGAAGTGGCAATCTCCTCGTGCGGGCACGTCAGGATCTCGGGCTTGTTGTTGGTGTGATTCAGCACGGCCTCGTGCAAGCCGCGGAAGCTCGACGCGCAGTTCATGGCGAGGTATTCGATGCCGAGCGCGTTCAGCACTTCGGCCATGAAGTCGCCGCCGCTCGACGTCTGCACGACAGGATCCGCCGTCGGCGGCTGTGTCTCGGCCTGAAGGTTCGGCAGGGGTGGCGTGCGATTCGCCGCGGTGTTATCCGCCGTCGTCTGGGCGGCGGCCGGCACTACCGGCGCGGTCAGCGCGGCGGCGCCGGTAAGGGTGACACCTCTTAGAAAATTGCGTCGATCGATGCCGCTTGATTCGTCCTGCGAGCTCGCCATGGTCCCCTCCCATCCCGCACCGAAGGCTGCGGCTGAGTGTGCGACCGGGGTGAGAGCGCTGGCAAGTCGCCGACGGCCGCGCCGGGATATGATGGACGCATGAGATCCTCGACAAGCACATGGGTTGCGCTCGGGCTTTTGGGTGCGTTCCCGGCGCACGCACAGGATCCGCCGTACTCGGCCACGTATGAAGTGGCCATGAAGGGCGAACCCATCGGGGTCGCGGACTTGGAGTCAGGAATACAGCAACCTAGTCGTGACGAGGAGGACATCCAGACTCCACTCGCGACACTAGGCGGCGGAGCGTAAAGTCGCGCGGTGGCCAAGGCAGCCGTCAAAGTAAAATTCAAAGCGGCCTTCGCGCTCGCGAAACGGTTTCCGGGTGTGGAGCTCAGCACATCGTACGGAACGCCCGCCATCAAGGTGAAAGGCAAGCTCATGGCGCGCCTTCGAACCGAAGCCGAGGGTTGGCTCGCGATCCGCTGTGAATTTCTGCTGCGTGACATTCTGCTCAACGCACAGCCCAAGGTGTTTCACCTGACGGACCACTATCGCGATCACGCTTTCATTCTCGTCGACCTCACGAAGATCACGAAGGGCGCATTGATCGACGTTCTCGAGCAAGGCTGGCGCATGACCGCGTCGAAGAAGCTGCTTCGCGAATACGACGAGCGCTAGCGCCGCTCTACCGATACTTTACGTAGCAGACTTTGTGATGTGTGAAGAACTCGAGCGCCGTCGACCCCGCCTCGGGTAATCCCACGCCGGATTCCTTCGCGCCCCCAAACGGTAGCTGCGGCTCGCGCATCGGTGTCATGAGGTTCACGTGCGCGATGCCGACCTCGGCGCGCTCCATGTACGTCAGTGCGTGTTTCAGGTCGTTCGTGAAAATCGAGGATGCGAGGCCGTACGCCACGTCGTTCGCCACCGCGACCGCTTCCTCGAAATCGCGCACGACGAGCACGACGAGCACCGGCCCGAAAATTTCCTCGCGCGCAATCTTCATCGTGCGCGTCACGCCACCGAAGATCGTCGGCGCAATGAAACAGCCGCCATCGTAGCCCACGCCCGTGAGCGCCGTGCCGCCGCACAGCAGCCGTGCGCCCTCGGCCTTGCCCTCGTCGATGTAGCGCAGCACGTCGCTCTGCTGCTGCGCGCCGCACACGGGCCCCATGCCGCAGTCTTCGGCCGTGCCATCGCGCACGACGATGCCGCGCACGGCTGCGAGCAGCTTCTGCGTGAGGCGATCTGCGATTTCCTCCACCACGATCACGCGGCTCGTGGACGTGCACCACTGCCCTGCCACGGTGTACGCCGCGCGCACGATCTCGTCCACGGCCCGATCAATATCCGCATCCGCCAGCACGATCGCCGGATTCTTGCCACCGAGCTCGAGCTGCGTTGGCGTGAGATTGCGCGCGGCTTGAAGCTGGATCGCTTTGCCTACGGCCGTAGAGCCCGTGAACGAAATCGCTTTGATCCGCGAATCGGCCACGATCGCGTTGCCCACGGCCCGGCCCGCGCCCGTGACGCAGTTGATGACTCCGGGCGGCACGCCGCCGGCTGCGATGAGCTCGGCGTACAGGAGACCGGTGCGTGGCGTGAGGCTCGCGGGCTTCAGCACCACGGTGTTGCCAGCCATCAGCGCGGGTGTGCACTTGCGGCTCGGCACGTTGAACGGAAAGTTCCACGGCGTCACGATGCCCACAGGCCCGAGCGGCTCGCGCGTCGAGTACGCGAGCGTGCCGCTCGCCTCGACCGGCACCGTCTGCCCGCACACGCGGAGCCCCTCGGCAATCTGGTATTCCATCTCGCGCAGACCAGAATCGACTTCGTTGCGCGCTTCGCGCAGCGACTTGCCGTTCTCGTTCGTGATGATGGATGCGATCTCGTCGCGGCGCGCGCGCATGGCGCCGAGCGACTGCTCGAGAAAGCGCTTGCGCGCCTGCGGCGACAACGCACGCCATCCCGGGAATGCGGCGTACGCCGCGGCGATCGCGGCGTCGGCATCTTCCGCCCCCGACTCCGCGAACGTTCCCGTCACGTCAGCGAGCTTCGCGGGATTGCGTTGCTCGAACGTGCGGCCACCCGCGGCGGGGCGCCATTGGCCGCCAATGTAGTTCCTGCCTTGGAAGGTCGTCATTAGCGAGATCGTCCGGCGCCTGCCGCTTCGGTGTCAGCGCATGCCAACACCGCCAGCGGCAGACGCCGAACGTGCCTTACTGCACGGCGAAGCAGTAGAACAGGCCCGCCCCGCCGGTCGCGACGAGGTCCGGCTGGCTGCAGCTACGGCTGCTGTGCACGGAGTTCCAGGACGCCGTGCCACCGCCGAGCCGATCGTGATGGCCGAGCATTGCGCTGCCAACGCTGTTGCTCGTCCAGTTGTTGCAGGTGGTGTTCACCGCGTTGCCCGGCACGAGGCGGCCCGCGGAGTCGGAGCCCGTCAGCATGTCGTGCGTGTTCGGCGTATTGCCGATGCCGTTCACTTCCTCGCCCTTCTCGTTCAGCGCGGTCGGCTTGCGGATGTTGTTGCGGTCTTGATGCAGGTCGTCGATGTTCCAGGCGATGGGCACGCCCTTCGCGTTGTACCACGGACCTTTGCCGATGCGGTCACGCGCGTTGATCTGCGCCTGACCATTCGCGGCAGCGACGCTCATGTACGCGCGCCACTCGGCGTTGCCGCGGCCGACGGCCGTGGCAAGTGCCTTGCAGTGCGCGTCGGCGCCCGCGATGCCGCCCAAATTGGCGCCGTCACCCTTGCCGACGCTGGTGACGAAGAAACTCATCGGACCCTGTGGCTGCGGCGCTGGCGGCGCGGCGGCCGGTGCCGGCTGCTGCGCGTACGCGGTGGCGCCGAACAGCGCCAGCGCGAGCGGAACGAGAACGTGCTTGGTTTTCATCGAAGAAGTCCCCCAGTGTTGTTGTTCGAATCGGTCCGGGCTCACCCGGCTACCGGATTGTACCCGGAGGAACGTAACACGCAGCCAGGGGATCTACACGGCCTCGACGCCCGCACGCTGACAGAAGTATTCCCAAGCCCGGTCGAGGGCGAGTGGCGAAAGCTGTGTAGCCGCGGACTTCTCGATCTCGGCAGCCGAAAGGCCTTCGGGCTTGCCGAGCGCCAATGCTTCGCGCTCCACGTTCGCGTTCACGAGCATGTACACAGCCGTCATCACGGCTGCTTGGATCGAACCGGCGACGACCACCGCCCCGTGGCCGCGCATCAGCGCGCATGTGTGTGGCCCAAGCGTCTTCGCAAGATCGCGGCCCTGGTCGAGCGTACGCACGAGCATGTCGGTGGCGCCGAACCTGGTGCGGCTGTCCCACACGGGAATCTCGGCGCCGATCAGGCTCGCCGTGTGGATCACAGGTTTCAACGGCGTGTTCGTGATCGCGAACGGCAGCACCGCGTACGCGTGATGATGGACCACCGACATCACATCGGGCCGCGCTTCGTATACGGCGGCGTGGATCATGCGTTCGCCGTACGGCGTGCGACCGCGCGCGTCGAGCGGCGCGCCCTCCGCGTCGAACTCCATGAGATCGCCGAGTTCCACAAGCGCCGGGCTGCGCGAGCGTGCGAGCACGAACTGCTTCGGATTGCGCGGGTCGCGCACGCTGATGTGGCCAAACGCGTCGACCACGCCTTCGTTCGCGAGAATGCGATTCGCCGCGACGAGCCGACGGAACTCCGGCAGCGCGGGCAGCGTGCCGGCGCCGCCGCGCTCGCGCTTCGACTGCGCGTGTGCGTTACCGCCAAGACCCATCGCCGCTAACGCAGCGATACTAGCGCTCGCGCCGAGCACGCGCCTGCGCGTGCACCGCAACGAATCCGCTACACCAGGTTCAGGAACATCCATTGCTTGCCTTTGGCGAGCCCCGCCAGCTCGCGGCCGATGCTGGCGTAAACCGGCGGCGAGGACGTGATGTGCTGCGTGCCCGCGTGCATGTCGCGGAAGAGGTGCTGGATCGCGCCCGCGCGCAGCGCCGCCGTGCCCGCGGACTTGTACGCGAACGTTGTCACTTCGTGCGCGCTCCACGTGGAATGTGCGAGCGCGAGGCGGATCAGCGTGTGCTGCCGCGTCGAGAGCTTGTCACCGCGCTGAATGGTTTGCTGCGCGTCGCCCCACGTCTCGTAGACGAACGCGCGCGCCGAGCGATACACGGCTTCGACGTTCGCGAACTGCTCCTGGAAGCTCGCGCTATCGGCGAGCGTGCCGGGCCGGCCGGCTTTTTCCGCGACCGTGCCGATCAGCTCATCGAGCACGCGCCGGCCGATGCCGCATGCCCAGCCCGAGTGGGCCAGACCCGCGAAGCCAATGATGCCGATCGTGTACAAGCTGCCGCCGCGCAGCGCCTGCTCGGTAGTCGCGGGATGCGTGTACGCGTCCGGGACGAACGTGTCGGTGGTCGTGTAGTCGATGCTGCCCGTGGCGCGAAGCCCGAGCACATCCCAATTGTCGATGAGCTTCGCTTTGCTCACGGGGAACACGAAGATGCGCGCTTCGTTCGTGCCCTCGATCAATCCCAGCGTGTGGATGTGGGTGCCGTGCTTGATGCCGGACGCGAAGCTCCACGCGCCCGAGAGATTGAAGCCATTGCCCTTTGGAACCGCTTTGCCGGGCCGCGTGCCCTGCCCCGCGATGACGGGCAGCCGGTCACCGCCGAACAGCTCCTTGACGGCGTCGTCCTTCAGGTACGCGGCACCCGTGCCGATCGCGAGCGACGCGGCCATCAGCACCCAACCGGCGGAAGGATCGCCGTACGCGACCTTCTCGATGACCTCCAGGGACGCGAGCGGATCGAGCTCGAGACCGCCTTTCACGGCCTTCGGCACCCACATGCCGAGCAGGCCTTCCTTGTGCATTGCCTCGACGACGGGTGGCGCGAGCTGGCCCAGCGCTTCGCTCTGCGCGGCGTTGTCGCGCGCGAGGTTCGCAACGCGCTGGACGCGCTCGGCGATGTTCGGCTGCAAATGACTCTGGCTCACGTTTAGCGCGCTCCTTGAAGCAGCTTCTGTAACGCAGGTCGCGACGAGCAGCGGTCCGCGTACTTCTGTAGCGCAGGCGTCGGCTCGAGAGACTTTGTCATGAATCCGAAATGCACCTGCGAGCCCACGTAGACGTCCACGGCACTGAAACGGTCACCGAGGATCCACGGACCGGGAGTGACCGCGGTCTCGAGCGTCTTCACGGCGTCTTCATACGACCCGTAGCTCAATGCGCTCTTTCGCTCCACCGGCGGCCGCGCGAGCATCTTGTCGATGATGGCGGGCTCGAACGTGGCGGCTCCGAAGAAGAACCATCGCAAGTAGACGCCACGCTGCGGATCGCCGATCTTCGGAGCGAGGCCGGCGGCCGGGAATTCATCCGCGAGATACATGCAGATGGCCGCCGTCTCCGTGACGACGGCGCCGCGATGCACGATGGCGGGCAGCTTGCCCATCGGGTTGATCGCGAGGAAGGCGGGTGCTTTGTGCTCGCCCTTCTCGAAACTGATGATCCGCGTCTCGTACGGCACACCGATCTCGTCGAGCAGCCAGTGCACGATGCGCCCGCGGGACATCGGATTCGTGTAGAAAACTACTTGTTCGGTCACGTGCGTCTCCCCCGCGTTAGTCGCCGTGACTCTAGCGGCAGCATCCACACCTATGCAAACCTGAGCGCATGTCACTTGCAACAGGCGCAGCCCCTCTCACACGGCCATCGATTCCACGCGGCGTTTGGGCGCTCGGGTTGGTCAGCCTGTTCATGGACGTTTCGTCGGAGATGATCCATTCGCTCCTGCCCGTATTCCTCGTGACGGCGCTCGGCGCAAGCGTCACGACGGTCGGCTTCCTGGAAGGCATCGCGGAAGCCACGGCCTCGATCACGAAGGTGTTCTCCGGCACGTGGAGCGACCGGCTCGGCAAACGCAAGGGGTTGACCGTGCTCGGCTACGGTCTGGCCGCACTCACGAAGCCGCTCTTCGCCGTTGCGCCTACCACCGCCTGGATCTTCGCAGCGCGCTTCGCCGATCGCGTGGGCAAAGGCATTCGCGGCGCGCCGCGCGACGCGTTGATGGCCGAACTCACGCCGGGCGAAATCCGCGGCGCTGCATTCGGCCTGCGCCAGACGCTCGACACGATCGGAGCGTTCGCGGGCCCGCTGCTCGCCATGGCGCTGATGGCGATCACGGCGAATCAGTTCCGCACGGTGTTCTGGTTCGCCGTGATTCCAGCATTCGTGTCCGTCGCACTGCTAGTGCTGTTTGTGCGTGAGCCCGAGCGCGCCGGCAAGACAGCCGGCAAAGGCTCGATCGCGTGGCGCGAGATGTTTGGTGCGCTTGGCAGCCCCTATTGGTGGGTCGTCACCGTGGCCACGCTGTTCACGCTCGCACGGTTCAGCGAGGCGTTCCTGCTGCTCAAGGTCACCGACGTCGGCGTGGGCGCGGCGTTGGTGCCGATCGTGCTCGTGATCATGAACGCGGTGTACGCGGTCTCCGCGTATCCCGCTGGCTACCTCTCCGACCGCGTGGGCCGGTGGGGCGTGCTCGCCGCGGGTGCGGCACTGCTGGTCGTGGCGGATCTCGCGCTGGCGGTCGCTGGCTCACCGACGGCGGCACTGGCCGGCGTTGCGATCTGGGGTTTGCACATGGGCTTCACGCAAGGGCTGTTCGCAGCGCTGGTCGCCGATGTTGCACAACCCGATAAGCGCGGCACCGCGTTCGGCGTCTTCAACCTCGTCACCGGCTTGGCACTACTCGTGGCGAGCGTGCTGGCCGGAGTACTGTGGGATTTTGGCGGCGCGCGGCTCACGTTCCTCGCAGGCGCCGGCTTCACGGCAATCGCGGCCGTCGCGACATTCGTGTTGTACGTGAGTGGCCGCCTGCCTCGACGCCGAACGGCCTAGCGCAAGTATCGACAGCCGCCGCGCGAATCGGGATACTGCCCGCCCTTTTTCGCTAGATCGATCATGCTGCGCAGCGTCCGTTTTTATTCCGTGCAAAGCCCGTGGCCCGCGTCCGAGCAGGAGCTGTCCGAGAAGCTTGCGACGGTGGTGTTCAGACCGTGTGGCACCTACACGGAACGAAGCTCGGGGTTCGAGCCACCGACCGGCACGGAAGGCGCGCCGCTCGCGCGCCGCTTAGGCGGCGCCGACCTGCTACGCGTGCGGACACAGATGCGCGTGCTGCCGACCGCAGCCGTGAACGAAGCGCTGGAGGTGCGCCTCGCCGAGTACCGGCAGCGCATGCAGGAAGAGCCGGGCCGACGCACCAAGCGCAAGCTGAAGGACCAGACGCGCGACGAGCTGCTGCCGAAAGCGCTGGTGAAATCCGACCGCATCGTGGCGCTGTATCTGCTCCAGGAGAACGTGCTCGCGATCGGCACGTCATCGGAGACTCGAGCGGAACGGTTCCTCGAGCAGCTGCGCGCGGCGCTGGGCAAGCTCGACACGAAGCCGCTGGCGTTCGAAAGGCCGCTGGCCGAGTTCATCACGCGAGTGTTCACGGGCGACCCACCGCCGAAGTTCGCCATGGGGCGCGAATGCCGCATGCGCGACCGTTCGGAGATAAAGAGCTCGGTGCGTTGGCAGGACGTCGATCTCACGCAGGCGAACGTGCGCCGGTGTGTGAAGGACGGCATGGAGCTCACGCATCTCGGTTTCGAGTTCGGCTCCGTGATGAGTGGTGTGCTCGATGCCAACGGCGCGATCGGCAAATTCAAGCTGCTCGATCTCGAGGAACCACCCGAGGACGTAGCCGAAGAACCGCTCGCGCGCTTCGACGCGGAGCTCGCGCTGCTAGGCGGCACACTGCGTCAGCTCGTCGCCGGCTTCCGCCAAGCCCTCGACCGAGAATAGGAAAAAGAAGAAGAGATTTTCTCGCCAAGGGCGCCAAGGACGCCAAGAATTCAAAGAGTTCGTTCGGGGAGATGGTGGGCAGTGCGGATGATGCCGTCTTTCATCAGTGCTTCGCCGAAATTCAATAGATGGCCGAGCTTTAGATTCGCGAGCCGTAGGTACGTGAGAAGCTGTTTTCGGTGGGCGTTGTTAAGATTCTCCACGGATTTGATCTCGACGATGACTTTCCTTTCAACGAGCAGGTCGGCTCGAAAACCCTCTTCGAACTTCAGCCCCTCATACTCCAGCGATATGCCGAACTGCCGATCGACCTGTATGCCCCGCCGTCGAAGTTCATGCGCGAGTACAACCTCGTAGACGCTTTCCAACAGCCCTTGCCCAAGGTGTCGATGAATCCTCACAGCGCTATCGACCACTTCCCTCCCGATCTC
>Ga0302321_100004319_pt1 | contig 12309 bp, 8 predicted proteins | sample Fen_T0_1_FD_202505 | JGI IMG/M metagenome (GOLD analysis project Ga0302321, IMG submission 202505) | Peat permafrost microbial communities from Stordalen Mire near Abisko, Sweden - Fen_T0_1 | ecosystem: Environmental > Terrestrial > Soil > Wetlands > Permafrost | place: Sweden: Abisko...
GCGATAGTTCTGCGCGATATTAACTCCCTTCGGTCGTGTTATTAGCTACGCGATAGTTGCCTACGGCGATATTAGCTGCGCGATATTAACTCCCTTCGGTCGTGTTATTAGCTACGCGATAGTTGCCTACGGCGATATTTATTGTTATTAGCCTGCGGCAATAGTATCATGGAATTAATATCACGACTGAAAGGAGTAATAACGCCGAAGGCAAAATAACCATTAATATCACGACCGTAGGGAGTTAATATCGCACAGCTAATAACACGACCGTAGGGAGTAATAACGCTGAAGGCAAAATAACACGAAATAAAAAAGATGAAAAAGATACTACTTATAGAAGATGATGCTAATCTGGCTTTTATGGTCACCGACGGATTAGAAGGCAGTGGATTTGAGGTACTTCATTTGACCAAAGGGGAAGTTGTTATTGAAACATTAAAAAAGTTTCAACCCGATATTACATTGCTCGACGTAAACCTGAAAGGAGCGATGAATGGCTTCGAAGTGAGTAAAGCAATACGGCAAATTAGTCAGGTGCCAATTATATTTACCACTTCGCGCACTCAAATAAAAGATATGCAGGAAGGTTACAAAGTGGGTAATGTTGATTACCTTAAAAAACCATTCGGAGTTCGTGAACTTATTTTGCGTATAAACGAATTACTATCCCGGGTCAATCCAAAGCCTACGATTCCGGCAATTCATATCGGGCGACTTATATTTTCGGCAAGTGAACATTGGATACAAATAGCCGAGGACAAAATTCATCTACAGAAAAATGAATGTGTTGTTTTGAATTTACTATTAGAGAACATAGGAAAAGTCCTGTCAAGAAATGAAATTCTGGCAGCGGTATGGGAGGACGACGAAGATTTAAAGAGTAAAGAAGCATCACTTCATAATATTCTTTCCGGGCTCCGTACCAAACTAAGCGCTGATGGCAAAGTTTCTATTGTAACCATCCCTAAAATCGGATACAAATTGACGATGTGTAATGAACATGGATAATTAACTCCACAAAAAAATCCGATACCAACCGGCATCGGATTTTTTTATGTCTCAACTATTAACTATTCCACTCTCGGTCCTCTTTCATGGCGTTCAGCACGTTGTTCCGTTTTCAATGGATCGGCACTGATTTCTTTGTTCCACACACGATTTTGATAAATATCGTACGCCAGATACAAAGCCTGACGGAACGATTCTTCTGAAGCTTTGTTTTTTCCGGCAATGTCGTAGGCCGTTCCATGATCGGGCGATGTACGAATAACCGAAAGACCTGCCGTAAAATTCACACCAGTGTCCATTGATACCGTTTTAAAAGGTATCAAGCCCTGATCGTGATACATAGCCAATACAGCATCAAATTTATTGAAATTACCTGAACCAAAGAATCCATCGGCAGGATAAGGTCCAACTGCTATTATACCCAGTTTTTCGGCTTCTTTCAGTGCCGGAACAATCACACGTTTTTCGTCATCGCCTAGTACTCCATCGTCTCCTGCATGAGGATTTAAGCCTAATACGGCAATACGTGGACGTCCAATAGAAAAATCTTTTTTCAATGATGCATTCAATACTTTCAGTTTTTCCAAAATCAGTGTTTCGGTCAACTCGGTAGTTATTTTACCAATAGGAATATGTCCTGTAACAACAGCTACTCGCATTACATCGTTTACAAGCATCATAAGAGCCGGAGTATCCGTTCCAAATTTTTGCTCTAGATATTCGGTGTGTCCCGGAAATTTAAAAGTTGCCGATTGTATATTTTTTTTGTTGATGGGAGCAGTAACTATTGCCTGCAAAGCTCCTCTTTTCAAATCAGCTGTAGCACGTTCAAGCGCAGCCAAAGCGGCTTTTCCGGCTTCTTCAGTAGAAGTACCTAGTTCCACCTTAATGTCTTCGTCAGCACAATTGATAATATTCACTCTCTTGACATTAATTTCCTCAATAGAATTTACAATATTCAGATTCAATCCCTGGATATCAAGATTCTTACGATGATAAGCTGCTACTTTGGGGGAACCATAAATAACTGGTATAAATGTTTCCAGCATTCTACCATCAGCCAATGTCTTCAGGATAACTTCGTATCCAATACCATTGATATCACCATGTGTTATACCAATAATTATTTTATCATTTTCCATAATAATTCGAGAGTTTACCAATTAGTATTATTGTTATAAAAGGAAAAAAACATGTTTAATCTGGGGGGATAACCTCCTTATTTAATTTTTCTTAGAAAAAAACTGTAACACTTCACCCATTAACGTAGCCCTGTCACTATCACTTGTCAAAGCTTCCAGCGGAAACCCAAAAGCACATGTTTTATAGGTGCCTGTATAAGCCACAGCTGCACTTAAGCCATTCTCGGCATACTTGCAAATTGAAATACTTCCAGTACCCACCGGTTCAATTGCATCGGGCGATTGTACATAATAGGAAGCTGCATTCGGCACATTATAATAGCTAACAGCACCACTTTTAAACTGCTTTAGGGTTGAGTTTATTACATTCACATTTCCGGTCACGCAAGCACGAGAGGATTTGAGTTTATATTTCAACACCGTTTGAATAAACCGCTTGTCCTCCGACGTCGATTTAATGCCTTCGCTTGGGTCTGAACCTATGTAACAGCCACTCAACAAAAGGTTTCCACCCAAAGAACAATATCGTTGAATGGAACGCTGCAAAGCTAATGGAAAAGTTTTAAATTCCGGAGCTTTTTTAGCATTTCCTACGAAAGTTTGCTTTTGTTCACCCAAAATTAAATCAACTACCTTAAACAGTGTTAAATCAATATCACCGCGCGTAACCGATTTGAGACTGGAAGATACAAATGAATAGCCAGAAGCTTTTATTGCCTCGCCATGCACATAGGGAAAATCGAAGGTATTACCGGCAATTTCCATTGTTTCATAATCGCCGTTACTGGCACCAAAACCGGGTGCTGCATCGTTAAGCCAGGGTCTGTTTCGGGTAAAATCGTATTGTTTTCCAATAAATGAGATATCGGACATATAGGGTACACCTGCATCTCTATCGTTATTAAATCCGGCAGAAGTACTGTCAATCACAAAACTGGAAGGTGCGCTAATGCGATCAAAACCATTTACAATCAACACCGTTCCTTTTTCAACCGGTGCACGGTAAGCCGATAATATTTCTGATGGAAAACTCTGCCCACCTTTATTCACCGCCACTACTTTAAAACTGTATATTTTACCCGATAGCATGGTAGAAGTAACCCGATTGGATCTGACTAAAACACCATTGTCAAAATCACCATCGTCAACACGGGTATACAAGCGGTATTGTTGTGCATTGGCAGTTGGTTCCAGACTATCCACCACACTTACCCAATGCAGTTCCACTTTATTTTTTTCCACAAAACGACAACTGAACTGCTCCACCGGAAGCGGTTGCACCACATAATCGGTATTATTGGCTGCCGCAAGGTATTTCAGTACGCCTTTGTAAATAGATCGACTAACGGTAAAACGAAAACGCGGATCGAGCCCATAACGCATATCGGCAAAGTTCTGATGCGAAAGTAACTCCAACAACATGGTTGGCACTTCGGGCACTCGCGACTCGCTGTATGATTTGTTCCAAATACCACGGCGTGTCCATTCAGGTGCAAATTGTTTACGAATATCGTTCACAATCTGAGTTTGGACAACATCCACTAAATCGCGCGAAGCCCATCGAGAAACACCGTTTTCGAAAACAGTTTTGCCACTAGTGTTTGGAACCGAACAAATGCCCAGAGTTCCAATTATTGAATCGCTATTAGTTGTTCCGGCATCGCTATGAAACGCCAAAGCCAAATCAATCGGCACATGTAATCCTGCTCTGGCAGGCAAAAGTGACGAACCACCAAGCAAATAATTTACCCAAAAACCTCTCGATTGAAAATCGTCGGAATAATCGTTTTTCCCTTGCGTCCGACTATAAACACTATCCGGCACACCTGCCCATTGCAACCAGTAACGTGCGCCTTCGGTATATCGTGGATAATGGCTTGGTTGTGGTTCAAAAACCACCAAAGGCTTAATCACCGGAGGTGGTATAATTAATGAATCGGGGCTTTTAATAGTTAGCTCAGGAGCTATATTCGGACTACGGGCAATATTACCCATACCGCCTCCAAATTTCACAGCATCGGCAGTAATTACTTTTCCTTCGTCAGTACTAACATTGCTCAGCACCACTCTATTTTGGTTGCTTCTACCTTTATCAAAATAAAAGTGACCCAGGTATAGCCAGGTTCCACCGTTCATAGTCTGATTCACCTGAAACTCTGTTTTTATACCCCGATGATATACGGTATAATGTGCGTCGGTTGCACTATTCTCCAAGGTTTTGTAAGACACATACACCGCATACCGTCCGGCTTCAGGTATATTGGGACACCATTCGGCAGCACTCGACTCATCTTCTTCCGAAACTGCCGGAATAAATTTATAGGTTCCAAGGCTAAACGGATTATCACCATCTAAATATAGCTTCTTAGTATTTCCAAATCCAAATCCTTCACTTTTCGCCCAGGCTTTTCGGTCGTTACGCTCATGATAGCGCGATGGGGTGTCTGAATTATTATCATTATCTACAATTACCTCGTTTAGTTGTGAATCACGTTCACGCGGAATAAGCACATTGGCACCTGCATTTTCGAGCATTGGAGCCAGATAAGGCAATACAAACGATTGGGTATATAAATCCTCCACAGTTTGCATCACACGCGCACGCTGCCACTCCCAACGCAGACGACCCTGATTGAAATACTTGCCGTGACTCTGCCAAAGGGCAATATGTCTGTTTTTTAATCCTAAAGGAATATCAAAAGGGCGGGAAAGATCAGTCACAAGAGGTTTAGACTGTGGAAGAACAGAAAATTGTTTCCGCAAATCCTTATTATCGGCTTTGTAAAAATTCGGAATCAATTCCTCAATATTCTTATTCTCAACACGACAACTGATAGTATAATCGACATATTTCGAACCCAAAACACGGCGAATAGCATTGTAAATACGAGCTACATTATCCGGACGAAATGGCATATTGATCATTTTATCGTTAGCGACCACCACAACGCTACTCGATTTGGCATCGATCTGAAAAGTGCTCAGATTAACCTTACCAACGTAAGTGTAACTATTTATAATCCGGGTCAGCGAGTCAGAAATTTGGACTTCAATAGTACGTTGAGCGTTAAGCGTTTGTACACCCAAACAAATACACAGAGCTACAACCAATGATTTATACAAAATGTGTCTCATATTTTTTAGTTACGAGTGGCATGCGACCGTAACAAGCAATTATTTACGCATGAATTATACTAATATTTAAAACTTAACTGTTTAGTGCTGCAAAAATCACGTCTGCCCTTCTGCTTTTTCTTTTTCTAAAGTAGATAACATACCACAGGCAGCAAAAATATCTTCGCCACGCGAACGCCTGATGGTAGCAGTAACACCATTGCTGGTGAGATAATCGCGAAAGAAAGTCATTTTTTCGGTACTTGAACCTTTTAAATCAATTCCGGGAATGGCATGAAAGCGAATTAGGTTGACGCGACAGTCGATTCCTCTCAAAATCTTCAGCAATTCTACTGCATGGCGCATAGTATCGTTTACTCCATCAAACAATATATACTCGAATGAGACACGACGTTGCTTGCTGAAATCATGTTTCCTGAGTTCATCCAACACATTGGCCAGTGGATACGCTTTTTCAATGGGCATCAACTGTAATCTCTCCTGCGTAAATGGGGAGTGCAGACTAATAGCCAAATGACATTGAGACCTTTCCAAAAACACTTTCATTCCTGGTATAAGTCCAATGGAGGAAACCGTTATTCGGCGGGGACTCCAGGCATATCCGTAATCAGCTGTCAGAATATCTAGGGAACGTAACATCGGAAGCATATTATCAAAAGGCTCACCCATACCCATAAACACAAGGTTTGTAAGTAAATCGGCCTCAGGTATCGATAGGATTTGATTCAATATTTCAGTAGCGCTTAACTGAGCCGTAAAACCCTGTTTACCAGTCATGCAAAATTTACAATCCATTTTACAACCAACTTGTGACGACACGCATAGAGTTGCCCTATCTTCATCCGGAATGTAAACCGATTCAATAAAATGTCCATCAGCTGTTTTAAACAGATATTTCTTAGTGCCATCAGTCGACTCGGCCGCTTGTACCGGTAAGGTTCTTCCAACCTCATAGGTTTCGTTTAGCATGGCTCTGTTTCTGGCAGAGATATTGGTCATTTCATCAATACTAAATGCACGTTTTTTATACAACCATTCGGACAGTTGTTTAGCCGTAAACCCAGGCATTCCAAGCTCTGCTACAACAACTTTCAGTTCGTCTATAGTTTTCCCAACAAGGGCTGTCTTATTCATTACTTCGTATTTAGGTATTATGGTTGTTGCTTTAAAAACAGTTTTTTTTCTTCTATCCGCAAAGTTACATAAACTTAACGACAAAAAGAAAACGGAATGAAATTACTCACCCCGTTTTCCAACTATCTATTAATATCATTTTTATCAGAAGAAATTCAAGCGATTATCTACGATATCAGCTTTGTCTTTCAAATCTTGAATAATCATATAAGGCAATGAATAGCTCATGCGACCATTCAACTGCATTTTTTCCATTCTTGCATCAAATGGTTGTGGATTTTCTTTCTTATTAGCTGTACGAATAACAAATACACCAGCATTACCCTTAATCGGAGCAGCTACCTTACCTAAAGCAACAACAGCAGATTTTCCAATTACTGAAGGTTCGAAACCGGCAACACCAAATTGATAGCTTCCAAAGCTAACTCCCGGAGCAACTTTTACTGAATCATTCAATGAAGCAGCAAGTGCTTCCAATGAAGGGTTCTTAGCCAATTTATCCGACAAATCTTTGATCAACAATTCAGCTTTCTTATCTTTAATAATTTCAGCTTTCAACAGATCAGTTACTTTTTCTACCGAGCGATATCCTTTATCATTTCTTTCGGTAACCACAGCTACAACAAATTGTTTTGGACAATCAAATACGTCTGAAACAACATCTTTCTTATTGTTGAATGCCCATTGTACTATTTTACGTGATTGACGAATGTCAGCAATCTGATTAGCTGTTTGCAAAATATCAGTGGCAGGACGAACAACGTAACCCTTTTCTTTGGCTTTGCTTTCAAACTTATCAGCAGTCAAATCAACTGCAAATTGCTTAGCATCGTTGTAAATTCTACTATATGTTTTGCTGCTTGCAACTACTTTACGTTCAAGAATAGCCAATTTCACTTTACGACGGGCAGCTGTTTTTTCAGTAACCTGCATAATCTGAACACCCTGAGCATTTTTAATGGTAAAGATTTCGTTTACCGGTTTGCTAAATGCGTTAGCAGTAATTTCTTTGTCCATTCCCTGAACATTTTCAGTCAACCAACCTATTTCACCACCGTTAGCAGCAGTTTGTTTCACAGCTGAATATTGTTTTGCCAATGCTGCAAAATCACCACCAGCCTTAAGTACAGCCACTAAACTATCTGCTTTAGCTGCATCTTTTTCAACTAAGAAAATGTGACGCAATTTCACTGAATCAGACTGAGAGATACCAGATTCCATAACACGAGCCATAGTGTAGGTATCGTTTACAAAGACAGGACCATATACCGCACCTGTTGAACCACCAAATGCAAAGTCTTTCAACGAAGCAGGAACTGTTTTTTCAGAATAAGGACGACCATCATACATCACATCCGAATTTGAGTTTACCAATCCGGCAACATCAGTCGTAGTTTTAAATTCATCAGAAAGCTTATTCATCCAAGTTTCAGCTTCTTTATAATCTTCTTTCATTGGTTTAATATCAAAAGCAACGAAGTTGATGCCACAATTAGCGTCTTGTTTGTATTGTTCTTTTTGTTTGGTATAACGATCCTTGATTTCAGAGCTTGATACTTTTACAGCAGAATCAGGAATTGAAAAGTAAGGTTTAATAACATAAGCAACATCAACGCTTACTTTACGATCCTGATAGCTCATTTTAGCATCAAGACTATTAGCTGAAACAGATTTGGCAATTAATGCATTGTATTTTTCCTGCAAAATGCTTGTTTTCACATTCTTTTCCCAGAACAACCAATAGTTTTTTGCCTTAGCAATTTGTTGTTTCATTTCCTCACTGGTTGGAGCTTGTTCCAAACTGTTTAGGAATTGAATCAAAGCAGGACGGCTAAATTGACGGTTTTCGCCGGCAAATGAGCGACGTTGCATAATTAATGGGTGGATATTGTTTCCAATAAGACGATCAGAAAGTTCGTCAGGACTAACGGCAAGACCCAATTTTTTAGCTTCAGCGTTCAAAATTTTCTCATTTACCATACTTTCCCATACAGATTGACGAAGTTGAGTAGTGATTTCTTCGTCAATTTCGGTTTTTCCGGTCTCAATTTTGTACACTTCGGTCATTTGTTCTATAGCAGCAGTGTATTCTTTGATATTGATATCTTCTCCAACTACCTTCGCAACTACCTCGCGCGACTTATTAAAATAGGATGATCCTGAATTCAGGAAATCGCCTACAATAAAGGCTAATAAAGCGAATCCTACCGCTGCTACAAGTAAAACTCCCTTGCTTCTAATCTTTTCTAATGTTGCCATTTGTTGAAATTAATTTGTATTTTTTGTTATAATTTTTCCATTGTTTTTGAGGGCACGAATATACAAAAAAAATGTTTACGCTTATGCTATTTCTAAATTTTTCTACATTTTTTATGTAAACCAATTGCAATTTGCACCACCTTATTTACTGTTCCTGAACTCATATCACCGGCTTTTCAACCGAACTTATTCAGTTACTATTTTCACTACTTCAATTCTATTGTTGGTGATTTTCACACACCGAATACTGAAAGTACCGACACGAATTGCTTCATTCACTTTCGGAAAATGTTGATGATTATGCAAAACAAACCCAGCTATTGTTTCATAATTATCAGATTCCGGGATATTCAGATTAAATTTAGCATTCGCCACTTTAACCTCCAGTCTACCTGAGAACAGATATTCAGTATCCGATATTTTTTTTGCTAAATAATCCCGTGTATCGTGCTCATCCTCTATCTCTCCAAAAATCTCTTCCATAATATCTTCCAGAGTGATTATGCCGGCAGTACCACCAAATTCATCAACTACTACAGCAATACTCTTCTTCTGAAGCATAAAGGTTTTCATCAACTTTTGAGCAGCCATATTTTCGGGCACAATAGGAATCTGATTCACTTGCTTTTTCCAATCATTCTGGTGTTCAAACATTTCGGACGAATGAATATACCCTACGATATTATCAATATCACCTTTATAAATAGGAATTTTAGAAAGACCAGTTTCAATAAATGTTTGCTTCAACACCTCTACACTGGTATTAAAATCTAATGCTATAATCTCAGTGCGTGGCACATAGCAATCGCGTAACTTAACCTTAGAAAAATCAAGTGCATTTTGAAAAATTTTCACTTCATTTTCCAATTCCTTCTCTGTTACATTATTATCCAGCGACTCCAGGATCAAATAATTAAGATCAATGCGCGAAAACACATTCTGTTCGGCCGCTCGGCTTATTTTCACCTTGAACAATCTCAAAATTTCCATCGACAGCCAGGTTCCAAATCGGGATATCGGATACAAAACCACATAAAACAAAAAAAGCAGTGGAGCAAAAATACGCATCCACAAATTAGGATTTACCCTGAATATAATTTTTGGAATGAATTCACCGGTAATCAACACTATGATTGTAGCAAGAATTGTCTGAACAAAGGTTATCAGGAATTGACTTTTCAACGGACTTAACCACGGAGTCATCAATTCGGCCATCAATAGCCCATAAACAACCAAACTGATATTATTCCCTACCAGCATAGTAGAAATAAATTGCTGTGGATTGCGATAAAAAATGGACAAGAGGGAAGATGTAAGACTTCGTTGTTTCTTGTCCAACTCAAAACGCAGCTTGTTTGAAGTAACGAAAGCAATCTCTAACCCCGAAAAAAATGCGGAGAACAGAAGGGTTAGAAGTATGTATGAAAAACTATCCAAAATGCAGACTTGAGAAGTAAATTAACGAACTAATAAATGCAAAGATACAATATTATTGGTATCTAAAAGCGAAAAACACCCGCAAAATAAAGCAAAAACAAAGAAAAAGAACAATTCAAAAGTCCGGATCAGACTAAAACAAAGTTTATATCTCAATTATTACAAATTATAATAAACTGTATTCCTGACGCTTATAAACAAGATCTCAAATAATCGGCGTTTTATTCCAATGATCATTTGCGAGTTTAAAAAAAAGCCGTATCTTTGCAACCGCTTTTGAAAAAAGATCTAGTAGCTCAGCAGGTAGAGCACATCCCTTTTAAGGATGGGGTCCTGGGTTCGAGCCCCAGCTGGATCACTTTTTTTCAAAATGCCAACACAAAGTTTGATGAGCTAGTAGCTCAGCAGGTAGAGCACATCCCTTTTAAGGATGGGGTCCTGGGTTCGAGCCCCAGCTGGCTCACGAGTCAAAGCCTTCCGATTAATTTCGGGAGGTTTTTGTGTTTTATAGACTTAAATCGGCCTATAATCAACGAACCAATTAGCGCCTTAATTATACTGACACAATTTTTCGATAAGAAATATTGCAATTTATCTATCGAAAAAAGGTACTTTTGCAGCGTATTTAAAGTAACGAAACACAGACAATTAGATTTACAGGCAATCTAATTTGTAAAATTTAAAGATTTAGTATGATTACAATCAAAGAAGCAATCACCCGAAAGGACATGAAAAAGTTCATTATGTTTCCTTTTGAACTTTACAAAAACGACAAAAACTGGATTCCACCATTAATTTTTGATGAATGGAATACATTTAGTCGAGAAAAGAATCCATCTTTCGAGCATTGCGATGCAGCTTATTTGTTAGCATACAAAGAAGATAAAGTAGTAGGACGAATAGCTGTAATTATCAATCACAAAGCAAATGAACGCTGGAACGACAAAAGAACCCGCTTTGGCTGGATTGCATTCATCGATGACCTGGAAGTGTCAAAAGCATTGTTAGACGCCGCTGAAGAATGGGGAAATGCACAAGGCATGAAAGGAATTCACGGACCACTTGGTTTCTCCGACCTTGATCCGGAAGGAATGTTGATTGAAGGGTTTGATAACGAACCATCCATTACAAGCGCCTACAATTATCCATACTTTCCGGTACACATGGAAAAGCATGGTTTTAGCAAATCTGTTGACTGGGTACAGAGCAAAGTAAATGCATCGCAACCCGTTCCAGAGAAGGTGGCACGCATCAATAGCCTTATTTCGCAAAAATACAAGCTAAGAACTTTTATTCCTAAAAAGAAAAAAGACGCAATTCCATATATTCCTAAATTTTTCAACACCTTAAACTCGGCATTTAAAAATCTGTACGGATTTAGTGAGTTGAGTGAGAAACAGATAAAATATTACACCGATGCCTACTTTGGTTTCGCACGACCTGAGCTACTCTGCTTTATACTAGACGAGCAAGATGAGATGGTTGGCTTCGGAATTATTTTCCCATCACTTTCAAAAGCGTTCAAAAAAGCCAACGGAAGATTATTCCCATTCGGATTTATTCATATCCTGAGAGCACTTAATAACTACGACACCATTGACTTGTATTTTAATGGAGTTCATCCCGACTGGCAAAACAAAGGCATCCACTCGCTTTATTATGCCGCCATGAACGAAGTAGCCATTAAGCGCAAAATAAATGTGGCTATCACCACCGGACAGCTCGAAACAAACACCAATGCTGTAGGAATATGGGACAATTACGAAAGAGAAGCGTACCTGCGTACCCGCTGCTATATCAGAAACTAAATTCAGTGATTATAAAAAAAACTCCTGCATCTCAAAGTTGAAATGCGGGAGTTTTTATTTTATAGCAAATATGTTTTATTTTGCCAAAAGAGCTTTTACCTTTTCTGAGATAAGACGACCTTCAGTTTTTCCGGCCAATTGTTTACTAGCAACACCCATTACCTTACCCATATCCTGTGGACCCGTAGCACCAACCAGAGCTATAATAGCCGAAACTGCTGATTCTAACTCAGCATCGGTCATTTGAGCAGGTAAATACTTTTCAATAACAGCTGCTTCAGCCAGCTCATTTTCTGCCAATTCAGGACGGCTTTGTTCCGTATAAATAGTGGCCGATTCTTTGCGCTGTTTCACCATTTTCTGCAAAATCTTTACCGCTACAT
>Ga0302321_100004322_pt1 | contig 12306 bp, 11 predicted proteins | sample Fen_T0_1_FD_202505 | JGI IMG/M metagenome (GOLD analysis project Ga0302321, IMG submission 202505) | Peat permafrost microbial communities from Stordalen Mire near Abisko, Sweden - Fen_T0_1 | ecosystem: Environmental > Terrestrial > Soil > Wetlands > Permafrost | place: Sweden: Abisko...
GTCGTTCCACTCACTGATCGTGAGATCGAGGAGCGGCTTCGGGCCCTTCGTGCTGCCGACCGTGTTGACCGCGACGTCGAGCCGGCCGAAGCGGGCCACGACCGCCTCGACCATCGCGTCGACGGCCTCGCGTGAGCGCATGTCGGCGCGGATCGCGAAGCCCAGTCGGCCCAGCGCTCGGATCTCGTTCACCGTCGCGGAGGCATCGGCCACGTCGGCCACGACGACGTGCGCGCCGGCACGAGCGAGCTGCAACGCGCAGCCCTTGCCGATGCTGCGCGCGCCACCCGTGACGAGGACCACCGCATCGCTCAGTCCCAGGAGCCCGTCGGGCGTGGACCACGACCCCAGCCACGGCGCGTCTGCCGCGGACGAGGCGAGCCGGAGGCCGGGCCCGTCCGCGTCCGGAGGCGGAGCCAGCGCGGCGTCGGTCCCCGCCGCGTTCACGAGCGACGACAACATCCGGTACTGCCCGGCGACGAGCACCACCTCCACGAGCTCACCCGCGTCGAGGTGCTCGGACAGCGCGGCCCAGGTTTCGGGAGCGATGGTTGCAGCCGCGTGCAGCTCGTCGGCGGCCCGGATCAAGGACCGTTGTCGCGGCGTCCAGCCCGGAGCGTCGGGCCCCACTGCGATTGCGTCGATCTCCGCGTCGGTGAGTCCAGCCGCCCGACCCCAGTTCCGGTGCTCGCGCCACTCGAACAGCGACCGGCACGCCCAGGCCGTGCGGAGCGCTACGAGCTCGGCATCGGCCCGCGGCAGCTTCCCCGTGCCCGCGAGCGTCGCCGCCCAGCCGAGGAAGGGCCCCAGGAGCTGCGGCTGGTGCGCGATGAGCGTGAGCGTGGGCAGCGGGTCGCCCGCGGGTTCCCCCTCGGCCGCACCCGCGCGGGCGGTGCTGCCCCGCACGTTCTCGAGCGCCGCCTCCAGGATCGCCCGCACCTCGTCGTTCCACTGGGCCGGGTCGAGCCCGCAGAGGCGCACCCCGCGGTCGCTCACGCGGGCGCCGCCGTCGCGATCCCGTAGAGGTCCGCGCAGTTGTCGCGCACGATGCGATCGAGCGTCGGCTCGTCGACGATGGCGGCGAAGCGCTCGCGCATGGCCTCGGACTCGGGCCAGGTCGAATCCGAGTGGGGATGGTCGTTGGCCCACATCAGGCGCTCGAGGTTGAGGAGGTCGAGCATCCGCAGCGCCACCTCGTCGTCCTGGAAGGTGACGTAGATGTTCTCCCGGAAGTACTCCGAGGGGCGACGCGACAGGTCGGTGTGCCGGATCGACGGGTCCGACGACGAGCCCGGTCCCATGTCGGTCTTGCCGACCCACGCATGGTGGCGCTCGTACAGCGTGTCCATGCGGAACATGAAGTGGGGTGCCCAGCCGGCGTCGGCTTCCACGCAGACCACCCGCAGGTCGGGATGGCGCTGGAACACCCCGCCGAAGATCAGCGTGCCCAACAGGTCCTGGTTGCTGTGGAAGATGCCGAGGAACCCGTTCATGCCGGGGCCGCGCCAGCGCTTGCCCTCGCCCGACGTGAGGATGTGGAACGACGCCGGCAGCCCCAGGTCGATGATCGCCTCCCACAACGGGTCGTACATGGGGTGGTGCCAGTCCTCGGCGCCCGGGAACCCGGGGAGCATCACCCCGCGCAGGCCGAGCGCCTTGATGGCCTCGAGATCGCGGATGGCCTCGTCGGGCGTGCGCACCGCGGTTTGCCCGACCCCGAGCAACCGGTCGGGGTCGGTCGCGCACCACTCGGCGATCCAGCGGTTGTACGCGTCGAAGCACGCCTTCTTGTAGGCGGCATCCGGGTGCGCGCACAGCACCATCCCCACCGAGGGGAAGATCACCTCGGCGGCGAAGCCGTCGGCGGACATCTCCTCGAGCCGTGCGACCGGGTCGTACCCACCCGGATGCAGCTCGTCCCAGCTCCAGCCACCCGGCTTGGGGATCCTCGTGCGTCCCGCGGCGGCGATCCGTCCGAAGGGGACGAAGCTCTCGTCCGGGCCGCCGGGGTCGACCACGATCGTGGCCCCCTGCCCGGGCAGGTGCGTGAGCCGCGGTGCCCGGTCCGCGAACTCCGGGTCGATCGTCGCGAACGCCGCCTCCGGCTCCGTGACGTGCGAGTCGGCCGAGATGTACTCACCGAACCTGGCCATGGCGACCCCTTCGTGGTGGTTGGTGCGACATGCTCACGGATTCGTCGGATCCGCCAGCCCGAGGATCGTCGCCGTCTGCTCCGGAGTCGCGGCGGGCCGGCCGCAGCGCTCTCCGAGCTCGCGCGCGGCGCGGAGCAGCTCGCGGTTCGAGGGTGTCTCGGTACCCGAGTAGTCCTCCAGGCCGAGCTTGAGGTGCCCACCCGCGCGCACCGCGAGCTCCGCGACGGGGGTGGCGAGGAGGTCACCGCCGACCACCGAGACCGACCATGGCAACCCGCAGGTCGGCTCGATCGCGAGCATGTCGAGATAGGCCGCGAGCGCGTTGGCGGTGGGGGGCAGCCCGAACGACACGCCCGTGCCGCGTGCGAAGTACCCGTTGGGCCCCCCGAAGTAGAGCTTGCACATCGAGCCGGGCGAGAGGCGTCCGGCACGCGCGAACGCCAGCGTGTGGTTGAGCCAGGTCGGCTCGTAGATCGACACGCTCGCGCCCAGGCCGAGCTCGACGCACCGTCCGAAGCCGACGTGGACGTCCTCGATCGTGTTCACGTACGGGCCGAGCCCGGCCGCGGGCAGGCCGTCGTCGTCGGCCCAGGTGACGTTCACGCAACCGGGGTCGATCATGCCGAGGCGAAGGCCGGCGCGCTCCACGAGTGGTGCGTAGTGCGCGATGCGTTCGGCCATCGTCGGCGCGAACGGCAGCTGAGTCGGGCACCACAGGGCGTCGGGACGCGCTGCGAGCACGGGTGCCCACGCCGCGACGTACTCGTCGACCGCTTCGTCGAGCGGGAGGTCGATGCGATCGGTGTGCGCGTGCACGATCGCGGCACCCTCGGCGAAGCACGCGAGCGCCTCCTCCGTGATCTCGTGCGGCAAGCGGGGCACGTGGGGGTTCCGCTCCCGCGGCGTCATGCCGTTGACCGCCACCTCGATCACGAGCGGGTCGCCGCGGCTCACCCGACCACCACGTTGACGAGGTCTTCGCCCGCGACCCAGCGGCGAGCGTTCTCGGCCCAGAGGCGCTGCAGGTTTCCCGCCATTGCCCCGGGCGACGTCGAGCAGTGGTACGAGAGCGAGAGGTTGGGGGCGTCCCAGAGCGGGTGGTCGGGCGGGAGCGGCTCCTGGCTCGCGACGTCGAGCGCCGCGCCCCGGAGGTGGCCCCGCTCGAGCGCGTCGATCAGCGCCGGCTCGTCGACGAGCGTGCCGCGGCCCACGTTCACGAAGAACGACCCGGGCGCCATCGCCGCGAACGCCGCGGCGTCCATGAGGCCGATGGTCGCCGGGTTCTCCGGCACGGCCGCGACGACGGTGTCGCACCGACCGAGCATCTCGTGCATCCGGTCGGTCGGGTACAGCTCGTCGACGTCGGGGGCGGAGTCGCCGGGCTTCGCGGAACGTCGGCAAGCGAGGATCGAGACGTCGAAGCCGCGCAGGCGGCGCGCCACCGCGGCGTTGATCGCGCCGAATCCGATCAACCCGACCGTCGCGCCGGCGAGCTCGGTGCCGGTCAGCATCTGCCAGTCGTGGCGCACCTGGTGCGCGCGGAGCTCCGCGAACCGCTTGCGCTCCTCGAGGACCCGACCGACCACGAACTCGGCGATCCCCACCGCGTTGGTGCCCGCGGCCGAGGTGAGCGTGATCGCGGCTTCGGCGAGCCCGGCCGTTTCGAGCTGGGCAGTTCCCGCGCCCACGCCCTGGACCCAGGCCAGGTCGGGCGCGATCGTCGCCACGTCGAACGGCAGGTCGATCGCGATGACCGCGTGCACCCGGGCGAACATCGCCCGCTGCGCGTCGGTGAGCTCGGGCGCCGCGGCCCGCGCGGCCTCGATGCCTGCGGGGCTGCCCCGCAGCGTGCGCTGGTACTGCCCCTCATCGTAGGTCTCGACCACGACCTCGATCCGCGGGTCGATGGCCTCGACGGTGGCTGCGGCTGCGGTGATGGCCGCGTCGCCGCCGAACCACACCGGCGGGTAGAGGACGCCGATCACGATCGGACCGGTCGTAGGAACTGCACGCACGTCGACTCCCTGGTCGCGTCTCGTTGCCCGGATGGCGTCTAGCGGGGGACCTCGGGCTCGTGGTCCACGAAGTAGGCCCGCTGGAGGTACACCTCGACCCGGTGGATCAGGCCGTCGGGGCCGAGGTCGAGGACGATCGCCTCGTCGGTGCGACGCGGCCGGCCCTCCACGAGCAGCGTCTCGGAGAGCTGCGCGACCGCGCACTCGCCGTCGGACCAGATGCGCTGGACGTCGAGCACGTAGCCGTCGAGCGCCTCGATCGTGGCCGCGAGGAAGTCGCGGTAGTCCTGGCGTCCCGACTTCACGTCGCGGAACGGCCCGACCCGGGTGATGTCCTCGGCCACGCACGCGGCCATGGCGTCCCAGTCGAACGCGCCCATCCGGTCGAAGAAGCGGGAGACGGTGGCGATCGCCTGCTCGGTGCCCATCGTGGAACCGTATCGCTCCCGGTCATCCCAGCGCCTGGAGCCTTGCCTACGATGCCGTGGCGGGTGCACTGAACGGACAAGTGGTGATCGTCACCGGCGGGAGCGCAGGCATCGGACGTGCAGCTGCGCAGGTCTTCGCCCGTGAAGGTGCCGCGGCGTCGTCGCCGACATCGACCCGCGGCGACCGTCGCCGTCAACCTCACCGGCGTGTGGCAATCCCTGCGCCACGAGATCCCCGCCATGCTGGCGCGGGGTGGGGGCGCGATCGTCAACCCGTCGTCGGCCGCCGGGCTGTGGGGTTCACCCGAGGAGGTGGCCGAGGCGGTGCTGTGGCTCTGCCCCTCCGCCGCGTCGTACGTGACGGGCCACGCCCTCAGCGTCGACGGCGCGCACGTTGCCCAGTAGCGCTACCCGATCGTCGCGGGGAGCGGGACCTTGTACAGCGCCGCGGCGTTGTCCTGCAGGAGCATCCGCACGGTGGTGTCGTCGATGCCCGTGATCGCCTCCTCCACCCGCGGGAGCGGGTCGGGGTAGAGGCAGGTGGGGTGCGGGTAGTCGGTCTCGAACAGGATCTGGCTCGCACCGAGCGCGTCGATCGCCGGTTGGAGCGCGTTGTTCTCGAACCAGAAGCAGCCGTAGAGCTGGCGGCGGAAGTACTCCGACGGGAGCATCGACAGCGTGTCGACGACACTCGGTGCGCTCTCGTGGAGCTGGTAGTCGAGTGACTCGAGGAAGAACGGGATCCAGCCGATGCCGCTCTCGACCGACACGAACTTCACCGTCGGGAAGCGCTCGAGCACCCCGGAGAACACGAGGTTGGCGAGGATCCGCGCGTTCGACAGGTACATCATCGCCGAGCCGATCGCGAGCTTGCGCTCGTCGTCCTGCGACGGCCACGGCGACGTGCCGAACCAGGTCATCGACGTGTCGCTCGCGCCGATGTGGAAGTTCACCGGCATGTGATGCTCGGCGCACGCGGCCCAGAACGGGTCCCACGCCCGCTCGCCGAGGTCGGGCACACCCCGCAGATGGGGATCGCTGCACATGTTCACGCCGCGCAGGCCGTTGGCCGCGGCGCGCTCCACCTCCGCGATCGACGCGTCGAGGTCCCACCACGGCATGAGCGCCATCGGGATCAGGCGTCCGCCCGAGTCCTCCTGGATCTCGACCATCGCGTCGTTGTAGAGCGTGGCGCAGAGGCGGCGGAGCTCGGGGTCGGCGATCTCGCCGAACCGCTGGGCCCCGAATCCGGCCGTGTTCGGGTAGAGGACCTGGGCCCAGATGCCGAGCTCGTCGAGCACGTCGAGGCGGGCGGTCATGTCGTAGGCGCCGACCGCGATGTCATCGGCGCCCCAGGTGATGAAACCGAAGCCGGGGACCTTCTCGCCGTCGCGCCGGATCACGCTCGAGCCCATCGCCCGGCCGATCGGCACGCCGTCGACGACCCACTGGAGGGCGCCGTCGATCTCCACGACCTTGGGCACCCGGTCGGCGTAGGCCGCGGGGGCGTTGCGGGTCCACAGGTCGGCCGGCTCGGTGATGTGGGCGTCGACGTCGATGATGCGCAGGTCACGGATGTCCATGGTCATGCGGGCCAGGTTACGCACGGCCTAGGTTGCCCGCATGGCGAAGGTGCCCATGGGCGACCTCCTGGCGTGGTGGGGCGATCGCGACCCCGAGCGCGTCGCGGTCGTCTGCGGCGACGAGACGGTCACGTACCCCGAGCTCGACCGGTGGGCGAACCGCCTGGCGCACGCGTACCGGGAGCGCGGGGTCGGCGTCGGTGACCTGGTCGGCATCGCCCTGCCCAACTCGATCGAGTTCTACGCGGCCGCGTTCGCGACCTGGAAGCTCGGCGCCACGCCCCAGCCCCTCTCCCACCGCCTGCCCGAGCCCGAGCGGGCGGCGCTGATCGACCTCGGCGAACCCGCGCTCGTGGTGGGGGTCGAGCCCGGTGCCGCCCGGGGTCGGCCCTCCGTGCCGGCGGGGTTCGACCCGGGTCCGGACACGCCGGCCATGCCGGTCCCGGCCGTGGTGGGCCCGAGCTTCAAGGCCATGGCGTCGGGTGGGTCGACGGGGCGGCCGAAGCTCATCGTGGCGTCGGTCCCCACCGAGTTCGACCCCGAGGTGCCCGCGGTGCAGATGGAGCCGGGCGACGTGCAGCTCGTCCCCGGGCCGCTCTACCACAACGGTCCGTTCAGCTTCTCGATGTTCGGCCTGTTCGTGGGCAGCACGCTCGTGGTGATGCCCCGCTTCGACGCGGCCGAGGCGCTGCGGCTGGTCGGGCAGCACCGGGTGACCTGGGTGTTCCTCGTCCCCACGATGATGCACCGCATCTGGAACCTGCCCGACCGCGAGACGTACGACGTCTCGTCGATCCGCCAGGTGTTCAGCACCGGCGCGCCGTGGCCGGTGTGGCTCAAGGACGGCTGGATCGAATGGCTCGGCCCGGGGCGGATCCGCGAGGGCTACGGCGGCACCGAGAGCCAGGGCGGGACCTCGATCACCGGCACCGAGTCGCTCACGCACCCCGGCTCGGTCGGCCTGCCCCAGGGCGGGTGCGGGATGCGAATCCTCGACGAGCACGGGCAGGACGTGCCGACCGGCGAGGTGGGCGAGGTCTACTTCATGCCGGCCACGGGCCCCGGCACCACCTACCGCTACCTCGGCGCGGAAGCGAAGGCCCACGACGGCTGGGAGACGATCGGGGACCTCGGGTACGTCGACGACGACGGGTACCTCTACCTCGTCGACCGGCGCACCGACATGATCGTCACCGGCGGCGCGAACGTCTTCCCGGCCGAGGTGGAAGGTGCGATCGAGTCGTTCCCCGACGTGCGGTCGTGCGCGGTCATCGGCCTCCCCGACGACGACCTCGGCCAACGCGTGCACGCGATCGTCGACGTGCCGGGGCTCCAGCTGAGGGATCCGGCGGCGGAGTCCGCGTTCGCCGAGGCGCTGCGTGCGCACGTGCGCGCGCAGATCGCGCCGTACAAGGTGCCCCGCACCGTCGAGCTGGCCACCGAGCCGCTGCGCGACGACGCCGGCAAGGTTCGTCGGTCGGCGTTGCGCGACGAGCGCGTGTCGCAATGAGCGTGCTCGTCGACCGGCGCGGTCCGGTCATCGTCATCACCATCAACCGACCCGAGGCCAGCAATGCGTTGAACCGCGAGGTCCTCGATCGGATCGGCGACGCGCTCCTCGCAGCCGATGCCGACGACGGCATCGCGGCAGTGGTCCTCACCGGTGCGGGCGACCGTGCCTTCTGCGCCGGCCTCGACCTGAAGGCGTTCGCGAACGACGAGAAGCCGCTCGAGGGCGGTGACGGCGGCTTCTCGGTGTTCCGCCGACGGTTCGACAAGCCGCTGATCGCGGCAGCGAACGGACATGCGGTCGCGGGCGGGTTCGAGCTGCTGCTGCGCTGCGACCTCGTGGTCGCCGCGGAGCACGCCGAGTTCGGCCTGCCGGAGGTCGCCCGGGGCCTCGTGGCGGGCTACGGCGTGTCGGCGCTCCCCCGCCGCGTCCCCGTCCAGACCGCGCTCGAGCTCGGGCTCGTGGGGAACCGGATCACCGCCCGTCGGGCCCAGGAGCTGGGGCTCGTGAACCGGGTGGTGTCCACCGGGGGAGCCGTCGACGGTGCGGTGGAGCTGGCGGGGCAGATCGCCGCGAACGGCCCGCTCGCGATCCGGCTCACCAAGGCCCTGGCCTACGCCGACGAGGAAGCCCGCTCGGCCGCGACCTGGGACCGCATCGGGGAGGCCACGCAGATCGCGCTCGCCAGTGACGACGCCAAGGAGGGCGCGCGCGCGTTCGTCGAGAAGCGCGCGCCGAACTGGACCGGCCGCTGAGGGGCCGGGGCGGCGCTGAAGCTCGTGACACCCCTCGTCGCCGGCTTCGCGCTGCTGGCGTACGCGCTCACACGCGTCGTCCGAGCGATCGTCCCGGTTTCGCGGGTCACTCGAGGGCGCGTCAGGCGCGCGTGAGGGTGTTGTGGTCGACGTGCGGGAAGAGGTCGGGGAACTCGTCCATCTTGAGCGTCGTCGTCTCGTGGTACGACCACGTGTCGGCGCCGGTGGTGATGGTGACCTCGTAGCGCCGTGTGCTCGCGTGCTGGCGGAGGTACTGGTTCTCCGCGATCGAGTACAGGTCGCCGCCGGTCTCGGCCGAGAGGGTGAACTCGGTGGCGTCGGCGGCCACACCGATGGCGCCGGCGAGCACGGTGATGCCGCGGGGCACCACGAAGCCGCGGAGCACCTCGCCGGTCGCGGCGTCCCACAGCCAGTAGCCGACCTCGGTGTGGAAGGGGTTCTCCTCGCTGCCCCGCCACATCGCGGTCTTGTAGTCGAGCCCGTAGAGCTCCTGGCTTCCGTTGCCCACCGGCCCGAAGGGCTTCATCGAGACCTTCTCGGTGAACGGCGTGTCGAGCACCTTCTCCGACGCGTGGGCGAACGCGGTGTCGAGCCCACCTTCGCCCTGCCAGTCGCCGATCAGCGCTGCGAGGGGACCCCACTCTTCGTTGGCCATGATCCTGCGGTTCCTTTCGGTCGGCGCCGAGACGCCTCGAGGTCAGGAGAAGGTACCGCCCTCGACGGCGTGCGACGGCGAGCCGTCGACCCCCACGGGCACGTCCCCGGCGAGTGTGATGCGCTGCATGTGCCGGTGGAACTCGGGCGACACGTCGGTGGGCACGAGGTGGGCGGTCGCCCGGTTGTCCCAGAACGCGATGCTGTCGGGCTCCCACCGGAAGCGCACGGTGAACGCGGGGTCGGCCAGCTGCTCGTAGAGCATCGCGAGCAGGTGGCCACCTTCCTTCCGGGACAGCTCCACGATGTGGCTCGTGAAGTTGGGGTTCACGAACAGCACGCGCTCCGCCGTCTCGGGGTGGACCCGCACCACGGGATGCACCGACGAGATGTACCGGGACTGGAACTGGCTCGCGTACTCGGACGGCATCTCGCCCCGCTCGATCGGGAGCGTGTTGTGGTGCACCGCATGCAGCCTGTCGATCAGGGTGCGGATCGGCTCGGAGAGCCGCTCGTACGCGACGGCGAGGTTGGTCCACTGCGTGTCGCCGCCGTAGGGCGGCACCACCACGCCCCGCAGGATCGAGGCCGTCGGCGGGTTGGGCACGAACGTGACGTCGGTGTGCCAGCGACTCTCGATCCGGGGCCCGCCGCCACCGACCTTCGCGGCCGCCTTCGCGTGCTGGTGGTTGTCGAGCACGAGGATCTCGGGGTGCTCGGGGATCGCGGCGGGCAGGGTCGGGTGCGCCGGGGTCACCTCGCCGAACTGGCGCCCGAAGGCGATGTGCTGGTCGGGCGTGATGGGCTGGGCCCGGAAGAACACCACCTTCCAGCGCAGCAACGCCGCCCGGATCTCGCCCAGGGTGGCGGGATCGAGCGGTTCGCGGAGGTCGACGCCGTGGATCTCGGCCCCGATGTGGCCGGCCACCGGCCGGACGTCGATCCCGAGGTGGGGCTCGGGCGCGGTGGTGGTCGCGGAACTGTCGTCAGGTGCGGGCATGGTGGCATTCTTGCCCAACCACGCCCGAGGAGGCATTCCGATCGCCCTTCCCGACCCCGCCCGCTTCGCCCGTCTGACCGACGGCCGGACGATCGACGAGCGCGCCGAGTCGGGCCGGCAGGCCCGCGCCGCGGTGCCCCGCTCCGCCCACGGCGACTGGTCGCCGGCTCCCGACCGCCGGTCGGCCGTCGACCTCCTGGACGAGCAGAACGCCGATCGCATCCCGTGGCTCGTCCCGATCCGGCACGGGCGGATGCTCGCGTCCGCGTTCGCCTTCTACCGGGGCGCCGCCCGCGTCATGGCCGCCGACCTGGCGACCACCACCTCGACCGGGCTCCGCGTGCAGATGGACGGCGACGCGCACCTCGCCAACTTCGGCACGTACGCGTCACCGGAGCGCCAGCTCGTGTTCGACGCCAACGACTTCGACGAGACGTTGCCGGGCCCCTTCGAGTGGGACCTCAAGCGCCTCGCCGCGAGCGTCGCCATCCTCGGACGCGAGCGGGACATCCCCCGCCGCGAGGTCAACGACATGGTCGCCTTCGCAGTGGCCACGTACCGCCAGGGCATCGCCCGGTTCGCACAGATGCCGGTGCTCGAGCTCTGGTACCGGTACCTGTCACTCGACGCGTTCGAGCGCGGCGAGTACGGGCCGGTCGGGAAGCGCGGGAAGCGAGTTCTCGGCGAGGTCGCGCACTCCGCCTACGGGCACGACCACCTCCAGGCCCTGCGCAAGCTCACCGAGGAGGTCGACGGGAAGCTCCGGATCCGCCACTCCCCGCCGCTCCTGCTGTCGCTCCGGGACCTCGACGTGGGCCAGGATCCCGACGCGATCGCCGACGCCGCGATCGCCACCTTCGAGGCCTACGCCGACACGTTGCACGACGACACGCGCTCGGTGCTCGAGCGGTTCCGCCCCCTCGACATCGGGATCAAGGTCGTGGGCGTGGGCAGCGTCGGCACCCGGTGCCTGGTGCTCCTCATGGAGGGGCACCCCCGCGACGACCCGCTGTTCCTCCAGATCAAGGAGGCGACCACCTCGGTCTACGAGGAGTTCCTCGAGCCGAGCCCGTACGACCACCACGGCCGCCGCGTGGTGGAGGGCCAGCGCCTCGCGCAGTCGGTCAACGACATCTTCCTCGGCTGGACCACCGGTCCCGAGGGTCGCCACTTCTACGTACGCCAGCTCCGGGACTGGAAGTTCAGCGTCGACCTCGCAACGGTCCCGGTCGACGAGCTCCGCAACTACGCGGCGTTGTGCGCGTGGACGCTCGCCCGCGGCCATGCCCGGTCGGGCGACGCAGTCGCGATCGACGCCTACGTCGGGCCCAACGACCGGCTCGACCGTGCGATCAGTGCCTTTGCCCAGGACTACGCCGACCTGAACGCGAAGGACTACGAGGCATTCCGCGCCGCGGTGCACGACGGCCGGCTCGAGGCCGCCCCCGACCACTGACGCCGCGGGATCAGCCCGCGAGGCGGGGCATGACCTCGTCGACCACCCGGCGCAGGTACGGCCACGCCAGCTCCGGGGGCAACCCGCCGCAGAGCGGGTGCAGGGGCAGCACGAACGCAGTCTTCGCGTACTCGACCGCTTCGTCGACGGTGAAGATCCGGTGCGCGCCGCGCTCCCCGCGCAGGTCGTCGGCCGTCTTCGAGTACGAGAGGCTCGCCACGTTGGTGGAGCCCTCGTTCCACTCCCCGTACGAGAGCACGTCGTTCATCAGGTACGGCCCGACCTCGCTCCATGCGGTGTCCTGGTCGTCGCTCACGAACACCGTCATCGGCGTGTGCGGCTGCGGCACCATGCACTGGCCGGGCTCGTGGCCCGCCGCGCGTGCCGCGTCGGCGTAGGCCTCCTCGATCCCGGGCGCGGTGCCCGACCCGAACAGGTCGAGGCCGCGGCTCCCGGCCCGCCGGGCGGCGGCCTTCGACGCGCCACCCCACGAGATCGACGGTCCCCCCGGCGTGAAGGGCGCCGGGGTGATGCGGATGCCGTCGCCGTCCGCCGAGGATGCCGCGAGCAGCTCCAGGATCCGGTCGAGCTTCTCGTCGGCAAGCCGTCCCCGGTCGGCGTAGGGCAGCCCGAACAGGTCGTACTCGTCGGGCCGGTACCCGATGCCGAAGACGTAGGACACCCGGCCCCGGCTGATGTGGTCGAGGACGATCATCTCCTCGGCCAGCTTC
>Ga0302321_100004324_pt1 | contig 12300 bp, 9 predicted proteins | sample Fen_T0_1_FD_202505 | JGI IMG/M metagenome (GOLD analysis project Ga0302321, IMG submission 202505) | Peat permafrost microbial communities from Stordalen Mire near Abisko, Sweden - Fen_T0_1 | ecosystem: Environmental > Terrestrial > Soil > Wetlands > Permafrost | place: Sweden: Abisko...
TGTGATTGAGAAGATACCCTACCTCAAGGATCTAGGCATTACAGCCGTGGAATTGTTGCCGATCTTCGACTTTGATCAAAAAGAAGTGAAAAACATCAATCCTACGAACGGTCAGCCCCTGGTTAACTATTGGGGCTACGATCCGATCAGCTTTTTTGCGCCTGCTAGCTCTTATTGTGTCTCGGCAGAGGCTGGTATGCATCTTACCGAGTTCCGGGATATGGTTAAAGCGCTGCACAAAGCTGGCATCGAAGTCATCCTTGATGTTGTCTTCAATCACACCAGCGAGGGTGATCATCGGGGCCCGGTAATAAATCTGAAAGGCTTCGCCAACGGCTGTTACTATCTGCTTTCGAGCCTGAATAAAGAATACTATATGAACTATTCTGGCTGCGGAAATACGCTCTACTGTAACCATCCCATCACGGAGAAGCTGATTCTCGACACCTTATTGTTCTGGGTCAAAGAGATGCATGTTGATGGCTTCCGCTTTGATGAGGCGGTCATTCTGTGTCGCGATGAAAACGGCGTACCGATGGTCAATCCGCCCGTCATCTGGCAGATTGAACTTGCTGATGAGCTGGTTCAGACGAAGATTATCGCTGAAGCCTGGGATGCCGCCGGACTCTATGAGGTGGGGTTTTTTCCGGGCTTCCGCTGGGGAGAATGGAATGGTCGCTATCGGGATGCTATCCGTTGCTTCGTTCGAGGTGATATGGGCTATGTCGAGGGGAAGATTCTCGTTGGCAGGGTTGCCGACGTGATTGCCGGTAGCGCCGATATCTTCGAGAGTACAGGAGAGCTACCAATTAATAGCGTGAACTTTATCACCGCGCATGACGGCTTTACGCTTAATGACCTGGTCTCGTACGACGGGAAACACAACGAGGCAAACGGCGAGTTTAATCGGGATGGCAACGATAATAATCTAAGCTGGAACTGTGGTGCAGAAGGAGAGACAACCATTCCAGAGATTGAACAGCTACGCACCAGGCAGTGCAAAAACTTTATGACCATTCTCATGCTTTCGCAGGGCGTGCCTATGTTTGTCGCTGGCGATGAGGTCCGCCGCACGCAGCACGGCAACAATAACGCATATTGTCAGGATAACGAGCTGAACTGGTTCGACTGGACACTCGTCGAAAAGCACAGTGGCTTGCTCCGCTTCTGCCAGCGCATTATCGCTTTCCGGCGCGCTCATCCTCTTTTGCAACGTACAAATTTCTTTACCGGGCGCACGAATACACGCAATCTGGCCGATATATCCTGGCATGGCACGCGTATCTATAACCCCGGTTGGAATAATCCTGAGAGCCGCGTTCTGGCCTTTACTCTCGGCGGATTTGCGGAGGAGAGCATGGAAGATATCGATATCCATGTCATGATGAATATGGAATGGGAGGATCTCGAATTCGATATTCCAGTCTCTATTGGACACAAATGGCATAAGGTGGTTGATACCTTTCAAAACTCACCAGATGATATTGTAGGGGATGTTTTACACTACAGTGCAGAAACACTGGTAACAGGGAATGTCTGCATTGTCAAACCACACAGCATTGTTGTGCTCATTTCTAGCGAACATTAGTTACTAAGATCTTATGCAGAAACCAACGCCGCTCGTGCGGCTAGCATGTTCAGGTTTCCGCAGAAGCAGCAAATTGAAGGCAAGGCTGCCTTCACTCTGACATTCACACAAAGATGTCCTTGTACACGAACAACTCGGAGGTTTACTGTATGGGATTCGAAGTATTCCAGATTGGTGACAGTGTATGCATCACCAGCGATAGCATCTTTAAGGGCTTAAAAGGCATCGTATGCAAAATTCATCTGATTACATATACAGAAGACGACGAAAAACCCCTACTCTTCTATCAGGTCAACCTTGAGCATACATATACCAGAGAACCAATCTGGTTCCAGGGGGAAGAGGTAGACGCCTTGTATTTGAAGTAGTGTAATAGCGTCTTTTCGATACTTCTATCACAAGGAGGATATATGAATAGCAGAGCACGTTTTACCAGCTCAGACTTAATTGCTGGCTATGTCAGCGAACCAGTGGAGAGCGGAACGTTTTGCCTCAAAACGTCCAACGGACAAGAGTTCAGTATAAAGCTAACCAATACGACCTATGCAGAGGTGATGAGAAATCTAGGCGAGCAGTTTCACGATCCCAACATGCCATTGGAGAGTTTGATCAAACCAGGGCTGCACCTTTTTGTCTATAGCGTGATCTATCCCGAAAACAATGATCTTACGTTCGAGGCCAAACACATTATCGTTTCTGGTTATAGCGAAGGCGAGTATCGTTTCGAAGAACAAGATTGGTGGATCAGACAAATACGCGCTCTGGCTGAGTTTTACTTTCGTGCGCAATTTCCCGATGGCGTCATTGATTATGCCAATTATCGTACGCATCTGACCCTGGAAGGTCAGAAGATTCAAAGCCTACGCCAGGAGGCCGATACGATCTCGCGCATGATCTATGGGTTTGCAACTGTTTATATGCTAACAGGTGAGAATCGCTATCTAGAGGCAGCGGAGAAAGGCTCTCAATACCTGCATGATTACATGCGCGCCTCGGATGAGAACGAAGATATTGTGTATTGGTATCACGCCATCGATATGCGCGATAATCAGAAGAAAAAAATTCTCGCCTCGCAGTTCGGCGACGACTACGATGCGCTCCCAGCATATGAGCAGATCTATGCATTAGCCGGGCCTATCCAGACATATCGTGTGACCGGTGACGAGCAGATCCTGCATGATGCCGAGAGGACGGTCAATCTCTTCAATCGTTTTTTTCTGGATCGCAAGTATGGCGGCTACTTTTCCCATATAGACCCGGTTACGCTTGATCCACGCTCTGAGCTCCTTGGACAGGATCGAGCACGCAAAAACTGGAACTCCATTGGAGATCATGCACCTGCATACCTGATTAATCTCTGGCTCGCGACCGGTGAGCAGACCTATGCCGATTTCCTCATATCAACTGCCGATACTATCGTGCAGCGCTTCCCAGATTATGAACATAGCCCCTTTGTACAAGAACGCTTTCACGAGGATTGGAGCCCTGATACAACCTGGGGCTGGCAACAGAACCGTGCAGTGGTTGGTCACAATTTAAAGATTGCCTGGAACCTGATGCGCATCTATCAACTTTGCCCTGAGGAGCCCTATGTAGAATTGGCGCGCAAAATCGCTGCCATTATGCCAGAAGTTGGTATGGATGTACAGCGGGGCGGTTGGTATGATGTCGTAGAGCGTGAGCGTAAAGAAGGTGAGGAGTGGCAGCGGTTTATCTGGCATGATCGTAAAGCGTGGTGGCAGCAGGAACAGGGCATTCTCGCCTACATGATTCTGCATGGGGTACTTAAAGAGCCGGAATATCAACGCCTGGCACGCGAGTCGGCCGCATTCTATAATGCTTTTTTCCCGGATCATGATAGTGGAGGTGTCTACTTTAACGTCCTGGCAAATGGCACCCCATACCTGCTCGGCAACGAGCGTCTCAAAGGCAGCCATTCGATGTCTGGATATCACTCATTCGAGCTGTGTTATCTGGCATCAGTGTATACGAATTTACTCAGCTTGAAGCGTCCGATGGATTTCTACTTCCGGCCCAAAATTGAGGGAGGCTTCAAGGATAATATTCTGCGCGTGCAGCCTGATATTCTCCCACCGGCCAGCGTGTATCTGGAAAAAGTCTGGATCAATGGTGAGCCCTATTCCAATTTTGATCCCGTGGCGATGTCAATCAAGCTGCCACTGCATGAGCAGAATGAGCAGGATCAAATAGAGGAACCATCCAACACGCCGCTAGAAAAATATCTAAATGTTCGTGTACGCATCGCTCCCACGGGCCTGCAATTCGATATTATGCACGACATCGTAGACGGGGTAGTAGATCTGACTTTCCACGGCATTCTGAACGATCTCGCTACACCGATTTTCAAAGACTACATTGATAAATTGATGATCCTCCGTCCTCGAAAATTAGTCCTGCATATGGAAGATCTGCAAACCATTTCGCACCAGGGTGCTCGCATACTCAGCATCATGGCCGGGCGTTTTGACAGTGACGAAGGCATTTTTGTCGTAGGAGTGAGACCAGAGGTGCGCAAAGTGCTGAAAAGTACTGGCGTCTGGGAAAGTTTTCAAGTCGTGAATCCTCACAAAATGAGTTAACCCATTCAAGAAAGGTGATATGATCATGCAAAAACAGACCGAAGCCATTCTTATTGAGCCGACACTGGTAATTGAAGATCGCGAAGAACTCATCTTTTTACTCTCTGAAGCTGCTGCACTTGAGCATATGGTGATGTGCGAGTATCTCTTCGCTCACTTTAGCCTGAAGCAAGACACCAGTGAGGGTCTCACACCTGAACAACTCGTCGCCGTCAAGCGCTGGAAAAAAATTGTTTCGGAGGTTGCCGGGCAAGAAATGTTGCATCTGACGCTGGCGAGCAATCTTTTGACAGCCCTTGGAGCCGCTCCCAGTTTCGAGCGCCCCAACTTTCCACAGCGGGCAAAATATTATCCAGATAGTTTCCCTATGGCTCTGATGCCTTTTAGCGAGACGGCTCTCGAATACTTTCTAGTACTTGAGCGACCTGAAGATCTTACGCCACAAGACGCCGTTCTCTTTGAGACGAATACCCAGGAGCAACATGTGCCTTTCCTGGCCGCGACGAATGGCAACAGCATTACGCCCGTTAGCCAGGACTTTGCCACCGTGGGTCACCTCTATCGTGGCATCGAGAATGGCTTCCGCACGCTGGTAGAGAAGTATGGAGAGAGCAAGGTCTTTATCGGACCTCCTTCTGCGCAGGTGACTTCGCAATATTATGCATGGCCTGATCTGGTTGCTGTCACTGACCTGGCCTCGGCAATTAAAGCCATTGAGACCATCGTGGAGCAGGGAGAAGGTTCACGGGGCCATAGAGAAGATTCGCATTACGGGAAGTTTTTAGATGTTCTCACCGAATATCGTTCTTTAAAACAGCAAGATCCAGACTTTGAGCCTGCGCGACCTGCGATACCTGCTTTCGTCAAACTGCCCGCCGATATTACAGATGCGACTCTGATTACTGATCCGCTTACCGCTGATATTGCTGCTCTTTTTAATGTGAGCTACGAAATCATCTTACAGATGCTCACCTGTGTCTACATTCACGATTATGAGACAGACAATGAGATCAAGCTGCTGAGCCGCACTTCAGTAGGCACCATGTTTATGATTAATCTGCCTCTGGGCGAGCTACTTACTACGTTACCAGTAGGCCCCGAGTATCCTGGCAAAACTGCGGGAGCCAGCTTTGAGATCTTCCGCACCAGCTATATTCTGCCACATCGTGACGCAGCCTGGGCGATCTTACGCGAACGTTTGCTGGAGATGGCAGATTATTGCGATAGAATCAGTGGCCCTCCATCCGTGCACTCAGTGCTTGCAGCTGCCGGCCAGGCTGCACGCCGGCTCGCCGGAGGACTGGTTCTCCCTAAAGGAGAGAATTGATGGCACACATGCTCAAGCCTCCATGCGATGCTGCTGTCGTTATGTCAGCAGCAGAGACCGCTTCCTGCGAAGCTAAGGTAGGAAGATGGGTGTTGCTTGCAACCATATTAGGCTCAAGCCTGGCCTTTATTGACGGGACGGCGGTGAATGTCGCCCTCCCGGCCCTACAAAAAGATTTAAATGCGAATGTTGCCTCGGTTCAGTGGATAGTCGAGGCATATTCGCTCTTTTTGGCCGCGCTGATTCTGATTGGCGGCTCACTTGGCGATAAATTCGGTCGCAAACGTGTCTTTGGCATTGGCGTTGCCCTTTTTACGCTTGCCTCCATGGGCTGTGGGCTGGCTCAGACGGTTGACCAATTGATTGCCATGCGAGCAATCCAGGGCATTGGCGGTGCTTTGCTCGTGCCTGGGAGCCTCGCTATTATCAGCTCAACATTTAGCCGCGCTCAACGTGGGCGAGCCATCGGCCTGTGGTCCAGCTATACTGCAATTACGGCCTCACTGGGGCCCGTACTTGGCGGCTGGCTGGTACAAAATTTTTCCTGGCGAGGGATCTTCTTTGTCAATGTTCCTATTGCGGTCATCGTGCTCATCCTGCTCAGTTTCGTGCCAGAAAGCCGCGACCAGACGTTCAAAGGCAAGTTAGACTGGTCCGGGGCCTTGCTGACAACTACAGGTCTGGGTGCGCTTGTCTTCGGCCTGATAAGCGAAAACGATCTGGGGTTCTGGCATCCTCTCGTATGGGGTTCGCTGGTGCTGGGGATTGCAGCGCTTACCGTGTTACCATTTAGCGAGCAACGTGCTCAATCGCCTTTGCTGCCTCTGGAACTCTTTCGTTCTCGCATCTTTAGTGGGGCGAATCTCTTTACATTCCTTCTCTATGGAGGAATGGGTTCATTCGCCTTTTTTCTTCCCTTTAATCTGATTCAGGTTCAAGGGTATTCTGCGCTGGCGGCTGGTATGGCATTACTGCCATTGATCATCGTCATGTTCCTATTGTCACGCTGGTCGGGAAGCTTAACCGACCGCTACGGACCGAAGCTCCCGCTGATCATCGGTCCCCTTTTTAGTGCGTTCGGCTTCGCGCTTTTTCTTATTCCTAGCATTGGAGGGAACTACTGGACGACCTTCTTCCCTGCAACCTTGACTTTAGGCATAGGTTTGGCGATCAGTATTGCCCCCCTGACAACCACAGTCATGGGCGCGGTCGAGAGTCAACATGCTGGATTAGCCTCTGGCATTAATAATGCTATCTCACGCGTGGCGATCCTGATCTCAATTGCCGGGCTGAGTATCGTAGTATTGGTAAGTTTTACGTTTAATCTGCATCATTACCTGGCGGCACTTCATCTGGATATGGGAACGAAAGCGCAAATAGACGGGCAGCTGACTCGCCTGGCTGCAATAAACGTTCCCGCTGGTCTAAGTTCATCTGTACAAAGTAGTATAAAATTTGCAATTTATGAAGCATTTGTCGATGCTTTTCGTGCCAGCATGTCCATTTCTATTGGTCTGGCGCTCCTTAGCTCACTTACAGCCTGGCTTATGCTACGGTCTCCAAAGATCCCGGTACAGGCATCTGAGGTGCGTCGAAGCTATAAAGACGAAGAGAAGGTCCAACTGGCTTCTTCATAATTGTATTGAAGGAGGCAAACAGTGAAGCTACAAAGCCCCCCCCTCGCGCGGAAAACTGCAAGTATACTGGGGAAAGATCGATTAGAGACATTTAGTGATGGAGTTTTTGCCGTCGCTATTACACTGCTGACTTTAGATCTTCAGTCCCCTATGTCGTTTCAAGTTATCATAAACATGGGGTCATCAGAAGAATTAACACAGGTCATGTCTAAATTCCTGGCATTTGTCTTGAGTTTCATGATCGTTGGCGTGTATTGGGTTGCCCACCACAACACATTCCACTATATTAAACGTTCGGACCGCAACCTGCTCTGGCTCAATATCCTCCTTTTAATGTGTATTGCTTTTATACCAGTGCCTACTGCGCTCTTAGGGGAATATCCCGAATATCAGTTTCCGGTGATCCTTTATGGCTCAACGCTTATAGTCACTGGTATCGTCCTACAGTCGCTCTGGTGGTACGCCACAGGTAACGGCCGCCTGGTGGATAGGAATATTGATCCCCACCTGATCGCTCAAGCCACTCGCAGAAACCTGACCGCGCCGTGTCTCTACTTGCTAGCAATTGCCCTTTCGTTTATTACGACCCGCATCAGTCTGGGCATCTTTATCCTGGTTCCGATAACCTACATTTTGCCTGGGCGCATTGATCGTTTCTGGTCAGAGATGCGAGAGGAGTACAAGCAACTCAAAATGAATATGAGCGAGAAAGATACCATCGATAAACCTGTAGAGCCTGCAGGCAAAGAGGCCTCTGCAAGGGAACGCACCGAGAAACTCATCTCAGGCCGTACATTTTATCAGCAACAGATTACAGCGTTGGAAGCACTCGATCTGAATAGCCTGTTGACTCAATATCATCCCGATGCCACCATCGTGAGCTTTGATTTTGTTGTAAAAGGGCACACGGCGATCCGCCAGCACTTCGAAAACTACTTTGAACATCTTGGTCAACTCAAGCTAAAAGCCACCGAGAAATTCACAGAGACTGAAGATGCAATTTTCTTCGAAGCTACAGTTATGAGTAATCAGGGTGAAGTAAAGGTTTATAATGTCTTCCTGCTATGGAACGGCAAAGCAACCCATCACTTTACTGGGATCATTTCGCATCAAAATGCCCAGTAATTACAGCAAAGAACAGCAGTGAAAAGAAAAAATTCGTAAATCAGCCAGTAAAGATGATCGGCGAGTGTTAGCATAGAACACTCGCCGATTGCTTGTCAAAATGGGGTAAAGCATGAGATAGTAGAATGTCTACACTGCAAACCAGCCATTATCAACTGGTAGGATCGCCCCATTGATATTGCTTGCTTCATCAGAGGCAAGAAAGGCGATTACTGAGGCTATCTGTTGTGGCCTGGCAATTCCACGTGCACCCTGAGCCACGGCCATTACGCGCTTGAGTCCAGCCTCGTGCGGCACTCCACTTCCCACTCCAATCGCAGTTTCGACACCGCCAGGGCAGACTGTATTGCAGCGAATACCTTGCTCGCCATAATGAAAGGCGATATTCCTGGTTAAACCAATAATGCCATGTTTAGAGACGGTATAGGGAGTACCTGCTGTTCCTCCACGCAGACCCGCTTCAGAGCCTGTATTGACGATCCGACCCCCGCCATGTTCTATCATCAATGGAATAGCTCTGCGGCAGGCGAGAAAAGGCCCGGTTAGATTCACCGCGAGCACACGGTCCCACAATGCTAATGGGACATCAGCTGCTGGCGTCATAAGGTCCATAATTCCAGCATTATTACAAAGGATATTCAGACGGCCATATGTAGAGCTTGCCGTCCCGATCATACGCTCAACATCAGCATCTGCTGCGACATTAGCAACACATCCGCTTATCTTCCCTCCCTGAGCTTTCAGCTCTGTAACCACCTGATGAAGAGCTTCTTCCACAATATCGACGGCAACGACGGCAGCACCTTCCGCCACAAATATTTGGATCAGCGCACGACCGATGCCAGACGCAGCACCTGTAACCAGCGCAACCTGATTATCAAAACGCATACAAAACTCCTTCTTAAATAACTAATTACGCCGCCACTTGTGAGCATGCCTATGCTCGTCCAATTGAGAAGGACGAAAAGCTAGAAGCAAAATATGCTTCACCACTGCATGTTCACATGGCGAAAAGAAGCGTTACTTATAAGCCCTGGTAACGTGCTAACGTGCAGCCAAACGGGCAACATAAGCTCGCTCATCGGCTCCAAACCATGGAGGATCTCCTGCACTTGCGTTTTCTTGCATTCGCGCAGGCTGTGAGGTGGCAGGGATCGCGACATGGCAGCGTGGATCACTCAAGATCCATTTCAACAGCACCTGTGTCCAGGTGCTCACTCCAAAAGCTTGCAGCGGCGCAAGCTCCGCAGGAGAAGGAATGCGCCGGAGCAGAGTTCCCTCCCCAAAGGGGCGCATGACCACTACACCAAGACCAAGATCTGCAGCAAGAGGAAGAATAACGTGCTCCACCTCACGTTCTCTTGGATTATACGAGATCTGGATTGCGCTGATGCGTCCGGTCTTCATCACCCTACTCAATTCACCAAAGGCGCCTGGGCTATAATGCGTTGCGCCAATCGCTGTAATGCTCCCTGCCTCCTTCAGTTTTTCCAGGACGGGAAGATGTCCCTGCCAATTGAGCAAATTATGGATCTGGTACAGGTCAACACGGCCGCCGAAGAGGGTCAGTGCCCGTTCGATCTGATTACGTCCTTCTCCAAGAGATTGTACCCATACTTTCGTTGCCACCAGCGCCGTATCTCTTTGCCCCTGCAACACACGCCCTAAGACGCGTTCAGCCTGACCGTACATTGGTGAGGAATCAAAGAAGTTTGCACCTGCCACCAGAGCCTGATCTACAATTGAGCGTGCATTGGTCTCAAAGCTCTTCCCGCTTCCGTCAAAGGTTCGCCAGGTACCCATACCGACCACGGGTACCTCAAGTCCCGATCTGCCTAGCTTTCGTCTTTCCATGCTCAACCTCCAGATGGTCTCGTGCTACTTTTTAAAGATATTCTCGCGATGATATGTCAAGTAGTCAGGATGAGGACGTTTTGCATGTGGAGGCAGCACTAGCGCTGGATGCAGCATCTCACGAAAGTACACGCTTGACCCATGATCATGGACCAGGCTCTCCAGTAGCATGCGTGCATGATGAATACGATACCCGCCATTCACCATCAGGTATCCTTGATCAAAGGCTGCATCATGAATCGGACACGCAGCCAATCCGTTCCGCACATCCATGCGCTCTTGATGCGTCGATACAGCCCAGGGCTTGATATGCGAAGCACGCAAGAGGCCATTCCTCACCGGAAGTGATCGAGGCTCGAAGCCACAAAAGACGCAGGCCCGCCCGCAGTTTTCCAGGACATTCAGAGCAAAGCGGTGCTGAGTGAGTCGAACTTTCTGCTCGACCAACTTCTCAGTCTGCTCTTCATTAAACTGGAAAGCAAGTTTCATCTTGTTTATTTCAGCTTCTACATCTTGTAGAAGCAACCCGGTGCTATTCGGCAAATCATCCTGACCGGCCAGTTCTTCAACCATTGTATTATTTGCAAGATAGCCCAGAAAGTCTGGCAAAGTTTCCTCACCAATGTCGAGTGAACGGGCAGCCAGCAAGATATCTTTGTAGAGCATGGGGTATAACCCTGGCAGTGCAGCCAGACGGGCAAAGAGAAGTGGCTCCGTCTTTGCGCTATGCAGACGTGACCCATCCAGGTTCAACATCTTGCTTGTGATCGAGCCGGGGGTGCGACAAAAGAAGGTGGCGAGCTTTTTTGCTGGTGCTGGAAGCGTATCAATATTGCCGCCACCATAGTGGTGCGGATCAAGAATATAAAAGAGGCCATAGCAAAGCAATGTTTCAACTGTGTTAAACGGTACCTGACGACGGCCAGCACTGGGAAGGCTCCGTGTACGAATTTCCTGAAGGTGTGCAATAATTTGCGGTCGCGATACATCGAGAGTGTACTCGGTAGAATCCTGTACCATGTCTCTAACTCTCTTATTTCTTTCGTATCCCCTACCTGATGGACATCTTGTATGAGTATAGTATACCTTATTTCTGCACAGTCCTCCACCTAACTTGACCTCCGTCATAGATAATGAGTGATACACCCCATTACTATTTAATTGAGGATTCTTCACAATCGGTATAAAAACGTCCACATGTTCATTTCTCAAAAGGGTGAATTGAGCATCCACCAATACATCAATCCTCTTACAGATCAACAGCATTCCGATTGTCAAACATATCTTTTATTTAGTTGATCAATTTTGTCAAATATCGTATCATGTATTTAAGCTCTCTATCTGAAAATTATAGATTTCGTTCTCTATTTTTCTTTTTTATCCTTTAGCGTCTATTTGGGGTAATGGAGAGGTGCATAGTCACTTCTTTTTCCAGTGCTTTTTGTTACGGGAGTTTGGCTTTATGAGTACGTCATCGCAAGCTACGATGTTGGGTGTGCCTCGTGTGGATACGAATCAGGGGAAGTTTGCACAGGGGTGCACGGTTCTGCTTACCGCGTTGGCTTTCCTATTCAATACGCCTGTCCTGGTGTTGATTACTGCAGTGGTGATGGCGTGGGCGGCGTTCTTTCCAGCGGCAAATCCGTATCGCTGGCTCTATCAGCGCGTGGTTGTGCCGCTTGGTCTGTTAAAGCCTCGCGTGGTTGAGGACGATCCTGCCCCGCATCGCTTTGCGCAAGGGATTGGATTTGTTTTCCTACTCGCCGCTAGCGTTGTGCTTTTGTTTACCAGCGCGACTGCACTCGGCTGGGCGCTTGATATCATTGTCTTTATATTGGCCGGTATCAATCTTACAATAGGTTTCTGCGCGGGCTGCTTTGTGTATTATCATTTGGGGCGGGCAGGATTGCTGCCAAAGGTGCGTTACGAGGGTCGTTTCCACTGGCGAGGGGTATAAAAAAGATATGCAAGAATTAGTTTTACGCCTGGGTGTACTCTTACTGACCTGTGTCGTTGTCTGGCTGTTTGTCCAGCTCAGCCGACGATTTATCGAGGCTCAACGCCAGAAGGCATTGGCTGCGGCACCATTACATGCACGATCCGTTCCTTATAATGATAATAATTATAATGATAATAATTCGGTGAAGGGGCAGGCTAATAGTGTGGTGG
>Ga0302321_100004325_pt1 | contig 12297 bp, 8 predicted proteins | sample Fen_T0_1_FD_202505 | JGI IMG/M metagenome (GOLD analysis project Ga0302321, IMG submission 202505) | Peat permafrost microbial communities from Stordalen Mire near Abisko, Sweden - Fen_T0_1 | ecosystem: Environmental > Terrestrial > Soil > Wetlands > Permafrost | place: Sweden: Abisko...
CGCACATGGCTGCGGGTGGGCACCCGCTGGCGCATTCCCTCCGTGGTGGTGCATCCCTACCTGGCGGCCAGCTACCAGCAGCCCGTCAGCAAAGACCACCCGGTGAAGCTCGGCAGCGCCTCGGACCTGGGGAGCTACTTCACGGCCCAGGGCAGTGGCCAGGAATTCGAGCGGCTGTGGACCTTCGGCGTGGGGGTGGCCTTTTGACACTCCGAGCGCTCGTCACCGCCCTCCTCTTCACCCCAGCCCTTGTCGCCGCACCTGCCGCCAAGGCGCGCCCCAAGCTCCTGGTCGTCATCTCGGTCGACCAGTTCTCCGCCGAGCTGATGCAGACCTTCGGACCCGAGCTCACGGGGGGCATCGCCCGCTTGCGCAAAGAAGGGGTCTTCTTCACCGAGGCCTACCACGACCACGGCTTCACCGAGACCGGGCCCGGCCACTCAGTGCTGCTGTCCGGCCGTTTCCCCGCGAACACGGGCATCGTCGAAAACCGCTGGATCGATCGGAGCACCGGCAAGCTCGTCTACTGCGTGGAGGACCCTGCTGCCAAGGCCCTCCATGCGCCGGGCCAGCCCAGTTCCTCCAACGCCGCCTTCCTCGGCGACGGCCTCTGTGACTGGCTGCAGGCCCAAGTGCCGGGCAGCCGCGCCTTCGCCGTCTCCGGGAAGGACCGCGCCGCCATCCTCATGGCCGGACGCAAACCCACGGGCGCCTTCTGGTTCATGGGCGCCGCAGGTTTCACCAGTTCCACCGCCTACGGAACACGCCTGCCCGAATGGCTGGTTCGGTACGACCAGGATCTCACCTCGCGCCTCGCTGCCGACAGTTGGCTCTGGTCGAAAGATCCGGCCACCCCAGATGGGCGCACGGCCCAGTGGACCTTCGGCACCACGACCGTGCGCAACGGCGGCCTGCCCCGCCTCATCCAGGGCGCGGGCATGCCCCTGGACAAAGGGTTCGAGACCCGGTTCCGGCGCTCCCCCTTCCTCGACACGGTGACCCTGGAGGCCGCCGAGGCCCTGCTGGGCGGCGAAAAGCTGGGGCACGGCCCCGGCACGGACCTGCTGGCGATCAGCTTCTCGGCCACGGACTACATCGGCCACAGCTATGGCAACCTCGGCACCGAGATGCGGGACCAGATGCACCGTCTCGACCGGGTGCTGGGGCGCCTGCTGGACCGCATCCAAAAGCAGTACCCCGGTGCCTGGGTGGTGCTGTGCGCCGACCACGGCGGCGTGGACGCGCCGGAAGCGCTCGCCGACCAGGGCTTCCCCGCCCGCCGTCTCCTCATCGAGCCCTTCATGGCCGCCTTCCAGGCGGATCTCCGCGCGACGTTCAAGGTGGACAAAGACCTGCTGCTGCACTCGCCGGAACCCAGCGACATCTACCTGGATGACACGGTGGTGAAGGCCGCGAACCTGGACCGCGGCGAGGTCCTCCGCCGGGCCCAGACCTGGCTGAGGGCCCGGTCCGAAGTGGCCGACGCCTTCACTGCCGAGGAGATGAAGGCCACGGATCCCGCCGCCACTGGCAGCCCCCGGGACAGCAGCTTGCGCGTGCTCCTGCGACGCAGCTTCCACCCGGAGCGCAGCGGCGACCTCCTTGTGGCGGTGAAACCCTTTGTGGTCATCGGCACCCCGCCCGCCGACTACCTCACCAATCACGGCACCCCCAACGCCTACGACCGCCGCGTGCCCCTCATCTTCTGGGGGCCCTGGCGGGCCGGCCAGCGCCGGGAGCCCGTGCGGACCGTGGACCTGGCCCCCACCCTCGCCCATGAGCTCGGCCTCCAGCCCGGCCCGGTGGACGGGAAGGCGCTGGACCTGGGACCACGGAAGTAGGGTTTGCCATGGCGCTCTCCCGCGATGCCCGCATCGTGCTCCTCACCGGCGCAGGCATCTCTGCGGAAAGCGGCTTGCGCACATTCCGCGCCGCGGATGGTCTCTGGGAGAACCACCGCGTTCAGGATGTGGCCACGCCCGCGGCCTTCCAGCGGAATCCAGAGCTGGTCTACCGGTTCTACAACGAGCGGCGGCGCAGCCTGGCCACGGTGGAGCCCAATGCCGCCCACCTGGCCCTGGCGCGCCTGGAGCGCGAGTGGGAGGGGGAGGTCCTGCTCGTCACGCAGAACGTGGATGACCTCCACGACCGGGCCGGATCCGAGAACCTGCTCCACATGCACGGCGAGCTGCTGATGGGACGTTGCCTGGCCTGCGACGCCGAGCGTCCCTGGCCCGGCGACATGGACCACGAAAGCCATTGCCCGGCCTGCGGTCGATGCCCCGTGCGGCCGCACATCGTCTGGTTCGGCGAGATGCCCCTGGCGATGGACCGCATCTACCAGGCCCTGGACCATTGCGATCTCTTCGTGGCCATCGGCACCAGCGGCCACGTCTATCCCGCTGCGGGCTTCGTAGAGGCTGTTAGGCCCGGCGCCCGCACCCTGGAGCTGAACCTGGAGCCCAGCCTGGTGGCCAGCGCCTTCCAGGAAGCCCGCACGGGCCGGGCCACAGACCTGGTGCCGGCCTTCGTCGAGGAACTGTTGCAGTAGCGTGCCTACTTGACCACCGGCAGTTCCACAAGGCTGGCCTGCCCGGGTGAATGGTATACGCGCTGGGTGGCGGAACGGTAGTCGCCGGGCATTGCGTAGAAGATGTTCGGCACGAAGGTCTGGGGGTTGCGGTCATAGAGGGGGAACCAGCTGGACTGGATCTGCACCATCACGCGGTGTCCCGGCAGGAAGACATGGTTGGCCGCGGGCAGGGCGAACCGGTAGACCAGGGGCGAGTCGGGCTTCAGGGCCCTGGGCGACTCCAGGCTTTCGCGGTAGCGACCGCGGAAGATGTCCGCCGAGACCATGAGCTGGAAGCCGCCCATGGTCGGCTGGCTGGCCACCTCGTCGGGATAGACGTCGAGTACCTTCACGACCCAGTCCGCGTCGGTGCCGCTGGTGGCGGCCACCAGGTGGGCCACGGGCTCGCCACTGATGCGCAGCGGCGCCGAGAGCGGCTCGGAGACGAAGGCCAGCACGTCGGTGCGGCCCGAGGCCTCGCGCTGGTCGTCCGTGAGCCACTGGGGCCAGGTGTGGGCCGCGTCGTAGCCCACGGGCTGGATGGGGCGGGCCCGGAAGGGCACGGGCTTGGCGGGATTCGACACATAGGCCTCGAAGGGCGCGTCCCCGACTCTCGGAGCGGTGAGCGTCAGCGTCAGACCCGCGCCCAGGTAGAAGGGCGTGGCGGCGATGGTGGTGCCAGCTCCCGCCGCAGGCCAGCCCGGCAGTCGGCGCCAGGTGTTGGTCCCCGTTTCGAAGGCATTCACAGAGGCGAGCTCGGCCTTGGGCCCATTCTCCCGGAGGTGCTGCTCCAGGAAGGGCCGCAGGACGTTCTGGCGGAACTGCAGACCCGTGTCCTGGTTGAACTTCAGGGGGCCCAGGCTGCTGCCGTCGCCGATCTCGCCGCCGTGGTTCCAGGGGCCCATGGCCAGATGGAGCAGGTTCGCGCTGTCCTTGGGTTTGAGAGCCTTCCAGACCGCGAGGGCGCCGTAGATATCCTCGGCGTCGTAGAGGCTGTGCACCAGCATCGTCGGCACCTTCAGGGGCTGGGCCGCCAAAACGCGATCCATGGCCTGCTGCTGCCAGAAGCTGTCGTAGCTGGGGTGCTCGGCAATCTTCCGCCAGAAGCCCAGCTGGTCCATGCCGCGCCGCCGGGCCAGCTCGCCCGTGGCGCCCGCCCGGAGGAACGTGTCGTAGTCGTCGAAGTGGCTGCTCCACCACTTCAGGTCCCCGCTGCGGGTGGCCTGCTGGTCATAGATGTAGGCCAGGTTCTGGGCACGGAAGGCGCCGTTGTGGAACCAGTCGTCCCCCTTCCAGCCGTCCACCATGGGATTCATGGGCACCGCAACCTTGAGGGCCGGGTGCGGATCTACCAGGGCCATGAGGGCCAGGAAGCCATCGTAGGAAATGCCCAGGATGCCCACGCGGCCATTGCTTTCGGGCAGGTGCTTCACCAGCCAGTCGATGGTGTCGTAGGTGTCCGTGCTGTGGTCCACGGCCGTGGGATTCAAGGGCCCGCGCAGGGGCCGGGTCATCTCGTAGTCGCCTTCGGAGCCGAACTTGCCGCGGATGTCCTGCACCACGCGGATGTAGCCGCCTTCCATGATCAGGTCGGTGACGTTGTCATAGCCCTGGAGGATGGGCCCCAGGTGGGCGCTGCTCGCGTGGCCCGTCAGCTCGGCGGCATTGTAGGGGGTGCGCGTGAGCAGGATCGGCGCGGCCTTGGCGCCCTTCGGGACGAGGATGATGGTGCGCAGCTTGACGCCATCCCGCATGGGGATCAGCTCCTCGCGGCGCGTGTAGTCCCAGCTGTCGGTCGCCACCTTGAACTCGGCGGGTAGGCCGCTGGGCAGCGTTCCGGTCTGGGGCACCTGGGCGGTCAGGCCCGCCGCCAGCATGAAGGCGAGGAGGCCGAAGGAACGGGATGCGGGCATGGGATCTCCTGAGGACGCCCCCGGGGTTCCCGTGAGGCCAGCCCCTGGGGGAGGCGGCGGATCCAGTGGAACAGGAGGGTTCGACAGTCTAGCCTGGGCTGAGGGGCACCGCCGATCGGATGCCTACTCGGGAACGGGCGTGGTCCGACCCGGCAGGCTGGGGCCCGCAGGCCAGTGACAGGAACGCGAAGGCCGCCATCGCCGCCCAGAGCGCTGGCACAGCCAACAGATGCAGGACAACGCGCATGTCAGGACCCTGGAGGCGAGAGTGCTGCGAGATTGGAATGACTCCGTTCATGCGTGAAGGTAACCGGCCCCGCCTGCACCGAGGCGTTGAGCGGAGCCGAGGAAACGGAAAGCTGAGAGAGTACGGAAAACAATACAAGCGGGGTCCGAGTGGAGCGGCGGGTTAGGCTGCGAAGTACCGCTATACACGCGTCACTTCCTCAGCATCTTTTCAATCTCCGATGCCGTGGCCTGCGGCCCGAGGATCTGCCGCACAGCTTCCTCCAGCACTTCGTCTCTTCCTGCACGGATGCCTCCAAGGGTCGGCTTCACTTCCACGTCGACCACGATTCCGATCCGCTGGGTCTGCTTCTTGTCCGGATAGAAAACACCGATGCCGCTGATCATCGATCTCAGGCCTCCCGGCAGAGGGATCGGCGATACGTTCCCATCGGCCCCGGCCGTAGTACTGCCCACCACCTTGGCCCCGGGAACTGATCGGAATGCCATACTGGTATATTCAGCTTGGCTCTGTGAAGTCTCGTCCACCAAGATGATGACCTTCCCGGAGTAATGAGGCTTCCCCGGGCTGAGGCTTACTGGCTCTGTCCAGTGGAAGGCGCCGGGGTTAGAGGCGTCACCCGTGGTGAACCGTGCAAACGCGGTTTCCTTCTCCACCAGCAGAGAGCCCAAGGAGAAGACCATAAACTCCGATGGGTAGTTGCGTATATCGATGATCAACCCCTTGGTCCCGTTGGCGCCCTCCACATATTTCTCTGCATTGGCGGCCTTCGCCGAAGAGAGCTTCAGATAGGCAACCTGATTGGATAGGAGTTGAAATGTCTCCCCCGGACGGTCATGGGTGGAACCGGTCCTGTCCCCCGCAACTGATGCCACCCGCGCGGTAGCGATGTCGAGGGACTCTTCTCCACTCTCTCGTTGAATCCGAACCTTGGCTGGGCCGCAATCACCGTTTGTGAGGGCCCGACCGAGGTCACGCAGTCGCGTGGTCTCGTTGGAAGCCGCGTAATACGGTGACCACTTTTCTATCAATTGGCTTACCGGAATACCGTCAAGATCCTGGATCACATCGCCAACTTTTAGCCCTGATTCACTACCAGCTTCGCCTGCAGCGTACTTCGCTACCACAGCTCGGTTCTCTACAAAGCGCACCACCACCGGTAATCCGCAAGCTCCCACCGGAGGCCGCACCCGGAGGGAACTCCACAAATTGGCGTGGGTATCGTGGGCCCTGGCGATCAACGCCATCAACTCCCGCTGATAAGCCTCCGGGGTCCTCGCCAACCCGATCCGAGGCACGAACTGCGACAGCACTTTGGGCCAGTCCTCCCCAAGCACGTCGCGATATGGGAACCAATAATCGATGATGTTCCAGAATCGATACAGCCCCAGTAGCTGATATCCCGCGTCTGGAAGTTTCAGGTCGGCGTAGGCACTTTCATGTTCGAAGGCAGGGTTCCCGACTCCGGACATGAACGAAACGTAATACTGCTTGCCCGAAAGCCGATTGCCAAAAATCGTGCGCAGTCTCTTACTCAAGTTGCTACCAAGCAGCGTTTCATCGCCAATCCAATGGTGTTCCGGCCGCAGGTGCAGGTTCACCTCGTCCAACTTGGTGCGGGGGCTGCATTTGCGCACCACCCCGAGGCCATCGATCCATTTCACCATGGCCAGATTCGCTGCTGCGCGATTCCTCGCCGCGATAACGCCCGGCATTACTCGAAACAACTCGTAGTCCCAATGGCGCTTCCCGGAAGTCACCTCGGGATGGTGATACTTCAGGAACCCCCACACCCGACCCAATGTCGCCAGGTTCTCCGTCTGGATCTTCGAGAGTTCTAATGGTGCAATACCCGAACCCTTGTCGAACTCATGGTCGATGTCGGCTGGAGGCTTGGGCCGTTCCACCTTCGGAACTTCCCAAATGGGCTTGCCGTCCACCAGCAGTTGAAGGTCGTCAACCCAAAGTTTCCCTGTTCCGGCAATCAACGCGCCAAAAACCAACTGGCGTGCTTCAGGGCGCACGGGGAGCACGATGGAGTACTCCGCCCAGTCGTTGGTTCCCTTGATCGCCTGGCCTTGCATATTGTCGAACGCCACTGAGGCGCCGCCCTCTCCGTCCTCTCGCAACCATAAGCCTACGAATTCGCTCACGCCTTCTGTGCGAAGGAAGCCGCGCAACTCGATCTTCTGGCCCGCAAAATCCATAGGAAGCACTTTGTTGATCGCAGAAAATGCGTTGGGACTAGTCTCATTTCTTTCCAGCCTGGCGGACCAACGGCCCCCATGCACCATCTTGTCGTCCACGAAGAGAGTCCCTGACGGTCCGCCGCCCCAGCCTCCCGGAGTTCCGCCAGGATGTTCGGTTTCGAAGCTGAGCGCTTTGGCGAGCCCTGCATGATCAGCCGGTTTCCCGGGGTTCTGTGCCTGACATAAGACGGTCAACGTACCGACTACAGCAAGGGCAATTGATCGAATTCGAATCATTGCGGCTCCTGGATGAATTCTACGGGCGCCTAACCAATGTTGGTGCGGACTGAGTCAGGCCGCCCCGTTCGCCGGGGGGAATTTGAATTCGCCCCATCCTACTCCCGATCCCTTGCCATCGCCTTTGGCGGATCGCGCCCCGTCCTACTTCAACAGCCGATCCTCCGCCAGCCTCAGCAGGTGCTCGCTGGCGAGGACGCCATCCTGGTGGTTCAGGCGCTGGAAGTGGCCGCGCAGGTGGCGCAGGGTTCTAGGCACGGCTGGGGCGAAGTGGGCCTTCTTCCGGTGCACGAGCTGGTACCCGAAGGTGCCCAGGGCCTTGAGGCCCCGTTGCAGGGCGCTGAGGTTCAGCTCCTCGAGCAGGGCCTCGTGATTCCAGCCCAATTCGGCCTGCAGAGGGGCCATGAGGGCGCGGCCCGCCTCCTTCGACCAGTCCCAGTAGGCGTCGTAACGAAGGCTGGCCAGATCGTAGGTGGCGGCCCCCCGCCGGGCGTCCTGGAAGTCGATCGTCACCAGGCGATCCCCATGCACCATGAGGTTGCGCACATGGAAGTCGCGGTGGACGAAGAAGTGCGCCCGGGTCTCCAGGCTGGCGTGGACTTCCTCCATCATCCGGTCCAGCCACCGGGGCGGATCTTTCTGGAGGAAATCCTGGAAGAAGTTCCGGCGGCAGTACTCCCACTCGAACTCGAACTTGGGCTGATCGAAGGTGCGGTTCATGAAGAAGGTGTGACCCGGAGCCCCCAGCGTCAGCGGCCCCGCGAGGGTGGCCAGCAGCCAGCCCGCTTGCTGGGCCCAGACCAGCTCCTCTTCGGGATGCTCCATCAGGCGGCGTTCCAGGGTCATGTCCCCCAGGTCCTCCACCAGCAAGCAGCGATCCGCGTCATCGGTTTGGACGATGGTCGGCACCCGGAGCAGGGGATCCAGGTAGGCCTGGATGGCACGGAACTCGAAGTAGCTGTCGTCGGTCTTCTCCGGAGTGTCGAGCGGATGCAGCACCACCAGGGCCGTGCCCAGCTGGGGATGGGCCACCCGGAAGTATTCGCGTGCCCCGGCGTCCCCCGCCAGCGGGCGGGGATCGGACAGGTGCCAGCGCTCGAGTGAACGTTGCAGGCGGGGATCCATTCGTTCAGGGTACTCCCGGATGGAATGGTAGCCACGCCCGAACCTAGAGCCCCAGCCGCACCTGATTCCCGCCTTCCTCGAACCAGAGCGCATCGACATCGGTGATCGAGGGTGGGGGTGCGGCGCCCGGCCCGAGGACACAGCGGCTGAGGCGGCCGGCCGGATGGGCGGCGGGATGCGTGTAGCACCCGATCCGCCGGCCTTCCTGGTCGGGCGCCAGGTCGGCGGCGGCCTGGATGAGGGCGTCGGCGCTGCCCACTTCCCGCCAGGGGAAGGGTTCCACCACCAGGCCCAGGTGGAAGGGCAAGAATGGGCGCAGTTCGTTCACTTCGCTGGGCCCCTCCGGCAGCAGGGCCAGGGCCTCCGGGGACCAGGCGGCGGCGCCGGTGAAGTGGAAGGGCCCCTGCGGTCCCACCACGCCCTTGGGCAGCACACGCTGCTCCCCATCCATCCAGACGGGGTTCCAGTCGCCCCCGGGGTGGGGGATGAGCAGCCAGCTCAGGGTGGCGTGGGCCCGCCGGTGGGCGACCCGCAACCGATCGAAGGGCACGGCCTCGGCCCAGACGTCCGCATTCCAGCTGAGCAGCTCCGAAGCCATTCGACCCCGGGCGTGAAGCAGCCCCCCGGCACTGCCCAGCAGCCTGGGCTCTGCGAAGACCTCCACTCCGCTCGCCACGGCCCGCAGACGTTCCGGCAGCAGGTGGGCATTGCACCCGATGTGGCGGATCCCATGGGTCCGCAGGGCCGCGGCTCCCCATTGCAGCAGGGGCCGCCCCTGGAGGGTCCAGGCGGGTTTGGGCAGGCACTGGCTCAGGGCGCCCATGCGCAGGCCCAGACCTGCGGCGAGCAGGAAGCCCTCCAGAGGTTCAGTCATGGACCTCGTCCGGTTCGGGGGGCAGGGGCTTGAGCAGGAACTGGCCCGGGGCCAGGCCTCTCATGGACAGCACGCGGATGCGCCAGCCCTGGAGGCGCAGCTCATCGCCGGGGCGCAGGATCCGGCCCAGCTGTTCCTGGAAGAAGCCGCCCAGGCTGACCGAACCGGCCTCGGTTTCGAGGGTGAGGTGCAGGTGGTCCACCAGCTGCTCGAGCATGACGTTGCCCTGGGCCAGCCAGGCGCCGCCGCGGGTCCGGCGGAGCTGGATGGCCTCCCGGTCGAACTCGTCCTGGATCTCGCCCACCAGCTCCTCCAGCACGTCCTCCAAGGTCACCAGGCCGTCCACCCCGCCATGCTCGTTCACCACCAGCGCGAGGTGCTGCTTCCGCTGCTGGAACTCAAGCAGGAGGCCCTGAATGGGTTTCATCTCGGGCACGAAGAAGGCGGGCCGGGCCAGATCACGCAGGTCCACCGCGCCGTCCAGGTCCTGCATGGCCCAGAGCAGCTCCTTCAGGTGGATGACACCCACCACCCGGTCCAGATCGCCCTCCACCAGCGGGATGCGGGTGTGGGGCGTGGTCCGGGCCAGGATAAGGTTCTCGGCCAGGCTGCGCGTCAGGTCGAAGCAGACCACCTGGGCCCGGGGCACGGCGATCTCCTTCACCATGCGGCGGCTGAAATCGAAGAGGTTCTCGATGAGTTCCTTCCGGTCCAGTTCCAGGTGGCCTTCCGCCTGGCTGCGCTCCAGCATCCGGCGGAACTCCGCTTCCGAGGGCAGCATGTCCTCGGCATCGGCCTCGGGATGGGCCCCGAAGACCGCCAGCACCATGTGGCTCAGCTTCGTGAGGCACCAGGTGAGGGGCCGCATCAGACGGGACCAGGCCAGCAGCGGCGTGGCGGTGCGCAGGGCCCAGGGCAGGGCGGAGCGGATGGCCAGGCTCCGGGGCACCAACTCGGCCAGTACCACGTGCAGGGTGGTCATCACCAGGAGCGCCAGGCCCGTGCTGAGGGGCAGCACCAGGGCGGGCCAGGGCAGGTGGCCGAAGAGGCTCCGGAAGGCATGGCTGAACAGCTCTTCGCCCACGGCGCCCAGCGTCAGGGCGCAGAGCACGATGCCCGCCTGGATGGCCGACAGGTGGTGGGAGAGTCCGCGATGGACTTCGATGGCCCGGCGGGCGCGGGGGTCTCCCTCCACCAGTGCCTCCAGCTGGGTTTCGCGGACCCGCACGGCCGCGAATTCAGCCATCACGAAAAAGGCGCTGCAGAAGATGAGGGCGACACAGATGAGGGCCGCGGCCAGGGTCACGGGAGTTAGCCCTTGGCTAGATCGGAGCCACGACGGAGCTTGTCCTGGATCTCCTGCAGGAGGCCATCAAGGTTCTGCAGGCGGTCCCGGTGCTCGGACAGCTGGCCGTGGACAGCCTGCTTCTCCCGCTCCAGCGTGCTGTGGGCTTCCTGGTGCTCGGTCACCGTGCGGTTCAGGCGGAGGATCTCGGTCTCTTTCTGATCCAGGCCATTCATCAATTCGAGCCGCTCGCCCTCGTGCTGGACCTTGGCTTCGTCCAGCTCCTGCATGACGTTGGTGAGCTGACCCGTGAGCTGGGTGATCTCCTCCTCATGCTGCTGGATGAGTTCCTGCTTGGCCAACAGCTGCTGATCCCGCTCAAGGATCTGCGTCTGACAGGCCTCCAGCTCGCCTTCGCGCTGGTGCAGCTGGGCGCCCAGCTCCGCGAGATCCCGGCCCTGGCCGCGCATGGTGGCCTCCAGGCCTGCGACCTCCAGCTGGAAGGAATGGGCTTTCTCCTTGTACTCAGCCACTTCCAGGAGGGCCGCCTGATGGACTCCCTCCAGGCTGGAGTGCTGCACCACCAGGCTTTCCAGGGTGGTGTTGAGCTGGGCCTCGGCCCGTTGGGCGTCTTCCAGCTCCTGCTGCTTGGTGGTCAGGGCCTCCAGCTTTCCGACCAGCACGGTCTCCAGTTCCTGCTGCTTGGCTGCCAGCGCACCCTCTTTCGCGGCCAGGGCGGTCTCGAGGTCCTGGGCCTTGGCCTTGAACGGCTCCAGGTCCATCAGTTCGCGCATGAGCCGGTCCCGGTCCTTGAGGAGCTCGATGGCCCGCTGGGCTTTTTCGCCCACCTGCTGGTTCAGGGTCTCCACCTGCTGGATGAGGTCCGTGCGCTCGGTGAGGGCCTCCTTGAGCTGGGCCTTGAGGGACTCGACCGTCTCGCCATCGCGTCCGCGGCTCTCCTCCAGGCCGCGCAGGGCCGTTTCGGTCTCGGCGAGGCGGGCCTTGAGGGCTTCCGACTCGCGGTTGCTCCGGTCGAGTTCATCCAGGTTCAAGGTCACGGAATTCATCTGCCGCTGGATCTGCTGCGCTTCGGCCTCGGCCGCCTGGATGCGCTGGTCCGCGGCCGCCAGTCGCTGGTCCCTGGCCCGCAGTTCCTCATGCAGCGCCGCGACCTGGTCCTCCAGGAGCCGCACGTGCCGGGAATCATGGGGCACATCGGCCTCCAGTTCCACCTTGGCATCCAGGTTGGTGGTCTGGACCGGCGAGGGGGGGCGCTGCCCGAACATCTGGGACGCGGTGAGCCCCTCGTTTGGGGCATCCAGGGCGCCCTTGAGGCCGTCCAGCCAGTCATCGCCCAGTTCCGTGTCCACCAGCTCGCCGAGGGGATTGTCGGGATCCAGGACCCGCACCGGCACCATGGGCGTGAGCGCGGCCACCAGGGCGCTGGGCGCGATCGGCTTGTGCAGGTAGAGATCCGCCTTGCCCTTCAGGCTCTTGTGGCGCCGGTACTCCTCCTCGGTGGCCTTGGCGCTGATGAGCACGATCTTCACGCCATCCAGCTTCGGATTCTTCCGGATGGTCGAGCAGAGGGCATAGCCTTTGTTGTCGGCCACTTCCACCGAGATGAAGACCGCGGCGAAGGCATTGCCCTCCAGTTTGGACACCACTCCTTCCGGTGACCCCGCCACTTCGAGGTCGAAGGCCGCTTCAAGGCTGACCTGATGCTCCTTCAGGAAGCTCCGGTCGCTGTCCACGAGGAGGAGGCGTTGGCCCATGGTTGATCCTTAGCCTTGGT
>Ga0302321_100004326_pt1 | contig 12294 bp, 9 predicted proteins | sample Fen_T0_1_FD_202505 | JGI IMG/M metagenome (GOLD analysis project Ga0302321, IMG submission 202505) | Peat permafrost microbial communities from Stordalen Mire near Abisko, Sweden - Fen_T0_1 | ecosystem: Environmental > Terrestrial > Soil > Wetlands > Permafrost | place: Sweden: Abisko...
ATGCGCGTCGATGTGGCAAGCCTGTCGCAGAGGTGGAACGGTGGCTCTCACCGAACCTCGCCTATTCACGCGAAACGTGACTGAAACTGGACAGGTCCCGGTCCTTGGAAGTCCCTCTGGGCCGGCAACCTGCTCGAGACGCGGAAGGTTGCCACAAACAGTGCTAGAAACGGTGATGAGATGATACTCCTTCGTGTTTCCGCCGCGACGCTCAATCAAGTACCGCTTGATTGGGATGGCAATGCCCGAAGGATTCGAGCCGCTTTGAAGGAAGCACGCGAGTCAGGCGTGGGGCTCCTCTGTTTGCCAGAGCTTTGCATCACCGGTTACGGCTGCGAGGATGCTTTTCTGTCACCTTCGGTGGCCGCTATGGCGCTACAAGTCCTGCGCGAACTCTTGCCGGACACCCTTGGGCTCTGTGTGTGCTTCGGTTTGCCGGTGGCGGCGCACAAGGCCGTCTACAATGCTTGCTGCCTGGTTGCCGACGGGAAGATCCTGGGGTTTGTCGCGAAGCGGGCCCTCGCGGGGGACGGAATTCACTACGAGCCCAGGTGGTTTAAACCTTGGCCAGAGGGGGCGCGCACGCATTGGGAAATGTTCGGTGAAAAGTACCCCGTTGGGGATTTGCTGTTTGAGCTCGGTGGCGTTCGAATTGGTTTCGAGATCTGTGAGGACGCGTGGACCTCCGAACGACCCGGTGCGGGGCTTGCCAAACGCGCGGTTGACATCATCCTAAATCCAAGTGCAAGTCACTTTGCCTTCGGTAAACATGCTGTCAGAAGACGGCTTGTGCTCGAGGGCGCGCGAGCTTTCGGTGTTACCTACGTCTACAGTAACTTGCTCGGCAATGAAGCGGGGCGCGTCATCTACGATGGCGACGCCATCATCGCGACCGATCGTGGGATCCTGGCGAGCACAGCCCGCTTCAGTTTTCGCGAATTCACGCTGGTCCACGCGGTTGTTGACGTTGAGTTGACGCGTACGCATCACGCGTGGCAATCAAGTTATAGGCCCGAGGTGGGCGACTGTGATGGGGGCATTGTAAAGTCGCCATTCGTGTTTCCTAAAGCGGAACTTCCGTTAGGGCGTCCGCCTGCGGAAACCGGCGAAGTTCAGAGCTGGTCGAAGTTCGAAGAGTTCACTCGCGCTCAGATCTTAGGGCTTTTCGACTACCTGAGGAAGAGTAGGTCCAAGGGTTTCGTCGTGTCGCTCAGTGGTGGTGCCGATTCCTCCACGGTTGCTTGTCTAGTGCACCTCATGGTCCGGGTGGCGCGTCGCGAACTTGGTGCACAGGCCTTCCGCGAGCGGCTAGCCTTTGTGGATGGCATCGAGGAATCCGCCGATGACGCAGCCTATACCAACCGACTGCTGACGACGGTCTATCAATCCACGAAAAATAGCTCTGAGACCACGCGCAATGCGGCTCGAACCCTCGCAAACGCCCTCGGTTCACGGCACCTCGAACTGGACGTTGACGCCCTTGTCGAGAGCTATAAAGTGCTGGTGTCGACGGCTCTCGGGCAGCAATTGGACTGGACTCGCGACGACTTGGCCTTGCAGAACATCCAGGCCCGTACGCGTGCCCCCAGTGTTTGGCTCATCGCCAATCTACAAGGAGCGTTGTTACTGGCAACCAGCAACCGCAGTGAAGCGGCAGTCGGGTACGCTACTATGGACGGCGACACAGCTGGCGGTCTTAGCCCAATTGCCGGCATCGACAAAGCCTTCATTCGGAAGTACCTAGTATGGCTCGAGAGCGAAGGTCTAGTGGAAACGGGACCGGTTGCCGCTCTTCGAGTGGTGAACCAGCAAGAACCAACGGCAGAACTACGGCCTAGCGCTGAAGGCCAGACGGACGAGGCCGATCTGATGCCCTACGAACTGCTGGACGCGTTCGAGCGGTCCAGCATCGGTGAGAAGCGCGGACCGAGGGATGTCTACGCCCAAGCCAAAGCACAGTTCCCAGAGTATGAGGTAAGTCAACTACTGACCTGGCTTGAACGCTTCTATGCGTTGTTTTGTCGTAACCAATGGAAACGTGAGCGCTACGCGCCGAGTTTCCACGTGGACGACGCCAATTTGGATCCCAAGACGTGGTGTCGATTCCCAATTCTTTCCGGTGGATTCTCGAGGGAATTGGCTGAATTGCGTGACGAATTGGGACGGGGTTGGTAACCCGGTTGGTCGCTTTGGTGCCGTGAGGGGTTCCAGCTACCGCGGTGTTTCGAGTAGGCTTGTGGCTTCGGAATTGGAGACCGTGAATCGTGAATCGTATTTACTCGAAGAAGCAGGTGGTTCGTCGTTACGCGAAGAACCCGATCATTACGGCCGACATGCTGCCCTTCAATTGTCGCGGCGTGTTCAATAGCTCTGTCGTCAAGCACGAGGGGCGTTACATAATGATTCTGCGCTGCGAAGGGTACAACTTCTACAATTTCTTCGCCGTTGCGGAGAGCCCTAACGGCTTTGATGATTGGAAGATTGGCGAGATTATCTCGCTGCCTGAGGACGCGGAATACAAGAAGTACGCGCGTGTTCAATACGATCCGCGTATTACGAAGATTGACGATACCTACTACATCACCTATTGCGCCCATGGTTCCGACGCGCGTATGGCCATGTTGTCATCGAAGGACATGGCATCCTTCAAGTTCGAGGGTTTCATCTCGGGTACCGGCTTCCGCAACACGGTTTTATTTCCGGAAAAGGTTGACGGGCTCTACACGGCGCTTGAACGCCCAAATGCCCTAGGAGAAATCTGGGTGACGCAAAGCCCGGATCTGAAATTCTGGGGCAACCAGAAGCTTTTGATGAGCCAGTCCCAATGCACCTTCGGTTGGGGGAAAATTGGGCCCTGCGGAACACCCATTCGTACCGAAAAGGGCTGGCTTATCCTGTTTCACGCGGTAAGCGTGGTTTGCGACTACGAGTACATCTATAACGCCGGCGTGGTGCTGTCGGAATTGGCTGACCCGTCGAAGCTGATTCGCGTGGGTGATGAATGCATCATGACGCCGGAGATGCCCTACGAACATGCGGGGCACACTCCCAATTGCGTGTTTGCCTCGTCCCACGTCGTGGAAGACGACGGAAGTATGAAGATCTACTACGGTGCCAGCGACCGCTATCAATGTGTCGCGGAAACCACGGTCGCGGAACTTCTAGACGTGGCGCTAAACCGTTAGGAACTCAGACCCCGCAATTCGCCGTGGTGCGAGGTGTCTACAGGCTGTTGCCGTTGAACTCGTATTCGATGCGACCCTCCGCGTGAACGTCATCCACGTCGAGGGTGGTATCGAGGATAACGTGTACAGTGAGTTTGGTTCCGTCGCGCACGGCCGTTCCGGGGCGCGATTTGACCTGCATTTCGTCGTCTGGCTCGATGAAGCAGCGTTGGCCAGGCAGGACCTTGGCTTCGTTGCCGGCGACAGAGCTTTCAAGGCTGCAGAGGTCTTGCCCGTTGGAGCTGTCGACGAAAACAAGAGCGATCTTCTGCGGCGCTCGGCGTTCGACACGAATTTTCGCTTTCGGATCGTCGAAGCGCCGGTCAGGTTGCCCTTCCATGACGTAGAGCGTTACGTCACTTCCCTGGTACGTGCCTACCCAGTCGTGCTCCGTAATCGCCGTCGCGACGGCGCCGGCGTCCTTGTTCGCGGCCTTGCTCGCTTCCTTTCCCGCATCGTTCGGCCCCGAGCCAGATGCGGCGGAAGCGCTACTGCTCGACGAGGGTGCCGCTGCGGCAGATTTCTCGGTAGCTCGTTCGACTTCCGCGTGTGCACGGTCCTCAGCGTCTTGCCGGCTTCTGCTGTATCGGTCGGCGGTTGACCGCTCCTCGACGGCCTTCCTTTCGGCGAGAGACAGCGGACCTAGCCCGAGTGGCTTTGTGCTTGGTTCGTTGTGGCTGCAAGCACAAGCGAGAACAACCAACAATTTCACAATCGATTGACGCAAGGTGCGCATAGGGGCCATAGCTATCGTCGAATGAGCAGGGTTGTGGCAGGTTCTAGGTAGGGCAGCCATCTTGTTCCGTACCAGCCGTCAGGCGCTTCCGGTTCTGTCCATTGAAACAGGTAGAGCGCGTCAATGGGAGACAGATTGATACAGCCTCCGCTCATCAAGTGCCCCCAATTATTATGCCAGTAGGCGGTATGCAGGGCATATGGGCCGGAAAAATTCTGAGCGTAGGGAACCTCAGAATGGATGTAGTCGTGGGGGGCAACCATCGTCGAGCTGACGAATTTCCCTGTGATCGAGAATCGACCAAGCGGAGTCGCGGATGTCTCAAGCGGTGGCCTACCGGGCGTCGGGGCTCCACCGCGTCCCGGCGAAATGAGCGTCGTAAAGACCGGGGAGGTGCCTTCGTAGGCGATTAGCCAGCCCGACTTGATGCTCACTTCGATCCAAGTTGCGCGTCCCTTTGGGCGAAGGGGACTGTTGTCGGGTTTGCCCACCTGTGCGTCCCACGGTGTCTTGTTGGCGAGCTCGGGAATCACGGCGCACGTCTGCTCCAGCCATTTACCGCTTCGGGTTTCGCTGTAGCTTTTCCCCTGGTACCTTTCCTGTTTTCCGGTCAGCTGTACGTAGCTGTGAAGCGGGAATAGTTCCGGCATTGGGGCAAAGCTGCCGTCTTGGTTTCGCTGCCACGCTGAGCAGTTCGCGTCGCGGAACCACGCCAGCGGAAGTGTGACGTCCTTCGTCAGTTTCAGCCCCTCGAAGTAGCGCTCGGGGTACACCGCAACGCGGTCCTTCGGGATGAAACGATAGTCCGATGTTAACAAGAAATCGCGACCGGCAAACCGCACTTCCGCCGAGTAGGCCACGGTTGAACGTATCTTCAGTTCACCATGGGCTTCATGGGCGGAGGGCGAGAGCTTTGGAAAGCTCATGGTGCCAACTGGTGCCGCAGCGAGATCCACGTTCTCAAGTAGCGAGTGCCGAGAGTGTCCCTCAAGCGCACTCTTGATGCGCGATTTCTGTGCAAGGTAATCACCTTCACGGAACCGCTGCTCCTGTTCGTTCGGCAAATTGAGGTAGAGCGGCGCGCCTCGCGATTCGCCATAGCGATGCAAAAATGGCGTATTTACCCTTGGGGAATAGGGAAAGGTAGAAACCACTACCGGATCCTTTGGATCCACCGTCGCGCGCCCGCCGTCCACGCACACGTAGCCCCTTGGTTCAATGGCGTAGAATAACTCGCAGCCAATCCCGTATTTGGGTTTGCTGTCCCGCAGCTTGACCGAGCCCCCCGTCCACAGGTATCCGATCCATTGCTTGGTTGCGTCGGGTTCCGCATAGATCCAAACATGTCGCGTTTTTGCGTACAACCGCGGCACTTCCGTTGGCAATTGGCGGGAAAGAAAGCTCGAGGGAGAGAAATCGCTCGCGGTTTTTGGGTGTTCGGCGCTGTCCGCAGCGCCTGACGTAGGCGCTGCCGAATTGGCTGAACCTGAATTGCTTGAACCCGAGGTTTCCGGGCTTCGGTTGGGTCTGTGCGTCGTGGAAACGACAACGACCGAGCTTTTCGCGCGAGGCGCTCCTTGCTGCGTTGTCTTTTCGCGATGGCAACCCGCGGACGGGACGCAGAGAATCGTCACGGTGGCAATGCACCGGCGCCAATTGGGGAGTTGGTAGACGCGATGCAGAGCCAATGGCGCTAAAGGGGGGCGTTTCATGCGAGGGTAGCGAAGAGCCAAACCGGGACAAGTCTTGCCATGGGAACGGGATAGAGGCCGACTTCCCGGGTAAGCGAGGTCGGCGTGAAATTCCGACACAGGGTCAGGTGGCGCCTGCGGGATACAGAAGTATCCGAGAATCCACAAGCAGCGTTACCGTAGGCCATTGGGTCGCGCCTTACGTAAGTCCAGAAGCCGATAACCCAAGTTGGGGAGGGTCCACGCGGAACCCGGGATCCGCAGCAAATGCAGGCAAGCGACGTATCCCGCCGAGGAGCCGTGGCCGCGTCGGACAAACCAAATTCGGATTCGGACCGACATCCGGAGCATGAGTCATTTTCGTCCGTCGGTTGGTACGGTCACTGCAAAGGGGGGCCTGCGTCGCGGGAGCTCCTGGTTGGGGTGCGGCCTCGTGAATGGCCGACGACGCGGCGAAGCGTCGAGGTGTCGTAAGAGAAAGGCACCTCGGCGCTAGCCCTTTCCATCAGGTGCGTTTGCGATGTTGCGCGCTACCCTCGCTTGCGTGACCCCGAAGGAGCCTGGCTGTGAAGAGGAGCTGCTGCTGCGCGCTCGTGCGCTTTCTGGGCTCACTTTTGCGGACGCTGCGGCAAAAGTGAATTTCGAGGTGCCACCGGATCTGCGCCATCACAAAGGCTGGACGGGCAATTTGGTGGAACGCTTATTGGGCGCGACAGCTGGCTCGCGCGATGTGCCGGATTTCGAGGCGCTTGGGATTGAACTAAAGACGCTTCCCTTGGACAGTCGCGGGCGACCCGTGGAGTCCACCTTCGTCTGTACCATTCCGCTTGAGCTTGTCGCGGAAATGGAATGGGAAGAGTCGCGAGTGCGGCGCAAGCTTGCACGCGTGCTCTGGGTGCCGGTGCAGGGGGAGCGACAAATCCCGATGCAAGAACGTCGCTTTGGCGAGCCGCTCTTGTGGAGCCCGAGCGAGGAACAAGAGCAATTGCTCAAGTTTGACTGGGATACCCTCGCGGGTCTAATTGGTCAGGGTCACGTTGAAAGCATCACCGGTCACATTGGTTCCGTCATGCAGGTGCGTCCCAAAGCAGCGAATGCCGCCGCTCGTGGTCACGGCCTGGATGAAGACGGTGTTCGGGTAGAGCGAATGCCGCGCGGCTTCTACTTGCGAGCGACATTTACCGAAACCATCCTGCGCGCACACTACTTCTACAGCGCGTAGAGCAACGCCAATGGTCAGTTCCGCGGCGCTACGGGCGATAGGCAAGTAGTCCTGTGACGTCTCCGGTCTCAGCCAAGACGCATGTTCGTGAACCTAGGCGCGCCTAGCTTGCAAGCTTCACGATGTCGGCGGCAAGATCGCCGTCGAGCCCAAGCGATGCGGCCGCTTCAAGCAGCATCTCACGTTCACTGGTGCGAATGATGCCGTCTGCTGCCATGACTTTGACGGCCATTTCAAGCGCAGCAGCCCGATGCTCTTGTGCTTCCAAGGCACAGCGCAGCTCCGTCAAGCGTTGCGCCCGCGGTTGCCCTTCAATGCGCTTGTGCGCCTCGGCAAGTCGAGCGTCCAGGTCGACATGACTGAGCCAGAGGTCATTGATCTGAAGTAGGCTCTTCTTCAGCTGTGCAATTTCGGCGTAGTCGAGGCTGCCGTCGGAAGAAGCAGCCAAGAGCATGATTTCCACCATCGCGTCAATCTGCGGATCGGTGAGGCTTTCGAGCAACTTTGGGTTTAGCGCGACCATTATCCCAGCATTATAGGTGACCTCATGCCGATCGGTACTGCTGAAGTTGCACTTTCTCCGATTGCAAGAGACTGCGGCGACTACGGCTTGCCCTCTTCCTCGGTATTCTCCAGTTGGATCGGTACTTTGTGCTGAGAAAACCAGGCAGTGTGGGTAAGCTCGCGAACCACCTGGGTGGCGTAACACCCAGACGGCAATGAAAACTTTAGCCGCAGACAAGGTTGATTGTCGGTGGAAGTTTCAAAGAGTGCTTCCATGTCCGGTACGAGCAATCGCACGTCACGTCGCGTGCCTGGGGCGTGACTTCCGAGAGCAGACCATTCGGTTTCAGTGAGGCCGGCGTCTTCGAGCAGACGACGCTCAAGCTCCAGCGCCCGATGCTCAGAAGGTCGCATTTTCGGCCCAAACATGGGGCCTTGTGGGTGCAGTTCGCCGCGTTCGAAGCGGGACTGCTCCTTTTCGAGGTCTTGGACGACGAAGTTTGACCCGGTTCCCTCAAGTCGAACGATCTCGCCCAGAAGCAAGCTGTCTAACCCGAGATCAAGTCGTAAGCTAAGGTAACGGTTGAAGAACTCCGATTGTAGAACGCTTGGGTAGAGCTTTGACAAGAAGCGCGCCCGGTTGCCGCGGAGGCTACGGGGATTTTGCAGCCAAGCGACAGCCGCGTCGATATTGTTTCCACCGCGCCCAAACCGTTGTTCACCAAAGGCATTCATGAGGCCGCGCCGAAGCACGTCGAGCAACTCCGGAAGCCTTTCTGCTGCATCCGAGTGCAAGTCAACGAGGCGAATCACGAACCGATTGCCATGTAAGTGTCCGGTTCGGAGCTTGTTACCGTGATAGCTTTCTTCGCGGACGGCAACGGTAGTTGGAAGTTTCCATTGTTCTGCGGGTAGGCTTTTCCGGGGAAGGCTGAGCCATTGACGCGTGATCGCGTGCTTATCTTTCAGCCCTGCGTAGCCGATATCGCGTTCACCCACTTGCGCCGCACGTGCCACCAAAGTGACCAGTTCGGGGGTAGATAGAGAGCGTTTCTCAATATTTACGAACCGGTGCTCACCTTCCCCGGAGGGTAGGTAGGCGGGAATTTCCTCAACGTGGAAATCTTCAACGGTGGGGCCAATTCGACCGCCTACGGGTGACAGATGAGCGGTCACAAGCGGTGGTTCGTGAGGTAGGCGGCTGCCCACCGATTCAGATTCGGTCATTTTCTTCTTTCCTCGAACCCTGACAAACTGGCTATTTCGGGGCGAAGATCTCGCCCAAGGACTGCAATAGTTCGTCGCTAGCACTATCGTCTAGGTCAATATCTTCGACGCCCAGTATTAACAGTTCCGGATCCGCCAGGTAGCTTTCCGCCGGTGCCGGTGGTGGTGCGCTCAATCCCGAAGGCAACGCCACTTCCGGGCCCGAAGAGCAGTCCACGATGATAACGGAGATGTTGTCGGGTCCGCCGGCATCGTTGGCGGCTTTCAGCAGTCGTTCGGCTGCGCGAGCGCCGTCGGATTCTTCCGATAGGACCGTGGCGAGCACCGAAGCCGGGATCGGCGTGTAAAGGCCGTCCGAGCAGAGCAGATAACGGTCGCCTTCGACCACCGCGTGGGATCGAACACTAACGCGCAATTCTGGATCGACCCCAAGGGCGCGAGTAATGATGTTTCGTGGCAGTCGTTCGAGCATGGTGTCGTCGAGTTCCGGCCGGTTCTCGATCACATCGGTGAGCAGCGAATGATCCTGCGTGAGGAGTTCCAAGTGGCCGGCACGCATTCGGTAGCAACGACTGTCACCCACGTGCGCAATGTGAATCAGTCCTGACCGCGGGGTAAAGGAGACAGCGACGCACGTTGTGCCCATCCCGCGATGTTGGTGGGACGTCCTTGAGATCTCGAGAATGTCGTTGTTTGCCTTGTGGACAGCCGCCGAGATGCGTCGGGCACCGTTCGGGATCCCGAAACGATCGAACTCCGCCTTTTCGAATGCCACACGAACGGTGGCACCTACGTAATTGGTGATACTGCGGACTGCGAGCGCTGCGGCAACGTCACCGGCATTGTGGCCGCCCGCGCCGTCACATACGACGTAAAGTTGTAAATCGTCGCGCGTAGCGACGCGATCCTCATTGAGTTTTCGCTTCTTTCCCCTGTCAGTCCTTCCAGCACCACTAACTTTGACTTCGGGGATCTGCTCGGGCGACGGAAACATTCGGCCGGCGATTATACGCGCACTGGACAAGCCTGGGTCTTTCGTTCGATGGCGCGGAACAAGGCACAGCCAAGTTCCGGCGGCCGCCTAACCGGACCACCACCCGATTAGCAATGGGGGCAAACAACCGAAAATTCCTGGAACCGAATGGGGGCGCGTCACGTAAATCAAGCGCCTCCGGGCGCCCTGTTTCGCCTTATCGTGACAGGTGACCGATGTGGATATACCTTCGGGCGCAATTTGTGCGCTTACTTGGGTAAGGACCGACGGTGATTCGGTCCTCGGCCCAAAAGAGGGCGGAGCGGAATCTAATGGATAGTCAACTCGAACGGTTCTCGTATGACGATGCGATCGTCCGAAAATTCGCAATTGCGTGCGTCGTCTGGGTGCTGGTCGATACCCTTGCTGGACTATGGCTTGCACTGATGTTGGTGGCCCCCGATCTGAGTTTTGGGCTTCCCTACCTCAGCTTCGGTCGATTGCGCCCGCTCCACACCAATGCGGCAATCTTTGCATTCGCGGGCAATGCGGTGTTTGCCGCCATCTATCATTCAAGCCAGCGACTGCTGAAGACGCGAATGTTCAGCGACAAGCTGAGCCAATTCCACTTTTGGGGTTGGCAGTCGATCATTGTCGCGGCAGCCCTGACGCTCCCGTTTGGGATAACTCAATCCAAGGAATACGCGGAGCTTGAATGGCCCATCGACATCGCGATTGCGGTTGTTTGGGTTGCCTTCGCGATTAACTTCTTTGGCACGATCGCGAAGCGCCGCGAACCGCATCTCTACGTGGCGATTTGGTTCTACATTGCCACCGTCATCACGGTTGCGATCTTACACATCTTCAATAACCTTGCCATTCCAGCAGGTTTTCTGAAGAGTTACTCGATTTACGCGGGCGTTCAGGACGCCTTCATGCAGTGGTGGTACGGGCACAACGCGGTTGCCTTCTTCCTTACCACGCCATTTCTTGGGCTCATGTATTACTACATGCCCAAGGCCGCAGATAGGCCAGTCTTCTCGTATCGCCTGAGCATTCTGCATTTCTGGTCGCTCGTTTTCATCTACATCTGGGCCGGGCCTCACCACCTGCATTACACCGCCTTGCCAGAGTGGGCTTCGACGCTCGGAATGCTCTTCAGCATCATGCTGTGGATGCCCTCCTGGGGCGGCATGATCAACGGTCTATTGACGCTTCGCGGTGCCTGGAATCGCGTAGCGGAAGATCCGGTGCTCAAATTCTTCGTCGTGGGCGTGACCTTTTACGGCATGGCTACGTTCGAAGGCCCAATGATGAGCATCAAGAGTGTCAATGCGCTAAGCCATTATACGGACTGGACGATAGCGCATGTCCATAGTGGCGCGCTTGGCTGGAACGGCTTCATGAGTTTCGGGATGCTCTATTGGCTCGCACCCCGAATCTTCCAAACCAAGCTCTGGTCGAAGAAGCTCGCGGAAGCCCATGTTTGGGTCGGCACGCTTGGGATCCTGCTTTACATCGTGCCCATTTATACGGCCGGCGTTACCCAGGGGCTCATGTGGCGCGCCTTCGACGAGACGGGGCGCCTGATGTACCCCGAGTTTATCGAAACCGTGATTCGTTTGATGCCCATGTATTGGGTGCGCGTCGGTGGCGGTACGCTGTTCGTTTCCGGCGTGGTGATGCTGTTGGTCAACGTCGTCATGACGTGGCGGACAAGGCCGGCTACGTATGCGGAACTCATCGTGGAGGCCGCACCGCTGCGTGCCTACGTACCCGGCGATGAACCGAAGCTGGTCATTCCGAAGCATGCAACGATGGTTGAGTTTGGTTACAAGCTCAAGTACTTCGCTGATGCGGCCTGGCATCGCGTTTGGGAGAGAAAACCGCTGAAATTTACGATTTGGGTGACGATTGCTGTCTTGGTTGCCTCCCTCTTCGAAATCATTCCCACGTTCCTCATTCGCTCGAACGTGCCATCCATCGCGTCGGTCAAACCCTACACGCCGCTCGAACTTGCAGGGCGTGATATCTACGTTGCCGAGGGCTGTTACAATTGCCACTCGCAGATGGTTCGACCAATCCGCGCAGAGACAGAACGCTACGGCGAATACAGCAAACCCGGTGAATTCGTCTACGACCACCCGTTCCAATGGGGCTCGCGGCGGATTGGCCCAGATTTGCACCGAGTTGGCGGCAAATACCCGCATCTTTGGCACGTGCGACACATGGAAGACCCGCGGTCGACCACGCCGCAGTCCATCATGCCCCGGTACCCCTGGTTGCTTAAAGATGACCTGGATTTCGACGGCATTCAGAAGCGCGTCGACGTGATGGTAATGTTAGGCGTTCCGTACGGTGAAGCGGTCAACCATGCACGGGAAATGGCGCAAGCCCAGGCACTCCAAGTTGCTACGGAAATTGTTGCCCAGGGTGGCCCAAACGGGCTCAAGGACAAGAAGATCGTAGCCCTTGTCGCTTACCTACAGCGTCTGGGGCGTGACATCAAGAATGTCCCGGAACCAAGCACCAAGGCGCTTGCGCAGACTCAAGTGAAGACTGAAGGGGGGGCGCCGTGAGTTTGAGCGATATCATGAGCGGAGCCGGACTTGCGGCTTACGCCGAAGTGGGTCTCATTCTGTTCTTGGTCAGCTTCGTGGCAATTTCTATCTGGGTGTTTTCACGCCGTAACAATGGCGAGTGGGAGCTTGCGCGGC
>Ga0302321_100004327_pt1 | contig 12294 bp, 10 predicted proteins | sample Fen_T0_1_FD_202505 | JGI IMG/M metagenome (GOLD analysis project Ga0302321, IMG submission 202505) | Peat permafrost microbial communities from Stordalen Mire near Abisko, Sweden - Fen_T0_1 | ecosystem: Environmental > Terrestrial > Soil > Wetlands > Permafrost | place: Sweden: Abisko...
GCGCGGACGACGATCCGAAGTTGAACGTCACGGTGGCCTTGGGGTTCTTCCTCTGGAAGCCCGAGCCGAGCTTGGTGAACGCCTCGGTGAGCGACGCCGCGGCCGACACCGTGATGGACCCGGAGGGCTTGGCGCTCGACCGTGCCGCGCCGGCGGGGGCGGCGGTCAGCGCGGCGAGGACCACGATGACGACGAGGGCGAGCAGGGAACGACGGATGCGGGGCAACGGAGTCCTCCGGTAGAGGTGCGAGAGCGGTTGCCGTTCAGTAGTCACGGTGAGACTAATACGCGGGACGGCGGGCGGACCGCATCGCGTGTCATCCTCGGGCCGTGACCGCCGCGGCCTCCGGGCTCTCCCTGACCGACTGGGTCGTGCTCGGGCTCGTGGCCGAAGCGCCGCGCCACGGCTTCGCCGCCGCTCGTGAGCTCGCGTCCGACGCGGCGCTCGGCCAGGTGTGGACGGTGCCCCGACCGCTCGTCTACCGGGCGATCGACCACCTCCGGGACCAGGGCCTCGTCGAGCCGGTGCGGACTGAAGCCGGGGCCAAGGGCCCGCACCGCACCGTCTACCGGGCCACGCGCAACGGTCGGACCCGTCTGGCGCGTTGGCTCGACCAGCCGGTGGCGCACCCGCGCGAGGTACGCACCGAGCTGCTCGTGAAGTTCATGCTCCTCGCCCGGCGCGACCGGCCGCTCGCGGGTCTCGCCCGGCGCCAGCTCGAGCAGTTCGCGCCGATGACCGACGGGCTCGACCGCGGCGCGCGCGACGCCCACGGCCCCGAGCGGGTGGTGGCGCGGTGGCGGGTCGAGTCGATCGGCGCGATCCGCCGGACGCTCGAGGCGATCGTCGCGGACGAGGTTGCGGACGAGGTTGCGGACGAGTTCGAGGCCGCGCCGGCTACGCGGGAGTGAACTCGATCGGGACCGCGTCGTAGCCCCGGGTGAACGCCGAGGGCACGACGGCCGGTTCTGCCCCCGGCGCCAGGCGCCAGTCGGGGATCCGCCGCAGCAGCTCTTCGAACATCACGCGGATCTCGAGGCGCGCGAGCGACGCGCCGAGGCAGAAGTGCGTGCCGAACCCGAACGCGACGTGGTGGTTGTGCTCACGGGTCACGTCGAACGTCTCGGGGTCGCGGAACACGCGCTCGTCGCGGTTGGCCGACGAGTACATGAGCAGGAGCTCGTCTCCCGCCGCGATGGTCTGGCCGTGCAGCTCGTTCGTCTCGGTCGCGGTGCGGCGCATGTTGAGGATGGGCGACACCCAGCGGATGAACTCCTCCACGCCCGTCGCGCCCAGGATCGCCGGGTCGGCGAGCAGCGTCGCGCGCTGCTCGGTGTGACGGGCCAGCTCCAGCATGATCGAGCCGATGACGGTGCGGGTGGTCTCCGCGCCGCCGTCGAGCACCAGCAGCGCCTCGTGCACGATCTCCTCGTCGTTCATCGCCCGGACCGTGCCGTCGGGGAACTCCACGGCCGAGTGGACCCAGGCCGAGATGAGGTCGTCGCGGGGGTCGTCCCGGCGGGCCTCGATCACCGCGATCGTGGCCTCGGCGAACTCGAGCACCGCGTGGATGGTCCGGTCGGCCGTCTCGCGCACCGAGCCGTCGGTGGCGTACTGGCCGCCCTCGTACATCGTGACCTCGGACCACTCGAGGCACCTGGGCCACAGGTCGCGGTCGAAGCCCAGCATCTCGCCGATCACCCGGGCGGGGAGCGGCGCGGCAAGCGATTCGACGACCTCGCACTCGCCCCGCGGCGCCACCGCGTCGATCAGCTCGGTGACGATCCCGCGCACGTGGGCCTCGTGCTCCTTCACGGAGCGGGGAGTGAAGCGCCGGGCCACGAGGCGACGCTTGTTCTGGTGCAGCGGGTCGTCGTTGTTGATCATCGACACGTCACCCACGATGCGCGGCCGCGAGCCCCGGGCCGACGAGTACCGCGTCGGGTGCTTCTCGACCTCGACGATGTCCGCATGGCGGCTGATGCCCCAGATGCCGTTGACGCGGTCGCGGTAGACGGGCGCGTCGTCGCGCAGCTGCGCGTACACGGGGTACGGATCACCCGCGTAGAACGCGCCGTCGAGCAGGTTCACGTCGATCGTCATGGCGTTAGTGTGCCGCAATGGGCGCTGCGACGCGACGCGACGGGACGATCCGGATCGCGACCTGGAACCTCTGGTGGCACTTCGGGCCCTGGGCCGAGCGCCAGCCCGCGATCGTCGAGACGATGCGTGCGGTCGACGCCGACGTGTGGTGCATCCAGGAGGTCTTCGGCTCGCGTGCCGGAACGGACCAGGCCCGCGATCTCGCCGCCGCGCTCGGCGGATACCACGTCGCGCACGAGCACCGGTTCCCGCACGAGCGCTTCCGGGAGAGCATCGGCAACGCGGTGCTGTCGCGATACCCGATCACGGGGAGCGCGTCGGCACCGCTGTCTGCGCCCGAGGGGCTCGACGAGCTGCGGCTCGTCGTCCGGGCCGACATCGAGACCCCGTCCGGCCCGATCGAGGTGTTCTCGGCTCACCTCAACTACCGCCTCGACCAGAGCCACGTCCGTCAGCAGCAGGTCCGCGAGCTCTGCGCGTTCGTGGACGAGACCACCACGCGGCGGACGTTCCCGCCTGTGGTCTGCGGCGACTTCAACGCCGACCCCGACTCCGACGAGATCCGGATGCTCACGGGGGCCGCCGCGGTGCCGGTGCCCAGGCTGGTGTTCATCGATGCCTGGCGGGCCGGCGGCTCCGGGCCCGGTACGACCTGGGACAACCGCAACGCGTTCGCCGCGGCCGACTCCGAGCCCGACCGCCGGATCGACTACGTGCTCGTGGGCTACCCCCGGGACCACGGGCGGGGCCAGACCGTCCACGCCGAGCTGGTGGGCACCGAGCCCGTCGACGGCGTCTGGCCGTCCGACCACCTCGGCCTCGTCGCCGACCTCCGCATCTGACCGTCCGTTCGTCCCTCCTTCTTGCGCCGTGTGACCACCGTATGCGGTGCCAGGCGGCGCCAAAACGGAGGGGAAACGATGGCGTGGGGGGTCGACTGGCTGAAATCCCCTGTCATCGGGGACAATGGATGGTCATGGCAGTCGAGTCCCGCGATTCCGTGTCCCTGAAGCCGGCCGAGCTCGATGAGCTCGGCCAACTCGTGCACTCGGTCGGGTTGCCGCTCGCAGACGAGCAGCTCGACCATCACGTGGAGCGCTTCCCGCTCGTGGTGTTGACCAACCACGACGAGGTCGTCTCCGGCTTCCTGTTCGGTTCCCTGGAGCGCATCGGCGGCACGCCATGCATCCTCTGGGGCCTCGGTGCGATCCGGAAGGGCAAGAACGCCCGCCCGGCGCTCGAGGAGCTGGTCGGCGAGCTGTACCGCCGGGCGGCCATCTCGTTCCCCGACGAGGACGTCCTCGTCGCGGCGCGGATGGCCCAACCCGCCGCGTACGCGCTGCTCGGCGGCCTCGCCGACGTGTGCCCGCGCCCGAAGTACAGCCCCAACGGCGAGGAGCGGGCCTGGGGCCGGCGCCTGGCGCGGCGGTTCGGCTGCGACGCCCGCTACGACGACCGGTCCTTCCGGGTGGCCACCGGTGGCGGTCCCGAGCCGGTGTTCGACACCCGCTCGGTGAAGATGGGCGGCAAGGCGGCCACCGAGATCATCGGCACGGTCGACCCGGCATCGGGTGAGGCGGTCATCGCCTACGGCTGGGCCATGGCGGAGATGCTCGCCGGCGGCTTCGGTCGCTGAGCGTTCACACAACCGCCGCCGAACCGACCACGACGGCTGGATAGGTTCCGGGCATGCGGGCTGCACACGGCTTCCGGGTCTCGACGCGACTTCCCGAGGCGCTCGCGCCTCTGACCCGGCTGGCATGGAACTTGGCCGCGGTGGCCGACGAACGGGTCCAGGACCTGTTCCGTCGGATCGACCCGCCGCTGTGGGACGCCGACGGCGTGGACGCCCTCGGCCTCCTCGGTCGGGTGCCCCAGGAGCGCCTCGACGCCGTGGCCGCCGACGCCGGGTTCGTCGCCGCGGCTACCGAGCTGGCCGACGACTTCGAGCGTCGGCGGACCGCGCCCCGGTGGTTCCAGCGGGAACGGCCCGGTGCGCTCGACCTCGTCGCCTACTTCAGCCCGGAGTTCGGCCTGGCCGAGGCGCTGCCCCAGTACTCGGGCGGCCTCGGCATCCTCGCCGGCGACCACCTCAAGGCGGCCAACGACCTCGGCGTGCCGCTGGTGGGCCTCGGGCTCTTCTACCACCACGGCTACTTCCAGCAGGGCCTCGATCGCGCCGGATGGCAGCACGAGCACTTCAAGCGCCTCAACCCCGCGGCCATGGCGCTCGCGCTGGTGCCCGGCGTGCGGGTCCACGTCGACCTCGCCGGCGTGTCCGTGTACGCCCAGGTCTGGAAGGCCCAGGTGGGCCGGGTCGAGCTGTACCTGCTCGACACCGACATCGAGGGCAACGACGACGCCGGCCGCAACGTCACCGACCGGCTCTACGGCGGCGACGAGGAGCAGCGCATCCGCCAGGAGATCCTGCTCGGCGTCGGAGGCGTACGGCTCCTCGACGCGCTCGGCCTCGCGCCCCAGGTCCTCCACATGAACGAGGGTCACGCGGGCTTCCTCGCGCTCGAGCGCATCCGCCGTCGGGTGGTGGACGACGGGCTGTCGTTCGAGGAGGCCATCGAGGCCACCCGCCCCGGCCAGCTCTTCACCACCCACACGCCAGTGCCCGCGGGCATCGACCGCTTCCCCCGCGACCTCGTCGAGCGCTACTTCGCCGACTGGGCCGCGGAGTGCGGGGTGGGGATCGACGTCCTGATGAGCCTCGGCCACGAGCCGGGGACGCCCAACGGCGCGGTGCTGAACCTCGCGGCGATGAGCCTGCGCCTCGCCGGTGGCGCGAACGGTGTGTCCCGGCTGCACGGCGAGGTGAGCCGCGAGATGTTCGCGGGCCTCTGGCCCGGCACCCCGACCGCGGAGATCCCGATCGGGTCGGTCACCAACGGCGTCCACGCGCTGAGCTGGGTGTCGCGCGAGATCGACGACCTGCTCGACCGCACGGTCGGCTCCGACTGGCCCGAGGCGAGCCCCGACCGCTGGGCCCGGGTCGACGAGGTCGCCGACGAGGAGCTGTGGGCGATCCGGCGCACCCAGCGCGAACGGCTGGTGGCGTTCGCCCGCAAGCGGGTCAAGAACGGCCTGATCGCCCGGGGGATGACCGAGCAGGAGACCGCCTGGTGCGAGGAGATCCTCGACCCCGGCATCCTCACCATCGGCTTCGCCCGCCGCTTCGCGCCGTACAAGCGCGCGACGCTCCTGCTGCGCGACCGCGACCGCCTGCTCGACATGCTCACCTCGAAGAAGCGTCCGGTGCAGATCGTGTTCGCGGGCAAGGCCCACCCGGCCGACGAGCCGGGCAAGGAGCTGCTGCGCACGGTCGCTCAGCTCGCGATGGAGATCGACTGGCGCAACCGCCTCGTGTTCATCGAGGACTACGACATCGGGGTCGGGCGCATGCTCGTGCGGGGCGTCGATCTGTGGCTCAACACTCCCCGGCGCCCGCTCGAGGCGTGCGGGACGAGCGGCATGAAGGTCGCGCTCAACGGCGCGCTGAACTGCTCGATCCTCGACGGCTGGTGGGCCGAGCTCTACGACAACGAGCTCGGCTGGTCGCTGCCGTCGCAGCAGTGGATCGACGACCTCGACGCCCGCGACGGCGCGGAGGCCGCGGCGCTCATGAGCATCCTCGAGGACGAGGTCGTCCCCGAGTTCTACGACCGCGACGGTTCGGGCGTGCCGCGGAAGTGGATGCGCCGCTCGAAGGCGTCGCTCTCGCGGCTCGGGCCGGAGATCAGTGCGACACGCATGGTCCGCGAATACGTCGACGAGTGGTACATCCCGGCGCGACTGCGGGCCGAGGAGACCACCGCCGACGGCTTCCAGCGGGCGCGTGAGCTGGTGGCCTGGCGCGAGCGCATCGACGCGCACTGGCCGGGTGTGACGGTGCAGTCCGTGCGCCACGCCGAGCATGTCACCGCGAGCGCGGGCCACCGGGTGATCGCCGGGCTCGACCTCGGTGGGCTCGACGCCAGCGAGGTCGACGTCGAGCTGTGGTGCGGCACCATCGGTCCCGACGACGAGCTCGTCGACGCGGTGGTGGTGCCGATGGCGCTCGAGCCCGAACCGGCCGAGGGCAACTGGCGGCACTTCGGCGCGGAGATCACCAACGAGGAGCCGGGCGACTACGGCCTCGCGGTGCAGGTTCGGCCCCGCTTCCCGAACGCGCCCGATCTGGTCAGCGGCCCGCTCGCGACCTGGAACCCGCCCAACACCCTGCCGCTCGGCTGACTGCGGACCCGGCCCGGGCGGGCCACCCGGTCGAGGACACGCCGCCGGAGGGGTGCCCCCTCGGGGGGGTCGGGCCAGGACGGCCGGGAAGGGCTCCATCCTCCGGGGGGTCCACGACCTACGGTGGCACGGTGACCGACGAGGACCGCGCGCACTGGGACGACCGCTACGCGCGGTGCGCCCCGGTCCCGGTCGACGCGGTCGCTGCGCCCCAGCCGCTCGCGGCGTACGAGCACCTCGTGCCGACCGCGGGGTCCGCACTGGACGTCGCCTGCGGCCCGGGGGTCGCCGCCGTGTGGCTGGCCCGGCGAGGACTCCGGGTCGAGGGGTTCGACGTGTCGGCCGTGGCCGTCGAGCGGGCCCGCGATCTGGCCCGGCGCAGCGCGGTCGACGACCGGTCCCGGTGCCGGTTCCGGGTCGTCGACCTCGACCACGGCCTGCCGCCGGGCCCGCCGGTCGACCTCATCCTGTGCCTGCGGTTCCGCGACCCGCGCCTGGACGCGGCCCTGGTCGAGCGGCTGCGCCCGGGTGGGCTCCTCGCGGCCACCGCGCTCAGCGAGGTCGGGGCCCGGCCCGGGCGCTTCCGGGTCGGACCCGGGGAGCTCCCCGCAGCGTTCTCGGCCCTCGACCTGATCGCCGCGGGGGAGGCCGACGGCGAGGCGTGGCTCATCGCTCGGGCGTGAGCCGGCGCCCGACGGGCCCTCCCCCCATTATAAACCAACTGGTTGAAAACGGCGGCCCCGGAGCGTACCGTGTTTCTCAACCAAGAGGTTGAACACGCCGAGCCCGGGAGAGGTCGATGGCGGCGGACCCGCTCTCACGCATGTTCTCGGCCCTCGCCGACCCGACGCGTCGCGACATCGTCAGCCGGCTCGCCGACGGCGACGCGACGTTGAGCGAGCTCGCCGTCGGGTACGACGTGAGCGTGCAGGCGGTGGCCAAGCACCTGCGGGTGCTCGAGGACGCCGGCGTGGTGACCCGGGGGCGCGACGCCCAGCGGCGCCCGGTGCACCTCGAGGCGGAGGTGTTCGACCTGATGACGAAGTGGATCGAGCGCTTCCGCCGCCAGGCCGAGGAGCGGTACCAGCGCCTCGACGCCGTGCTCGCCGCCCTGCCCGACGCCCCCGCACCGTCCGCACCACCCACACCATCCACGGCGTCCCCGCCGTCCCGTTCCGGAGGTTCCCGATGACGACCGACACCCGCGAGACCACCATCGAGGCGGACCCCCGCGTCCCCCTGGTCCGCATCACCCGCCGGTTCGCCGCACCCCCGGCCGCGGTCTTCCGAGCCCACACCGAGGCCGACCTCGTCGTGCAGTGGCTCGGCCCGCGCAGGAACACCATGGAGATCGACCACTGGGACTGCCGGACGGGTGGGTCGTACCGCTACGAGCACGTCCGGGGCGACGACCGGTTCGGCTTCCACGGCTGCTTCCACGAGGTGCGCCCCACGGGCATCATCGTGCAGACCTTCACGTTCGAGGGGTACCCCGACGGCGTGGCGCTCGAGAAGCTCGTCCTCGAGGACCTCGGTGACGGGGGCACCCTCCTGGTCGCCACGTCCCTGGTCGACTCGTTCGAGGGCCGCGACGGGTTCCTGTCGAGCGGCATGGAGCAGGGCGTGCGCGAGGGCTACGAGCGTCTCGACGAGGTGCTGGCCGCGTGAGCGAGCGGCTGGAGACGACCAACCGCGAGCACGCGGCGAGCGGGGCCCGAGCGGCCCGGCGGCGAAGCCGCCAGGAGCGGGAGTCATGAGCGGGCTCGACCGCTGGCGCACGGTGGCCGACGGCTTCTCGGCGCGCGTCGACGCGGTGCCCGCGGACCGGTGGGACTCGCCGGCGCCGTGCGCGGGCTGGACCGCCCGCGACGTCGTCGGACACCTCGTGGGATGGGTGCCGCCGTTGCTCGACGCCGGCGCCGGGATCCGGATCGAGGGGATCCCGTCGGTCGCCGACGACCCGGCCGCGGCGTGGCGCCGGCTCCGGGGCGCCCTCGACGACATCGTTGCCGATCCCGACGTGTCCGAGCGGCGGTTCGACCACCCCCAGGCGGGCCGTCACCCGCTCGACCAGGCGATCGCGATGTTCGTCGTCGGCGACCTGCTCATCCACACCTGGGACCTGGCCCGGGCGACCGGGCAGGACGAGCGGCTCGACCCCGCCGCGGTGCACGACCAGCTCCTCGGGATGGAGGCGTTCGATCCCGGCTTCCTCGAGGCGACCGGACAGTACGGGCCCGCGGTGGCGGTGCCCGCCGATGCCGACGAGCAGACCCGGCTCCTCGCCCTCACCGGCCGCCGCGTCTGAGCGTGGCGGCCGGCTCACGGCGGGTCGGGCGCGACTGCGAGGACCTCGGCCGAGCGGGCGAACGCGCTGCACCATGCCGCTGCGGCCTCGTCGCCGCGTGTGCGCATCCGGGGGAGCACGCGGTCGCGGGCCGCGAGCAGGGCGTTCTGGGCGGTCCAGCGCAGGCGGGTGGGGAGCGCGCCGGCGAGCGCGTCGACCACGAACGCGAGGTCGGGGAGCCCGGCGGCGGGGTCGTCGAGAGCACGGTGCACCACCGCGGGTGCGACCCGCAACAACGCGGCTTCCACGACCTCGCGGTCGGGGGCGACCGCGGCGGCGTCGCCGGCTTCCACGACCGCGCGCACGACGGCGACGGGCGGGGGCTCCGGTGCCTCGAGCAGCCGGGCCCACCACGCGCTCACCACGGTGGTGCGGGGATCGGCGGGGAGGTCGGCGAGGGCGAACCGCTGCGTCCCGACCGAAACGACGAGGTCCGCGCCGTCGGCCCGGGCGGTCACCGCGTGCGTCGTGGTGCTCCCCGTGGCTTCGTCGACCACCGCGACCGTCGCGGCCACCGACGTGGGCGCGTCGTGCGGGCCGTCGGTGACCACGTCGCGGGCGTCGATGCGCAGCCGGCCCACCCGGGGAGTGGCTGCGCCGACCAGGGCTTGCGCGCCCCACCACGCCGCGACGTGCCCGGGCGTGATCGCGGCGGCGCGGGCCGCGCGCCACTGGGCCCGCCCGTCGCCCGCCGCGCGGTCGTTCGACTGCATCGGTGCGAGCGCGGCCTCGACCTCGGCATCGAGGTCCACGCCGGTGAGCGCCTGGACGAGCTCCACCACCCGAGCCGCGTGGTGCAGCGAGATCAGGGTCTCGATGCCCGCGGAGTCGGCGAAGAACCACGCGCAGCTGCTGAACGAGAACAGCACGTGACGTTGGAGCTCCAGCAAGCCGAGCAGTCGCTCGACCGTGGCCGGGTCGGGATCGGGGTCGCGGAGGTGGGCCCGCGCGAACCGTGCCCGCTCGGTGAGGTCGGCGTCGACGACCTCACCGTACGCGTCGCGCACCGCCCACGGGTCGTCGACGATCTCGGCCGCCGCCGTCTCGAAGCACTCGCCGGCCCGGGCTGCGAGCAGGTCGATGGTGTCACGCAACGGCGCGCGCCAACGCTGGTTCCAGTGCGGCTCGCCACCGGTGACGTCGCCGCAATCGGCCCGCCAACGCTCAACGCCGTGCGCGCAGCTCCACGCGCTCGGCGACGCGATCTCCACCTCATCGACGGCCGGATGCGCGTCGAGGAACGCGCCGAGCCCGCCGACGGTCATGCCGTCACGGTCGGCGAGATCGTGCAGGGCACGGGCGAGGGCCATCTCGCCGAACCGGTGGTGGTGTCCGAAGGTCTCGCCGTCGGTGGCCACGACCACGAGCGCGGGCCCGTCGACGGTCGCGGCCCGGGCCGCGACCGCGTCGGCCAGGCGGCCGCCGGCGTGGAGGAGCGTGCGGTCGAACGCGATCGCGTGAGACAGGGCGCCGTCGTAGAAGCAGACGGTGATGGTGCGGCCCGACGGGAGTCGGGCGAGGTAGGGGTAGGCGGGGTCGAGCGCGCCCGTGGCCGGGATCCACTCGCCGTCGGCATCGCGCACGTGTGCCGCCTGGTGCTGGCCCAGGATCGTGAACCGCAGGCCGTGCGCGGCCAGGCACTCCAGCGCGCCGACGTCGACGGCGGCCTCCGGGAGCCACATGCCCTCGGGCTCGCGCCCGAACCGGCGGCGGAAGTCGGCGATTCCCCAGCGCACGAGCGTGTCCTGGTCGCGACGGGAGGCGAGGGGGAGGATTGCGTGGACGTACGGCTGTGCGATCGCCGATCCGTGCCCGGCGTGGATCCGCGCCGCGTCGGCGTCAGCGGCGCGGATCGCGTCGTCGACGTCGCGCGCGTGCACCGCGACCCAGCGGTGGAGCGTCGCTCCCATGTCGATGCAGACGTCGCGGTAGAGGTTCACCGCTTCGACGACGAAGCCGCGCCCGTCGAGCAGTCGGGCCGCGCGCAACGGCCGGTAGCACTCGTCGGTGACGCGGTGGTTCCAGTCGTGCGCGGGGAACGCCGACGGCTCCACGGGGACCGCGCCCGTCCACGGGTCCTCGCGCGGCGGCTGATAGCAGTGCAGGTGAAAGACGATGTGACGAGGCTCGGTCATGCCCGTCGCAGGAACAGCACGGAGAGCGGGGGCAGGCGCAGCTCGAGGGAGTGGAGGCGGCCGTGCGCGCCCTCGTCGCGCGCGACGAGATCGGGCCACCCGGCGCCGACGGGCTCGGGGTCGCCGCGGTAGCCGCTGCCCCAGAAGCGCAGCTCGTCGCTGTCCGCGATGACCGTCCACGTGCCGCCGTACGGCACGCCGACGACGTAGGGGTCGCGGGGGACCGGCGTGAGGTTCGCGACGACGAGCACCGGGTCGAGCGGGTCGTGACCGAGGCGTAGCCAGGTGAGCACGGCCCGCTCCTGGTCGGTGCAGTCGATCCACTCGAAGCCGCCTCCGCCGCTGTCGCGCTCGTGGAGGGCGGGCACGGTGCGGTGCAGCTCGTTGAGGTGCGCGACCCAGCGGAGCATGCCCGCGTGCGACTCTGTGTCGAGGAGGTGCCAGGGCAGTGACTCCTCGTGGCTCCACTCGGTGCGGCTCGCGAGCTCGCCGCCCTGGAACAGCAGCTTCTTGCCCGTCATCGCGTGCTGGTAGCCGTACAGCAGCCTGAGGTTGGCGAACTGCTGCCAGTCGTCGCCGGGCATCTTCCCGAGGAGCGACCCCTTGCCGTGCACCACCTCGTCGTGCGAGAGCGGCAGGAGGTACTGCTCGCTCTCGCCGTAGAGCATGCGGAACGTGAGGTCGTCGAGGTGGAAGCCGCGGTGGATGGGGTCGCGCTCGAAGTGACGCAACGAGTCGTGCATCCACCCCATGTCCCACTTGAACCAGAAGCCGAGGCCGCCGGCGTCGCTCGGACGGGTGACACCGGGCCACGCGGTGGACTCCTCGGCGAACGTGAGCGCGTCGGGCACGTGCGCGCCGATCGCGGCGTTGATCCCGCGCAGCAGGTCGATGGCCTCGAGGTGCTCGCGGCCGCCGTAGCGGTTGGGCACCCACTCGCCTTCCTTGCGCGAGTAGTCGAGGTAGAGCATCGACGCGACGGCGTCGGTGCGGAGCCCGTCGGCGTGATAGCGCTCGAGCCAGAACAGCGCGTTGCTGGTGAGGAAGCTCCGCACCTCGTTGCGCCCGTAGTTGAACTGGTAGCTGTCCCAGTCGGGCTGGATGCGCTGGCGCGGGTCGCTGTGCTCGTAGAGGTGGGTGCCGTCGAAGAACGCGAGGCCGTGCGCGTCGCTCGGGAAGTGCGACGGCACCCAGTCGAGGATCACGCCGATCCCGCGCTGGTGGAGGTGGTTCACCAGGAACATGAAGTCCTGCGGGCTGCCGTAGCGCGCCGTGGGGGCGAAGTATCCGGTGATCTGGTAGCCCCACGAGCCGTAGAACGGGTGCTCCATCACCGGCATCAGCTCGACGTGGGTGAACCCGAGGCGCTCTGCGTGGTCGGCGAGGCGGGGTGCGATCTCCCGGTACGTGAGGTACCGGTTGCCCTCTTCGGGGACGCGGGCCCACGAGCCGAGGTGGACCTCGTA
>Ga0302321_100004329_pt1 | contig 12294 bp, 8 predicted proteins | sample Fen_T0_1_FD_202505 | JGI IMG/M metagenome (GOLD analysis project Ga0302321, IMG submission 202505) | Peat permafrost microbial communities from Stordalen Mire near Abisko, Sweden - Fen_T0_1 | ecosystem: Environmental > Terrestrial > Soil > Wetlands > Permafrost | place: Sweden: Abisko...
CCGGAAGAACTGCATGCAGGCGTCCTTGAGATCGCCGCCGCGATTGCGGCCAAGTCGCCGCTGGCAATTCGCGGCACCAAGGAAATGATTGCGTATGCACGCGATCATTCGGTGGCGGACGGCCTCAACTACATCGCGACCTGGAACGCGGCCATGCTGATGTCGCGGGATATGCAGGAGGCGATGATGGCTGAGATGCAGAAGGCCAAGCCGAAGTTTCGCGACTAGGCTCGCAGGAAAGCCAGCGCGGCGGCCGCCATGCGATCCGCGGCCTCCAGCTGCGGGTAGTGGCCGACGTCATCCAGTTCGACGATATCCGGCCTCGGCACCAGTTCACGGTAGCGGCGTACCATGTGTGCGCCTGAAATCGGATCGCGCAGGCCGTTGATAAGTCGCAGCGGCAGCGCGCTTTGCTGTAACGCGCCGACCCAGCGTTCGCGGTGCTCGCGGCGTTCCGCCATATACGTGATGAGGGCGGGCAGTACACGTAGTCCGTCATTGCAGGTCATCAACCGCCACATGCCCTCCAGCTCCTCATCCGTCAGCGGCTGCGCGCAGATGCCGCGCATGTTGGCGGCAAATTTCCGGAAGGTGGTGAGGCGCGCGACAAGCGGGCCAAGCGGGCCGGCCAGCAGCTTTTGAAGCAGCACAGGATGATGTGTTTCCGGAAACAGTCCGCCGTTGAGAAAGATCACGCGAGTCAATTTCTGCCGGGCGCTGCCCTCGTTGTGACGCGCGAGCAATTCCTGCGCGACGGTGTCGCCATAGTCATGCGCGAGGATGGCGTATTCAACGATGCCTTGCCGGTCGAGAAAAGCCTCGAACAGATCCGCCTGGGCGCGAATCGAATACGGAAATTTCGCCGGCTTGGCCGAAAAACCGAAGCCCAGCATGTCCAGCGTCATGCAGCGAAATTCGCCGGCGAGGGCTGGCCAGATTTTGGCCCAGTCCCATGACGCAGTCGGGAATCCGTGAATCAGCAGCAGCGCGCGTGCATGTTGATCAGCGGCGGATTTGGTGAAAATCGGCCCGTCGGCATGCGCCCACATGACGCCTTCGCCGTGCCATGCTTCAAGACTGGTCGAGTGCATCGACAATTCCGTCAATTAAGTTTTCGTCCGCACTACGTTGGATCATGGCGACGTTATCAGGCCTCCACCAGCCCGCGCTTTTTCAGCATCGGCAAGACCGTCGGCGCACGTCCGCGAAAAGCGCGATAGGCCTCCGCCGGATCGCGCGTGTTGCCGGCCGAATAGATATGCTTCAGCAGGCGCTGCGCCACCGCGGTGTCGAAGGGACTGCCGGCCTCGACGAACGCCTCGAAGCCGTCCGCGTCCAGCACTTCGGCCCACAGGTACACGTAGTATTGCGATGCATAGCCGGCACTGGCGAACAGATGGCGGAAATGCGGCAGGCGATGGCGCATGAGGATGTCGTCGGGCATATCGATGCGCTTCAGTTCTTCGCGCTCGAATGCGCGCGCATCGAGACCGTCCATGGACGTCAGCGAATGGATGGCGAGATCGACCAGCGCCGAGGAGGTGTACTCGACCGAATCGATGCCCTGGCTGAATTGCCGTGCCGCCTGCAGCCGGGCGATGAGTTCATCCGGGATGGCTTCGCCGGTTAGCACATGGCGTGCATGTTTCTTCAGCACTTCCGGCTCGGACAACCAGTGTTCGAATATCTGCGAAGGCAGTTCGACAAAATCACGCAGCACCTGGGTGCCGGCCAGTCGTTCATAGCGGACATTGGACAGCAGGCCGTGCAGGCCGTGGCCGAATTCATGGAACAGCGTGCGCGCATCGTCGAAGCTGAGCAGGGTCGGCTCGCCCGGCGCGGCCTTGGCGAAATTATTGTTGTTGACGACGATAGGCGTGATGCGTCCGTCGATTTGGCTTTGCAGGCGGAAGCTGCTCATCCACGCGCCGCCGCGCTTGGTGGCGCGGGCGAAATTGTCGTGCAGGAAAACGCCGACCAGCTGTGCCTTTGCGTCGCGCACTTCGTACACTTTTACGTCGGGGTGATAGGCCGCCAGGTCGGCACGTGCCGAAAAGCCGAGACCGAACAACCGCTGCGCGCAGTCGAACGCGGCCTCGACCATGCGGTCGAGTGAAAAATAGGGTTTCACGAGGGCGTCGTCGAGATCGTAGCGAGCCTTTCGTACCTTCTCGGCGTAATGGCGCCAATCCCAGGGCTGCACCTTGAACTGTTCACCGCGGCCGGCGTTTTCGGCATCGGCCAGTGCCTGCAGTGCCGCGCGTTCATCGGCAGCGCGCGCCTTGGCGGGCGCCCAGACTTCCTTCAGCAAACCGGCGACGGCCTCCTTGCTGCCGGCCATGGTGTCGGCCAGCGCATAGTCGGCATAGCATGCGTATCCGTGCAGCTTCGCCTGCGCGAGGCGCAGTTCCATGATCTCGCGGATCACCGGCAGGTTGTCGTATTCCCCGTCGGCCGAGATGATGCCTTCGCCGCGTGCGATCCACGCCTCGAAGGCAAGCTCGCGCAAATCCCGGCGAGTGGAAAAAGTGAGGAACGGCGAGATCAGCGAACGCGACAGGGTGATGACGTGGCCGTCGATGCCGCGCTCTGCAGCCGCCTGCCTCGCCGCATCGCGCAGGAAGCCTGGCAGCCCCGCGAGGTCTTTTTCATTCTTCAGTTCGAGCCGGTAGGCGGCTTCGTCGGCGAGCACATTCTGGCTGAACAGGGTGGTGAGTTCGGCCAGCTTTTCAGTGATTTCGGCATAGCGCTTCTGCGCCTCCGCCGACAGCATGGCGCCCGCGCGCACGAAATCGAGGTGAAAGCGTTCCAGCAGGCGCAGCTGCTCGGCGTCGAGTTGCAGCTGGTGGCGCTGTGCATGCAGGTCATCGACGCGCTTGAACAGGTCCGCGTGCATGTAAACCGCATTGGTGTGAGCGGCGAGCGGCGCTGCCATGCTGCGTTCCACCGCCTGCAGCGCGGGCGAGGTTTCGGAGGCGGCCAGGTTGTGGAACAGCAATTCGATGCGCCCCAGCAGTCGTCCGCTGCGGTCGAATGCGGCCACGGTATTTTCAAACGAGGGCGCCGCCGGATTCCGCGCGAGGGTATTGATCTCCTCGCGGTGTTGATGCAGCGCGATGGTGAACGCGGGCTGAAAATGTTCGGCGCGAATGCCGGCAAATGGCGGCAGGCCCAGTGGCGTGTTCCAGCTTGAGAGCAGGGGATTGTCTGCGTGGGTAGATGCGGTAACGTGGTCCATGGAATGGGCTTTGGTGGAAGAGTCCGGAGTTTACATTCTCGCACAGCAGGGCATTGATCAAAAGTGAAAGTCAAGCACTGGCGCGGATTCCCGGGCAAAAATGGCTGGAAAATTGCTTGTATGCTGGAGTTTTCGGTGCTGGACTTGCACCTGGCGCGGCAGCCACGACCGGGCGATCAATTTTATGTCGCTTCGCACTGCGGCACTTCAATAGACCACGAGCATCGCATCGCGCAACTTGACCGGTGGTGCAACTGGGGCACGCCCGGCGGGAGTAAAGTCTGGCCGCCGGTGTGTTGCCTGAAGCACCGGCACACCGGCATTTCCATGGGGTGAAATTCACGATGGCGGCAATGGAAGTGGTTAACGACGTTCACTCGCAACTCAATGCCACCACCGTCGCGTGCATCGAGCGCCCGCAATCGCTGGCCGACTTGATCGCCATCGTCATGCGCGCACGCCAGACCGGCGTCAGCATTTCCGTGTCGGGCGGGCGCCACGCCATGGGCGGCCAGCAATTCTCTTCCGGCGCCACGCATCTGGACATGTCCGCGCTCGACCGGGTGCTCGACGCCGACCCGGTACGCGGCCTGCTGCACATCGAGGCCGGTGCGGATTGGCCGAAGATCATCGCCGCCAGCCATGCGATGCAAACCGGCGCGGACACAAGCTGGGGAATCCGCCAGAAGCAGACCGGTGTCGATGCGGTAAGCCTGGGCGGATCGATATCGGCCAATGCCCATGGCCGTGGCCTGCTGATGCAGCCGCTGGGCGACGATATCGAAAATCTCACGCTGGTCACAGCCGAGGGCAATTCACTGCTGTGCAGCCGCGAACAAAACGCCGATCTCTTTTCGCTGGTCATCGGCGGCTACGGCCTGTTCGGCCTGATCTACTCGGCGACACTCCGGCTCTCCCCCCGCCGGCGCCTGCGGCGCGTGGTCGACATCATCGATCTGGACGATGCCGTAAATGCGGTGTTCCGCCGCGCCGGAGAAGGTTGCGTGTTCGGCGATTTTCAATTCGTCATCGACACGCAGGACGAGGGCTTCCTGAAACGCGGTGTGTTCGCCTGCTACAAGCCATGCGACGACGACGCAACTGAGGCGCCGGCCACGGCGGACCTGGCACCCGATACCTGGCTTAAGCTGCTGAAGCTGGCCCACGACGACAAGCGCACCGCCTTCCGCCTGTATTCCCAGCACTACCTCGGCACCGACGGCAATTGCTACTGGTCCGATACGATGCAGCTCAGTACCTATATTCCGAGCTATGCCGATTTTCTCGACGGCATGCGCATCGCGGACGGAGGCGCGGGCGCCGCAAGCAGGGTCAAGGAAACGCTCGTGATAGGTGAGCACTATGTTCCGCGCGAGCGGCTGCTGGCGTTCATGGAACAGGCGCGCGCGATATTGCGGCGCTTCGGGGCGGAGGTCATTTACGGCACCATCCGCGCCATCCTGCGCGACACCGTGTCCTTCCTGCCCTGGGCCTGTGGCGACTATGCCTGCGTGATCTTCAATCTGCGCACACCGCACGATGAAGCCGGACTGCGCAGGACCGCCGACACCTTTCGCGCGTTGATCGATGCGAGCAACGCGCTGGGGGGAAGTTTCTTTCTTACGTATCATCGCTACGCCACGCCGGCGCAGGTCGAGGCCTGCTATCCGCGCTTCCGCGATTGGCTGGCGCTCAAGAAATACCACGACCCCGGTGAATTGTTCAGCAGCGACTGGTATCGCCACTATCGCGATGCGTTTGCGGTACGTGCGCGGGCGGCGGCATGAGGCGGGCCGGGTGATCGCGGCGCGCGCCAGTAACACGGCCCGTGTCATCGCTGCCGGCACGTTGCTGCTGGCCAGCGACCGCCGCACGCAATCGCTGGTCGCACCCGGTGCCGCGGCGCTTTGCGGCAGGCTGCTGTCGGCGAACCGCGTCGATCGCTGGCTGGCCGGCAGCGCGGTGCATCCGCTGACGCGTGCGCTCTGGCGGCTGCTGGAAAAGCTGACGCTGCCCGGCATCATTGCGCACTACTGGCATCGCAAGCGCTGGATCGAGAACCGCTGTCGTGCGGCAATCGGCGAGGGCTTCAGCCGGGTGATCGTGCTCGGCGCGGGGTTCGATACGCTGGCCTACCGGCTGGCTACGGAACTGCCGCACCTCGAGGTGATTGAAATCGATCATCCCGCGACACAGCGCGCGAAGACATTGGCGCTGCAAGCCGGCGCCGTGGCGCAGCCGGCCAGCCTGCGCTACGTTGCCTGCGACCTGGGCAGCGAGGCTATTCCGGTGGAACTGCTGCAGGGCAGTACGCCGACGCTGTTCATCCTGGAAGGCCTGCTCATGTACCTGCCGCCTGCAGCGATAGACCGGCTGTTTTCCGCATTGTCCGGCGCCGGCCATGTGTGCCGGACGTCGCCTCGCATGCGTATCGTGTTCAGCTTCATGTCGATATGGCCGGATGGCCGCAGCGGATTTCGTCCGCACAGCCGCCTGGTGGCGCGTTGGCTCGCCTGGCGCAAGGAGCCATTTACCTGGGCCCTGGAACCCGATGCGATGCCGTATTTCCTGGCGATCCATCGTTTTCGCCTGCTGGAAATGGCGCGTACGCGGGAGTTCACGGCTGCGCGGGACGATGTCCGGCCGTCGCTGCAGGGTGAGAACCTGGTGGTGTGCGAACCCGCCTAGTGGTTTTTCGTAGTGGCGTGCTGTTTTGGCTGCCCCTGCGCATGCCGGTATCATCCCGATCTGTCCTCCTGAAGCGAGCAAGCAATGCAATCACCGTTGAAGACATCAATTCGCTGCGGCGTCGTGACCTTGTGCATGTCGGTAAGCGCCATGGCCCATGCCGCGATGCCGGAGTTGCTGCAGCCCGCAGGCACGGCATCGCCGTCCATCAAAGGGAGCGCCAGGCTGCTGCGCGCGCCCGCGCCGGTGGAGCCTGAGCTGATGCGATCGCGCATCGTGCAACCTGATGCGACGGTGCTGCTGGATATGGCATCGCGCCCGGCGGCCGGACCTGACAATGTCCTGCGCATCAATTTCTTCGACGACGCTGCGCAAATCGTGGTCCTTACCGCGATCTCGCGTGCCGGCGACAGCACGGTGCTGACCGGCCATGTTCCCGGTGTCGCGCGCAGTGCGGCCACGTTTGTCGTCAGGGGCAATCGCGTGGTCGGCAACGTGCAGGTTGCCGATCGCGTTTATCAGTTGCGGTTTCGCGAGGTCGCCGACGTCGCGGGCGAAAATTACTTCGGTGCCAATGTCATTCACGAAGCACGCGAGGTCGATCCTGCGCTGTTTCGCGATCATGGCCAGGGCTACAGCGATTTCATGCAGGCCGAAGAGCAGCGCGCGCGGAAAGCGGCGGCGCGCATGGGCGTGGAGGCGCAGTCGGCCGAAGTGGCGCGCGATGACGGATCCACGGTCGACATGCTCATCGCCTACACGGCGACCAGCCGCGCGGCGGCGGGCGGCACCGCCGCCATCGTTTCGCAAATTGAACTTGCCGTATCCGAGGCCAATCTGGCCTACCAGAACAGCGGCGTCGTGCATCGCCTGCGTTTGCTGAAAACGCTGGAGGTCGACTACACCGAGACCGGCAGTTCGTCCACCGACCTCGGCCGCCTGCGTGCGCGCAACGACAAGTTCCTCGACGAGATCCATGCCTACCGCGCCGCCTACGGCGCCGACATCGTCAGCCTGATTGTCGAGCGCATGGACGATGCCTGCGGCATCGGTTACCTGATGTCCACCGTCAGCACCTCCTTCGCGGTGTCGGCCTTCAATGTGGTCGCGCGCGGTTGCGCCACCGGCAACTACACGCTGGCGCATGAGGTGGGCCACAATATGGGCCTGCGTCACGATGTCTACATGGACGGCGGCACCACGCCCTTCGTCGACGCGCACGGCTATGTCGATCTCAACGCGCGCTTTCGCACCGTGATGGCCTATAACGACGCCTGCTCGTCCAAGGGATTCAACTGCCGCCGCACGCCGAATTTTTCCAACCCGGATGTGCTGATCGACAGCGTGCCCGCCGGCCTGGCGGCCACCGCCAATGCGTCGCGCGTGTTGAACGTCACGCACACCACCGCCGCCAATTTTGTGCAGTCGGTCGACCTGTCCGCCGGCGCACCGATTACCTTCATCAAGACCAGCTATGTGGGCACCGAAGGCAGCTCGGTGGTGTTGACGGTCGAGCGTATTCCCGGCCAGGCCGGTCCTGCGTCGGTGCAATACACGACTGTCGGCGGCACGGCGACTTCGGGCCTCGACTTTGCCGCCACCTCGGGTACGCTCAACTGGGCAAGCGGCGATACTTCGTCCAAGACCATCACGGTCCCGCTGCTGCAGGACAGCCTGGTCGAGGCCTCGGAAAATTTCACGGTGGTGTTGAGCAATGCGAGCGGCGCCACGCTGGGAACCGCGGTGGCGACTGTCACCATCCTCGACGACGAAGCGGGCGTGTTCCCGCCCGGCTGTGTGATGCCGGCGGGCTGGACCAACAACGCCGGCGATTCTTCGCTGGGATGGGTTGTGGCTACCGACAATGCGGGCGAAGGCCGCTGCAGCCTCAAGTCCGGCGCCATCGGCGATTCCGGCAGCGACACGCTGAAAGTGTCGTCGCGGATTGCGGTAACCGGTAATTACCTGGCCGGTACGGTGCATTTCCTGCGCCGCGTCTCCAGCGAAAATACCTTTGACTGTTTCCGATTCACCATCGACGGCGTGCAAAAAGAAGTGGGCGGGCAATGCTCGCAATCCGGCGGCACAGGCGCGTCCGGCGAAGTGCCGTGGGGCGCGGTTGACCTGCCGGTGGCCGCGGGCCGCCATACTTTCATGTGGTCGTATGAAAAAGACGCCAATTCGGCCGAGGGCGACGACGCGGTGTGGATCGATGACGTGCAGCTGCCGCCTGAATCCTCATTGCTGACGGTCGCCAAAACCGGCAATGGCAGCGGCTCCGTCACCAGCGTTCCCGCCGGCATCGATTGCGGCAACAGCTGCCTGCAGGTGCTGGTACCCAATAGCGTGGTCACGCTCACCGCAGTGGCTGGCGCGGGCGATTCCTTCGGCGGCTGGTCAGGCGCGTGCAACGGCAGCCTGGGCAACAGCTGTGTGGTGACCGTGGACACCAGCAAGGTTGTCTACGCCGCCTTCAGCGCGCCCCTGGGCAGCAAGCCGCTCGATTACAGCGACATGTGGTGGGCCGGCGATGCCGAGAATGGCTGGGGCATGTCGATCAGCCAGCACACGCCGTCGAACATCCAGTTCAACGCTTTCTATGTCTACGAAGCCAATCGCAATCCGACCTGGTACGTCATGTCCGGCGGAACCTGGAACGCGAATTTCACCGCGTTCACCGGTTTGCTGTACCGCCCCAGCGGACCGCCGCTGCCCGATTTCGACACCACCAAGGTGGTGGTGGGTGCATCGGTGGGCACCGCCACACTGACCTTCACCAGTGCATCGACAATGACGGTCAGCTACACCATCAACGGCGTCAGTGGCACCAAGAGCATGGTTCGCCAGCCGTTCGGCAATCCCGCCGCCACGCAGGAATTGCGCGTCAACGATATCTGGTGGGGCGGGGCGGCGCAGAGTGGATGGGGGGTGTCGATCGCGCAGCAATACAATGCGCTGTTCAGCGTCTGGTACACCTACGGATTGTTCAACGCGCCGACCTGGATCGTGGTGCCCAGCGGCACCTGGTCGGGCAATACCTACACCGGCACCATGTATGCCACCACCGGTTCGCCGTGGCTGGGGGCCGCGTACAACCCGGCCACGCTGACAGTCATGCCGGTCGGCACCATGAAGCTCAGCTTCACACCCGACGCCAATGGCGTGACCGCGTCCAGCGCCGTCATGTCGTACAGCTTTACCGCCGGCAATTTTGCCGGTACCGTGCAGACCAAGACAATTTCGCGGCAGGGATTTTGAGCATTCGCATCGCGATGAAACAGCAGGCCGGCGCGGGGCGGGATCGCTGGCTGGATCGATGGTTGCCGCTGATCGCCGAGCGCAATGCCGCGCCCGATGGCGTGCGCCAGGATATTCTGGAGCTGGGCTGCGGCGAGGGGATCGACAGCGCCACGCTCGCCATGGCGGGGCACATTGTCTACGGCATCGACCTGTCGGCACAAGCGGTGGAAAAGGCAACCGCGCGGGTCCCGGCTGCACGGTTTCGCTGCCAGGACATCCGCGCGCCCTTTCCGCTCCTGCAATGCCGTGTCGTCATCGCCAGCCTGTCGCTGCATTACTTTACGTGGCCGGAAACCCTGGAAATCGCCGCGCGCATCCGCGAGACGCTGGCGCCCGAGGGCATACTGCTGTGCAGGCTGAATTCGGTGAACGATGTTCATTACGGCGCCACCGGTCATGCGGAGATTGAAAAGAATTATTATCGCGTCGACGGTGCGCCCAAGCGTTTTTTCGATGAGGCCGATGTCAATCGCATGTTCTCATCCGGCTGGCGATGCCTGCATCTGCAGGAAACGATTTCGCATCGATACGATCATCCCAAGAACGCGTGGGAAGCCGTGCTGGAGCGGACGCGGCATTGACGGCTTCGATGGCAGAAGCCCTGCGTGCGCACGCCTGTTCATGGCGTCCCGCCAATCGTGCGCATGTCATCGTGATATATCGTTCGCACTACAGGGATTCCGGACAGTCGCAAAGACCCGGTAACCGTCGCATCAGGATACGATGCTCCATCAGACCTGCAATTCACGTCGAGCGCCCATGACCTCCCCCCCCGAAGATTCCCACAAGCCCGTGTTGCAACGCCTGCAGCAATACACGCAGCTCGCCGCGCTGGTCATCATCCTGATCGGCTGCTACCTGGTGCTGAGCCCGTTCATTCCCGCGATCCTGTTTGCCGCCGTGGTTTGCTCGGCAAGCTGGCCGCTATACCTGTGGCTGCGCCGCAAACTGTGGGGCAATGCGTCGCTCGCGGCAATCGCGATGAGCCTGCTGCTGGTGGTGCTGGTGATTGCACCTTCGTTGTTGCTGGCCGGAAGCATGACGGACAACGTTGCCGCCCTGGCCGATGTCATCAAGGGCGCGCGCGATGGCGGCACCATCCCGCCTCCCGAATGGATAGGCAAGCTCCCTGTCGTGGGCGACATGGCACTGCAGTACTGGCAGAACCTGGCCTCCTCCAGCGACAGCGTCGCCGCGCAGGCAAAGGGCCTGCTGGAGCCTGCGCGCAGCTTTCTCATCGCCACCGGCAAGGCGATGGGGCAGGGGCTGTTGCAACTGGTGCTGGCGACGTTTATCGGTTTCTTTTTTTTCCGCGATGGCGATGCGCTGATGGCCTCGATTCGCTCCGCGTTCGAACACCTGGCCGGTGGACTGGCCGACGAGCTGCTGGCCACCATCCAGAACACCGTCACCGGTGTGGTGCACGGCATTTTCGGCACAGCGCTGGCACAGGCCCTGGTGGCGATCCTCGGCTTCTATATTGCCGGCGTGCCCGGCGTGCTGCTGCTGGGCATCGGCACGTTCTTCCTGTCGCTTGTTCCGGTGGGGCCACCGCTGCTGTGGGGCGGTGCGGCGGTGTGGCTGTTCTCGCAGGGCCAGACCGGCTGGGCGATTTTCATGGTGCTGTATGGCCTGCTGGTGATCAGCAGCATCGATAATTTTGTCAAGCCGTTCCTTATCAGCCGGTCCAGCAATCTGCCATTGCTGCTGATCGTGCTGGGCGTGTTCGGCGGTGTCATTGCCTTCGGTTTTATCGGCGTATTCATCGGCCCGCCGGTGCTGGCGGTGGGATTCACGCTGGTGCAGCTATGGATCGCGCGGGTGGCCGAAGGCGGCGTCGCGCGACCTGCGTGACGCGCCTGTCAGTGGCGTCCTACAGCGCACCGGGCGCTTCACCGATTAGCAGCAAGCCGGCGCCGGGCCAACATGCTCATGCTTCTTATCACTGGAGAATGACATGAGCAACAACACACGTATTTTTGGCGCACTGCTGATGGGCGTCGGCGCATGGCTGGTCGCCTGCCAGGTGAAAGATGCGCGACTGCAGCATCAGCGCGGCAAGAAGAAACTCGCCAAGGAAGCGGTGCAGGCCTGGGAAGGCGAGGGCGGCAATATCAACGACGCTGCGCCGCGTCCGATTCCAGGTTGATTTTCCCGGGGCGGACTCGCCCGCCCTGCTCGTCGCGCGCTAATCGAGCCGGATATTCCTGGCGATATAGCTGTACACCGCGGCAATGCGCCGCAAATGCCGCGACTCCGGATGCGTAAGCACCCAGATATCCACTGAACAGTTGTCGAGTTGCGGCGTGAGCGCGCGCAGGCCGGGATCCTTTTCGGCCTTGCGCATCGACATGGCGCCAATGCCCAGGCCGGCGCGCACCGCCTCGTTGAGTGCCACCAGACTGTCGACATGATAGCGCGGTACCACCCGTGGGTAATTCTTGCGCCGCCACTTCACCGAAGGATGGTCCGGCAGCGAATCGTCCATGACGATCCAGTCGTATTCCTCGAGATGCTTTGACGGCCGCTTGCCCTTGAACAGGCTGTTGGCACCGTAGATGGCGAAATGCGCCTGCCCGAGATGATGGCCGACCAGGTGTTCCGGCGGACTCTTGGTGGCGCGGATCGCAATGTCGGCGTCGCGTTTGGTGAGGCTGGCGACTTCGTGCGAGGCCATCAGCTCCAGCTGCAATTGCGGATGCATGGCCATCAATGGACCGAGCTGCGGGATCAACATGCCGTGCAGCATGGAGTCGGTGGTGGTGACGCGCACCAATCCGGCGACTTCATTTTCGGTACCTTGCGAAAGGGCACGCGCGGCTTCCAGTTCGGTTTCGATCTTTTCTGCGTGCGCGACCACCTGCAAGGCCAGTTCGGAGGCGAAATAGCCGGCACGTGACCGGGTGAACAGCGCCTGTCCCAGCTGCTTTTCAATGCGCTGCACGCTGCGGAATATGGTGGACGTATTGGCGCCCAGGCGCTTGCCCGCGTCGGCCAGGTTGCCGGTGCGCACCAGCGCGAGCAGCACCTCAAGATCCGATGCGGTGAGCTGGTAAGGCTCGACCCGG
>Ga0302321_100004330_pt1 | contig 12293 bp, 7 predicted proteins | sample Fen_T0_1_FD_202505 | JGI IMG/M metagenome (GOLD analysis project Ga0302321, IMG submission 202505) | Peat permafrost microbial communities from Stordalen Mire near Abisko, Sweden - Fen_T0_1 | ecosystem: Environmental > Terrestrial > Soil > Wetlands > Permafrost | place: Sweden: Abisko...
ACTATTGGCCGCCAGATTGATTTTGCTGTAGTCGTAGATGGACTTGTCGTGAATCGGCCTGGCCACAGCATTGTAAAGCGGTTGGACCGCGGCAGGGAAAATTTGTGAAGCGTTCGTTTCAAGCAGTCCGATACCCGTGACTGACGACGCATAAGGGTCTGTAGTTGAATAATTATTACCTACAGGTGTACCCGGATTACTAGTATAACGAGGCGCAGTCCAATAAGGAGCTTCGCCTGGAGCGCCGATTAGGAACATCGAACGGCTATCCGCGCCCCAACTAGGTAAGGTCAGGCCAGCGCTGGTGCCCGGGGTGCCTGCATACGGCGTGACCGAGCCGAGTACATTGCCATTCCCATAAACCCGACCGTCGGGAAAGGAAAGAAAGCGAGTAGCGGGATTCCAACCTGGTTGTCCGGCTCGCACCCAATCCGTATAGTAGTCACGTGGGGTCGTGTAATTGGGCCGCACAGAGTTAGCTTTGTAGCCAAAATAAGACACCGCCACCGTGGTGTTTTTAAATGGCTGGGCTTTGACCTGAAAGCTGAGGCGGCGAGCGTTTTCCTCGGCGGGTTTGCGAGTAAACCCAATGTGTTCGTTTTTGTAGCTGGCGCGTACGGACAGCTTGTTCTTGATCAGCATGCGATTAACATCAAGCGAACTATTCCACCCACCATAACTGTCGCCACGCATACCAATCCTGGTGAAATCGCGAGTGAGATTGGCGGTGGCTGGCACCTGATTCACCGTGCCCGAAGCATTGCCGAGGCCGAAGATATTAGCATTGGGTCCGCGACTCAATTCGAGCGCCTCCATCCAAAGGGCATCGACGGGGACGCGGCCGGTCATAGCAATGTTGTTGAATGCAACGTTGGCATTGCCGATGCCGCGGACGCGGTTGGCGGTGTTTGGATTAAGACTAACATTATCAACCACGGCGCCCGTGCGGTCAGTGGTGAATTGGGAATAAGTGTTAGTGCCCTCAGTGCTCGCCATGTAGTCGAACACGTCGTTGATATCGCGCATCGCGAAGTCGGACATCTGCTCCTTGGTCATCACGGTGATCGACTGCCCCAGATCCTCAATCTTTGAGTTCATGCGCGTGCCGGACATCGTATTGGACGCATAATAACCCTTATTATTGGTGGTCACCTCGAACGGCGACATCACCAGAACCTCATCCTCGACTGCGATCGGCTTGTCGTCCGATTTAACCGTTTCAACAGGGATCTTCTTTTCAGGCGCAGTAGCTGGCTGAGGAGATGACGGGGATTGAGTGACTGCAGCTGCAGCGGGTGCTTGACCAAATGACAGCGGAACGGCCAGCAACGAGGCAGACACAAGGACAAGGGTCCGCCCGAGATGGGAATGTATTTTCATGGGTAGTAGTGGTGAACCCGGCGCACGAGCCGGGTGGCGTTAGTTTATGAGCAGCACGCCGAGATTATTGGCGGTATACTCTGGGTTGTTTTTGGGTGTGGGGCAGCCGACTGACCTGGAAATCGCCTTCGAGAAGCTGGTGCCACATCGGGTGCGAAACTTGACGCACATAACTCGAAGCGCTCTGCAGAAACTATCAACTTCTCCGTTGTTCACATTGTTGAACACGATCATCAGCGCCAGCTTAAATGGCGAACAGCGGGGTCAAAAACAGGTTCGAATCATGCGACCCCTGATAAACATCGGAAACGCGAATCCTTCAGATCGCCGTTGATTGTCATCGGGATATAATGTGCGAAAAGAAACGGCGCGCCCACACCACATAGGCGCGCCGCATCTACTCAACAACACCAAAAACGGAAAAGGGGCCGTCCACACAGACCGGATAAAATGATTTCAGGGGCACGGGGTATCAAATCACCTGCAGTTCCATTGCTACATCCAACGCGCGTGAATGCAAACGCTCCGATGTTCACATCGTTGAGCAACACCCCTCCCAATATATATAACCTACGCCCTCCCGCCAAAAACCGTCTTACCAACGATAAGTCACACCAGCAGAAAGTTGGCGCCCTGCGGCCGGCACTGCGGGCACTTCCTGATAATTACTCTTCCAGAGATTTCCAGCCGACAACGAGACTTCGAGCCCCTGCACAGACGGCGGCAGATAATACAACCCAAACGAGGTGATCAGCGCCTCGTCTCCACCGATTGCACGCTGGTTATTGTTCTCCTGCACACGGGCGACGTTGTCCATGCGCAACTCAAAGCCACCGCCAAGACGGACCGTAATCGCCGCCGTCAAACGATCTTTGGCAAAGTTCAGCGCATAGAAACTGGCATCGACCGTGGCGCCGCGATAATCCGCCTGTTTATTGAGAAAGGTATAACCAAGCACAATCTTTAGCCTGGAATTCGTATAAGTAACTACGCCTTCAAAACCGAACGTATCAATATCGACCGCATTGGCAGAACGCGCCGCATTCTTGATGGACGAATTATAAGTCCAGTCCACGAGAGCTCCGTCGTGACGGTAAAAGACCGCCGAGCGAAACGACCACGCGCCGCTCGCCTGCGACCAGCCAAGCTCAAGATTATTCGCACTCTCGCGACCGAGAAACGGATTGCCACGGAAAAGCCCTGCGTTCGGGTTCGACTTGAGCGCCGTGTACGTCGGCACCTGTGTGGTCTTCGCATAGCTAAAATAGTAACGCCGCACGCCCCCATTGCTGAGATTATTATTCAACGACACCTCGGCTGCAGGCGAGACCGCCGAACCATCACGATTGGTATCATCAAACGTCACGCCCGCCTTGACGACCAAGCGGCTCTGCGCACCGACCGTCCAACTCTTCTCCGGAAGCAAACCGGCTTTGTAGTAAGTGCGCGTGTTATAACCTGTATAGATGCCGTGCGGACCGTAGATGAGCGAAGTCGATTCCAGATTGTCCGACAAAACCTCGGCGGAATAATTCAGCGAGAGAAACCCAAGATCGTTGCGTCCACTCACCGACACCGCACGCGCCCACGTCGTGTGCTGGTAGGGATTATACAGCCCCGGAGTTTCGCGGCTGTACTCGTAGTCATCTTTGTTGCGGCGATAAAACGCACCAACCTCAACAAAGTCTTCTGCACCAAAATTCTCGCGATGATTCAACGCCACCAGCGACGTCTGCAAATTCTCCGTTTCATGCACACCGAACGGCGTGTAGAGATTAGGCCAGCCGAAAAACTTTGTCTGATAACCAACAAACAAATCCGTCTGCCCACTCGCACCGGCCAGTTGCACACGACCGTTGAAACGAGAGAATCGATGATCGCCAAACGCGATCGTGCCGTCGCCCATCGAGTGCGAAAACTCCGTATCCGCCGCGAGACTACGGCCAGCGATCTTCACCGGGCTAACATAGCCCTGATAAAAACTCTGCCGCTCGTAATCGTGGTCGCCACGCCCGAGTGAGAACTCGCCGCGCGTCGCGATCGGGCGCCACGCGTAAGCCACCGTACCGACGTTGGCGTTGAAACCTCCGAGCGCGTTATCCACGCCGGTCAGCACCACCGGTTCGGCCAGCATCGCCGAGGCAACCGGAATCTCCGCGAAATAATGCCCCGTCTGCGGATCGTAGAGTGACACGCCGCCGATCCGAAAACCCGTGTTTTCAAAAATCCCGCCACGAATCGTGACGTCGGCCTGAGCCTCGCCGAGATTTCGCGCCTGGACATCGACCAGCGGCTCAAAACGCAACGCCGAGACCGGCATCGCAAAACCGCCCACCGGCTCCTGATTCGCGACACGCGGCGAAGAGACCGTCACGCGCGGAAGCTCCACCGGAGCATCATCGGCGCGAAGCGCGACGAACGTTGTGAGACTGAGAAGAAAAACAGACGCGGTCAGTTTCATAAAGCCGGGCAACGTGAACAGCCCGCAGCCCCAAAACAAGCTTTTGTTAGCTTTATTTATATTTTGATTAACAAACACCGACACCGCCCTTTTCGCCACCCCGAGCCAATCCCCTGCGGCAAGCCTCGATCCAGCAGTTTGTCATCTATTAAATGACAAACTGCTATTTTGAGAGGCGAAGTGCGATTACAAGTTTGTCATTTAATAGATGACAAACTTCTCCGAGGCCTCGCTGTTGGTGCTACACGAACACGCAAGGCAAAGGCAGGTTCCGTAGCGAGGGTGGCGCCCGGAGTTCGCAGAACGGCGACTATATCGCTGGCCTCCTGCCCGCAAAAAACGAAAAGCCCCCGGCGTTAAACCGGGGGCCTTTGCTTCAAATCTTAAAGAGCGAGAGCGCTTCGCTTATTCGCCGTCACTGCCGATCGCTTCGACCGGGCAGCCTTCCATCGCCTCAGTACAGAGTGCGATTTCTTCGTCGGTGGTCGGTTGTTTGTGGACGAAGGAATAGCCACCCTCGTCGTTGCGTGAAAAGAACGCCGGGGCGGTTTCTCTGCAAAGATCACAGTCAATGCACTGCTGATCGGTAAAAAACTTTCCAGGAACATTCGGTTCCCATTTGTCTGCTTTGTTAGCCATGATGCGCAAAAAAGAGTAATTGCGCTGATAGTGTCAAGAAGGAGGACAACTCATAAGCATAAAACCCCAGTTCGCGCCAATTGCTCCGGGTATCAGGGGTGGCGGCTTGTGTTCACCGACGCGGACCCCTAATTTGACGGTTCGATGCTCTCCGACCGTACGTATATGCGAAACAACTACCCACAGGGTGGGCGCGGAGCGTTGACATGGCTGCTTTCAGCCATCGCAGGCGGTTTCATCTTGGTCGCGGCCTTCGAGCGCTTGTTCAACTCGGGCGCGTTTACCAACGGGATGCAGCTCACCCTTCCCGGCCTCCAAAGTGGATATTTCTGGCAGGTCCTGAGCTACAGTTTTGTCCACCAGGCGGCAGGCATTCCCTCCGTGTTCATCGTGGCCTTCAATCTGATGTGCCTGTACCTGCTCGGGCGTGAAATGGAATCGCTGCTCGGTACCCGACATTTCCTCGTGCTCTATTTTGGTGCGGTATTGCTGGGTTCGGTTGCCTGGGTCGCGGTCAACTATCGTTTCGGCGGCGCGCTCATGGGAGCCTGGCCTGGCATCGTCGCCTGCCTGACGCTCTTCACGCTGCTGAATCCAGATCAAGAAATCCGCATCCTGCTCCTTTTCGTGCCGGTCACGATAAAACCCAAGCATCTGGTTTGGTTTTTATTTGCCGTGGATTTCAGCTGCCTGGCCCTCTGGGAAATCAGGGGCGCAACGTCACCGCTGGGTTTTGCGCATTCCGCCCATCTCGGCGGCATGCTCGCTGGCTATCTCTATTTCCGCCTGGTGCATCAACGTGAATGGCGCAATCCCGACGGCCGCGCACCGATCGAGCTGCCTGCCTGGCTGCGCAAATCACGCAAAGCCGCTAAAACCACGCCAACCGTTTTCAAGGTCAACATAACCACGCGCGAAGATCTAAAGACCGAGGTCGACCGCATCCTCGACAAGATCAACAGCGAGGGCTTCAACGCCCTCACGCCCGAGGAAAAGCGGCTGCTCGACGACGCGCGCGATCAGCTGAGCCGCAGCTAAAACCCGTGCTGCGCCGACCGGCGAGCGATCCCACCGGCCGATCACGCAACAGCTACTTTTTCGCCGCAGTCACGTAGCGGCCAATAATGCCGTCAAACGATCCGTTGGTGAAAAACACGATCACGCGCGGACGTCCCGTCGGCGGCAAGGTCGCCGCACTCAGGCGTTCCAGCAACGAAGCGTTAGACTCGAAAGCATGCGCTTCACACCCCTGCGTGTTCAGGTGCTGAGCGACCGCCTCGGTATCGAACCGTTCACCAGCGGCCAATTTTTCAACGCGGTTGACCGCGCCGAGATAAACCTCGTCGGCATGCGCCAGCGCCCGGGAGAAACCACTCTGCAGCGTGCTGGTGCGCGCGGTATTACTGCGCGGCTCAAAAACCGCCGTAAGCACTGCACCTTTGAAACGAGCACGAAAAGAATGCAATGTCTCGGCCAACGCCGTTGGGTGGTGGCCGAAGTCCTCGATCACCGTGAGTTCTGGCGTGGCCACCAAAATTTCCTGACGACGTTTCACGCCACGAAAACGCGCCAGCGCATCGATCTTGAAGGCCGTGGGATTTTCCGGGTTGACCGCGAGCGCCGCCGCCGTCGCCGCCATAGCCGCGTTGCGCACGTTGAACAGTCCGCTGAGCTTCCAATGGACGCTAGCCCATGGTTTTTCCTTCCACCACAGCGTGAACACGGCACCCGCCGATTCCTCGATAAAATTGCCAATCCGCACATCGTTGTGCTCGCCCGTGCCAACGCGCAGTACCCGTGTCCAAGGGATACCGCCAAACGCCCGCAAATTCTCGTCGTCGCCATTCATAACGATCCACCCGTTATGCGGAACAATGCGCGTGAGATGATTAAATGTCCGCTGCACATCCGCGAGATCGCGAAAAATATCGGCGTGATCAAACTCCAGGTTGTTTAACACCGCGATGTGCGGCGCATAGTGGATAAACTTGCTGCGTTTATCGAAAAACGCGCTGTCGTATTCGTCACCCTCGATTACAAATGGTTCGGTCGCCGCGCCCAAGTGACTGCCCATCGGTGGATCCTGAGGCACGCCACCGATAAGAAAACCGGGGTCGCCACCATTTTCGCGCAAGAGAAACGCTGCCATCGAGGTGGTGGTGGTCTTGCCGTGCGTGCCGCAAACCACGATGTTGCGCCGCGTTTTCAAAACCGTGTCGTGAAGAAGCGCAGGCAGCGAAGTAAACGAAATCGCGCGGGTGTCCAACAACCACTCGACCTCGGGATTGCCACGCGACATGGAATTACCGATAACAACCAGGTGCGGTGCGAGCGCTTGCAGGCGCATCGTGTCGTAGCCCTCGAAAAGCGTGATACCAGCCTTCGCCAGCACGTCACTCATCGGCGGATACACGCCGCTATCCGCCCCCAGCACCTCGTGTCCGGCCGCGCGCGCAAGCAATGCCGCGTTGCCCATGGCCGTGCCGCAAATACCCATGAAATATATTTTCATTCTTAGAACAGACTGTGGAGCGTCTGCCGGTCGTGCGCCAGTTAGTTTTGTGCCCAATTGCCGCATGCCACAATTGGCCCGCCCGGCCCGGCACCTCAGACGGGCGGTCTCGTCTGACGACCCGTGTTGAGTTGCACCAATTCGTCGATCACAGCGTAGAGCTCGTGCGAACGCAGGGGCTTGCTCAAAAATTTGTCCATACCCGCAAGCAGGCATTGCTCGCGATGCCCGCTCAGAGCGTGCGCGGTCAGTGCCACGATTTGGATGTGACCACCTTTGGTTTTCTCCAGCTGGCGGATGCGACGCGTGGCTTCGCAACCATCCATTTGAGGCATCTGCACGTCCATCAGGATCAAATCGTATTGATTTTTCTGATACCGAGCCACTGCGTTTGATCCATCGCTCACGCACTCGACCACATGCCCTGCGCGCTCGAGCATCTTTTGCGCAACCATCTGGTTGACGACGTTGTCCTCAGCCAACAGGACTCGTAACGATCGTGTGGCCGGCTGGTCTTTCTGCTCAGAGCTACTGCCTGCCAACGCCGGCATTGCCTTGAAGAAAATCCGAAGGCGTTCGTGCAGCCGGGATCGAATCACCGGCTTCCGCATATAAAGCTGGGCGCCCACTTCGCGGCACCGCCGAGCATCATCAAGATGATCGCCCGAAGACAAAATAACCACCGGAACAGTCCAGTAAGCCGGCAGCACCTTGATCGCCCGAACCGTTTCAAAACCGTCCATCTGTGGCATCTGCACATCGGAGATGACGAGGTCAAACGGACGCTCGCCCTTGTTGTGCCGCTCGGTCACAGCGCTCACCGCCGCCCGCCCACAATCGACCACGGTCGGAACCATTTTCCAATGCTTGGCCATTTCCTCCATAATACGTCGATTGGTTTGGTTATCATCGATGATCAAAACACGGGCACTTTCCATTTCCAGGCTCGGGCTTTCAAGCACGACCTGCGGCTCGGTCGGAAGCGACAGATGCAACGTGAAATTAAAGCAACTGCCGCGACCGTATTCACTTTCCACCCACAAACGGCCGCCCATGAGCTCGATAAATTTGCGGCAGATCGTGAGGCCCAGCCCCGAACCGCCAAAGCGACGCGTGATGGAACTGTCCACCTGCACGAACGACTCGAAAATCGACGCCTGACGCTCAACCGGGATGCCTATACCGGTGTCGGAAATCGCAAAACCGAGCTCGCACCGGCCGCCTTCCACGATCGGCGCCGAAACACGCAGCACGACCTCGCCCCGCTCGGTGAATTTGATGGCGTTGCCCAAAAGGTTCAGCAGCACCTGCCTCAACCGGGGCGCATCGCCAATCACGATGCCCGGCACAGCCGGATCGATGTCGCAGGCCAGTTCGAGGTTTTTCTGCACCGCCTTAACCGCCATCGTCTCAACCGCGCCCTCAACACAGGCATGCAGGTCGAAACTCGCGCGATCCACCGTCATCCGTCCGGATTCGATCTTGGAAAAGTCCAGCACGTCATTGATCACCGTCATCAACGCCTCGCCAGAGGCAATCGCCGTACGCAGGTAGGAGCGTTGCTCGGGATTCGTGGCGAGATCGAGCGCCAGTTCATTCATGCCGATGACGCCGTTCATCGGCGTACGGATTTCGTGGCTCATATTGGCCACAAATTCACTCTTGGCACGGCTGGCTGCCTCGGCGGCATCCTTGGCCAGCTGCAAATCCCGAGTGCGCTCAGCCACCAACTGAACCAGCTGGCGCTCACGGGTGCGATGGCGCGCCGTCCACCCAATGTATACGCCAGCCAACACCAACCCGACTACGACCACAACCACAGGCCAAAACCAAACCTCCTGGTAAAAATGGGGGCGAAGCACGATTTCACAGACAGCCGCATTCACAGACCAATCGCCCTCGGCACTACAGGCCATCAACTCAAAACGGTACTTCCCGGGCGCCAAACCGCCATAGGAGGCCTCGCGGCGACCATTCGATCCAACCCAATCGCTATCGAAACCCACCAGCTTGTATTTGAATTGAACGTTCTTCGAATCAGTGAAACTCGGCGCCGTAAAAAAAAACTCCAATTCGCCGCGCCCAGGAGTGTGGTTTTTATACTCGGACGGAGCGCACTCTCGCTTGTCGATCATGACCCGTTCAATAATCGGTACGGGGAGAACAGTGTTCTTGCGAATCCGCGCCGGATCAATAATCGCCACCCCCTTGCTCGTGCCGATCCAAAGACTACCCTGCTGAGTCCGCGCAACATTTGCGCCGGACAATCCTGGCGACCGACCTTTCATACCATCCGATTCATCATAAAGGACAAATTCAGGCGTCGCCTTCTTTCTCGCCGCTATCAAATCAATCTCGCTCAACGGAACCCGGGCCACACCGTTGCCAAAACTGACCCACAGATCACCGTTCAACTCGACACCGCCAAACGTAATCGGTCCCACCACCGGCGGCAGACGGAAACTCTCGATCACGCCTTCATGAATGCGCTGTAATTCCGCCGAATCCCTGGTCACCCAAGTATCTCCGCGGGAATCAAAAAATATGTCCTGCGCCAATGCTCCCGGCGAATCAGCCGGATTGGCAAAAAAGGTCCAGCGACCGTCCGCCCGACAAGCAACCCCACCCTGTCCGGCGATCCAAAGCCTGCCCTTGGCATCCATGCGCAACATCCGCGGCTTGGTCACCCCATCGACCGACTCGATTTGAAAGCGATCCCCTTCAAGCCGCTGCAGTTTGAGCGTCGCACTCACCACCCAGACTGTTCCCTCGCGGTCGGTTACCGAAGCCCGAATCCGCGCCTCGATTCCTTGCGCTTCACGGTAATGAGTGAACTGGCCGTCCTTGAGATGGCTCACTCCGCTCCCCGGGTAACCGATCCAGATTCCACCCGACAAGTCCTCAGAAAGACTGGCGACACCATCCTCAATCAAACCATCGCCCTTATTGAAAATTTTTATGCCCTGACTCGAGATATGGCAAAGTCCGCCCCCCAAAGTGCCGACCCATTTGCTACCGTCCCTGGCCACCAACACACAGCCCGTCGAGTTCGACGGCAAACCATCGTCTTTGGTGATATTGACCGCCTTCACATCCTGCAACCGGATCAAACCACTATCGGTACCGTTCCACAGGTTACCTTCGCGATCTTCGAGCAAGCAGAGCACGCTGCTCAACATATCCCCATTTTCACCCGTCATCCGTTCGAACCTACTGCGAGCACGTCGGGCCAAACCACCGGTAGTGCCCGCCCAAAGACTGCCATCGCGATCCATCTGGAGACTTAAAATGCCATTGGCTGGCAACCCGTCCTGGGTCAAAAAAGTCGTGATCTTTCCATCTTTTAGATAGTTTAGTCCGCGGCTCGTCCCAATCCAGAGCCCGCCTTCGCGATCAGGTGCCAACGACGTGGTTTCCGCATACGCCAGGCCGTCGTCCGTCGAAAAAACGCGCAGGTTGTCACCATTAACCTGATACAGCCGCTTCCCGCTGAGAAAAAGCCCTCCGTCTGACAACCGGCAGATCCCGTTCAAACGCCCCGGCGACTCACCATTTTTCAGCGCATACGGAGTGCAACGTCCGTTGAGATATCGAAACAGTCCGTCCACGCCAGCTATAAAAATACTGCCATCCTGATCGCAAAAAAGCGCCGAAATACGATCACCCTCCAATCCATTGCTCAAATTCGGCCGTGACCAGACCCCATGATCGTACCAAACCAGTCCTCGATTCGTCCCCACCCACAAGCGCCCCGCCTGATCCTCACACAGCGAGAGAATGCCATCGTCGACCAGTTGCGGCTGACTGGTCGTGGTGAAAGCGACAAACCTGACGCCGTCAAAACGGGCAAGTCCGCTGCGAGTCCCCACCCACAAATAACCATCTGTTGTCTGTAAAAGCGCCCGGATCGACAGGTACGGCAGCCCTTGGTCCTCCGCCCAGCGATCAAACTTGTACTGCGCCGGTGTACGCTGCGGATCCAGCCCAAAGGCGCAAATCGCCGTCAGCGCCATCCCGGCCAGACATAGGGAAAACAGATGCGAAAATTTGATTATGAAGCGATACACCGGTATAGATTTGGTCTCACGACCCGTTTTTTAGGCCGTAGAAAACAACGCATGACTGCGTAATATGGCAGTTAATTATGAGGGGGATTTTTCGCTAACGACGTGGGCGTAACTGTAACCTAACAAATCGCAGGCACTTGCCGGCCCCGAAAAAATGGACGCGGCGCGGAAAGAAATCCATCCAAATCCACCCAAACCATCACTCATCAAGCTCAACATTCCAGTAGGCAAGGTCGAGAAAGTCCTTCCACATCTCACGTTGCTGCTTGCCGAGCAACAGACTGATCACGGGCCGCCACTTCGGCCGCACCGGTTTGCGAATCAAGCGCATCCCCGCCTCATGCGGCAGTCGGTTGGCCTTGCGCGAATTACATTTCACGCAGGAACAAACAATATTCTCCCACGTCGTGCGACCACCCGCGTCACGCGGAATCACATGGTCGAGATTCAACTCCTCGCGCGGGAAAACACGGGAGCAATACTGACAATGGTTCTTGTCGCGCTCGAAGACATTATTGCGCGTCAGCTTCAGCTCCTTGCAGGGCAGCTTGTCGAAGAACGTCAGTAAAATCACACGTGGCAACCGAATCGTGCGGCTCGGCGTATGCACCGTTTCAAGCGGGATCATCGGCGGATTACTCCGAGAAAAATCGATCCAATCCATCATCGAGAAAACGCGGAAGTCTTCCTCATGATGATGCACGACATGCGCATGGCCCCGCGCTAAAAGCGCGAAGGCGCGTTTCGCCCCAATCACATTAACCGCCTGCCATAGGCGGTTAAGGACGAGCACCGGCTGATCGAGAGCAGCATCCATGACGGATTCCGTGGCTAAAGTCGCACCCGGCTCCTGTCAAGCTGAGGCAATGCAACATCAAGGTGTCGCGACGACGCCAAACCCCTCGCCCCATCTGTAAATAATCACCGGCGCAAGCTGATGTCAGCCCACTTGCATAAGTCACTTCAGGATAAACTTGTCGGTATCCACAATCTGGGCACATTCCGTCACGTTCTTTCGCCGAAGTCGTTGCTCCTTCCTGAGCGGCGGCACGGGGGACCCAACATCCCAGGCCTAAAAAACCAGGGACGGGGCGCATAACAACGGGCAACCGTTGTCCAGGGGCACTTCCAAGCCCTAGCCCGACAGCTAACCTCGCAGGCATTTGGAAGGGTGATCCCCTAGGGCCGTCAAGTGACGTTCCCCACGGTCTCCCTAGTTTAACCGCGCACGCTT
>Ga0302321_100004333_pt1 | contig 12291 bp, 11 predicted proteins | sample Fen_T0_1_FD_202505 | JGI IMG/M metagenome (GOLD analysis project Ga0302321, IMG submission 202505) | Peat permafrost microbial communities from Stordalen Mire near Abisko, Sweden - Fen_T0_1 | ecosystem: Environmental > Terrestrial > Soil > Wetlands > Permafrost | place: Sweden: Abisko...
CTTCCTGCCTGAAATTCTGCTTTCTCTCCCCCAATAGTCATGGATGACTTGCGAAACTTCTGCTTTTGACTACAATTAGTAATAGTTAGTAAAATCTTCTGTAGTGCGTATGTTGTAAGCGTTCCTTAACGACTCGGTTATTTTGTAACTGTCCCTGGTGGAGGAAAGCTGTGACGCGACCAAACTCTGATGCCCAACCTGCAAAATTTCAGCCTCAGCAACCACAAAATATCTCTCCTAACCACTCGATGCCCGTAAAATTATCTATCCCTCCTCATGTCGTAGGGAGAGCGGCACCTTCCCCTTTTGCAGCAGAGTCTGGCGATGCAGTCGAGCACGAACATGCTCTTGATTTCGCAACCCATTCCTGGGATCTGGCCACCGGTGGACTAAAAACATTAACTGCAAAACGTGAGCTGCCCATACGACCAGAGCGACATATATCCGATGTGGTGCCAGATATCCTGGCAACCTCGCGCAGCTATATGTTCGCCCTGGTGATAATTGTGTGCGTGCTACTCATGCTGGTCGGTGGGGGCATCGTGTTACTTGTAATGCTGCAACCCTGACAAAACAGAATGGAGTTTACTCACAATCCACTGTTATTTTTCTTCGTGTTTGCCATGATCCGCCGATGATGTTCTTTTTTTATCTGGCGTAAAAACGGTCCGTTGTATGCAAGATAGAAAAACTAAAGATCATTAGCCGCCGGTATACCATGTAAATTGCTCGCAGCCAGAATTGCTTTGATGATGGCATGTGCGAGTGCATTTGCTGCTGCTGCGCCTATAGTGCTGACCCTTTGCGCAGCTGCGGCATGTTCTTGCTGTGTCTGTGGTCCAGTTTCTTGCGCGAGTGCAAAAACTGTATCACCATCGAACATGGTGTGTGCAGGTCGTATGACCTGTGCCATACCGTCGTGTGCCATTTGCGCAACTTTGTTTACATGTGCTTTGCTGAGCGTTGCATTTGTGGCGATGATGGCGATGGTCGTGTTGCCCATAGGATTTTGTTGGGTGGCCTGTTGTTGAAGTGGATGGCGCGCTCCTGCCAGCGTCTTTTGTGTCTGGGGATCAAGAATGTCTCCCAGCGCATTGACGATGACAAGTGCACCGACTACAACGCCACCTGTCAGTTCTATGCTGGCCGAACCAAGTCCGCCCTTCATTGCAAGCTGCGGACCAAATAATTTGCCGACGGTGGCTCCTGTGCCGCCTCCTACATTGCCCTGTGCAATGGGGCCTATAGCTGCTTGCTCGCAAGCATGGTAGCCAGAGGCTGCATCGGGACGTATCGTCGCGGAACCGAGCGGAAGGTCAAAAATAGCGGCCGCCGGTACAATTGGCACACGGACAATTCCTGTGTCGTAACCGATATTGCGCTCTTCGAGGTAGCGCATGATGCCACTCGCAGCATCGAGCCCAAAAGCGCTGCCGCCCGTGAGCAAGATTGCGTGAACCTCATTGACAAGACAGAGCGGGTTGAGCAAGTCGGTCTCGCGCGTGGCCGGTGCGCCCCCGCGTACATCGACGCCTCCCACCATTGGGATATCACAAAGAACAACTGTGCAGCCGGTTCCTGCCTCCAGATTGGTATCGTTTCCCACTCGTATACCGGGTACATCGGTAATATCGTCATGCATTGTTTACTTTTTCTGTCCTCTCTGGTTCTGTTTGCCCTATTATATCACCCGAGGATTTCATCTCTCATGTGCCTACTATATATCTACAGCCATATAATTTATTGTTTGTCCATACGCGAAGTTGATACTTCCTGTCTCCGGAACGCTGCAAGAGATGGCACCTGGGTTACTATAACGCCAGCCACGATGACGATGCTACTGAGAAGCATATTCAGAGAGATGTGTTCGCCCAAAAAGAGGCTTCCACCTATTATGCTCACCACTGGCAAAAGATTCAAGAAGATCCCTGCTTGAGCGCTAGGAAGTCGAGTGACACCATAGTTCCAGAGAATCGTCGCAACCACGGTGCTGCCGAGCGTGAGTAGGAGAAAGGCGAGCAAATCTCCCTCGCGCAGTTGTGTGTAGCTTGAGACGAGATGTGGGTCCCACAAAACAACAAGCGGAACCGTGCCTACAATGGTTGTGATACCTGTACTGACGGGTGCACCATATTTGTGGCTGAGTGGGCGAACTGCTATTGTATAGATGGCCCACATCATAGATGCCAGAATCACAAGCCCCATCCCCAAAAAGAGTGTTCCCTTCTGCTCAGGAAGCAAGGCCGTCCAGCCGACAAGGGTAACTACTCCTCCCATTCCTAGCGCGAGGCCAACTCGCATCGTCCAATGTAATGGTTTGTGTTCGATGATGCGAGAGAGCAAGGCAATCCAGAGGGGGGAAGTAGCTACCAAAATACCTCCCATGCTGGCTGGAACCCATTCAAGCCCGTATGTGACGATGACATTATAACCCAGGATACTCGCAAGGCCACAAGCAATCGCTCGTAGCAGATCGGCACGATTCCAGCGCTGTTTGCGCATCTGAATGACAACTGGCACAAATAGAAGGGACGCAACAACGAAGCGCCCAATGACGAGATGTTGCGGACTGAGAGACCTGAGGAGATAACGATTGGCGACAGGGGCGAGCCCCCAACAGAGCACCGCAAGCAAAAGCACTCCTGTTGCCGAAAGAAATGTTGCGCGTTCCCTTCTGGACATACTTTTTACACCTCTTCCTGGTTAGCCGAAAGCACTGCCATAGCTTCGATCTCGACCAGGATGCTGGGATCGATTAACTGGCGAACTTCGACCATAGAAGTCACTGGTCGGATCTCATGAAAGATTTCGCCATGTGCGCGGCCCACCGCTTCCCAGTTTGCAATATCCGTTACATAGTGGCGGGTTAGTACAATGTCCTGGAGAGAGGCGCCAGTTTCCTGCAAGGCAGCCTTGATCTGCTGCAAGCTTTCTTTCGCCTGGGCGTAGGCATCTCCTGCATAGAGAGCCTTTCCATCTGCTCCTGTGGCTGTCGTCCCTGCAACAAAGACGAAAGGGCCAGTACGAACCGCACGCGAATACCCAACGATGGCCTCCCAGGGAGAGCCAGAGGAGATGTTTTGTCTGAACATATTTTTTCTTTTCCTGTTAATCACTATACTACTGGGGTAGTGTATTGACGACCCTGGTAGTATAATAAGGCGAAAGGCGATGAATTGTCAACCCTCTTTCGTGCATCGGAGAACAAGGATTTGTTTTTTGAGGAGCAGATGTATGGACCATATAGAAACATTGATTGAGCATATGAGCCTGTTCAATTTTTCGCCGTACGAGACACGTGCCTATTGTGCTTTGTTGCAGAAATCGCCTCTGAACGGACATGAGGTCAGCCGAGCGGCGGGGATTCCCCCATCGAAAATCTATGAGACGCTGCACCGCCTTCACCAAAAAGGCGCCGTTCTCATCTATCATTCCGAGTCAACGCTCTATGCGCCGGTTCCTTACCAGGATCTCCTTGCTAGCTTACAGAAGCGCACAGAGATGGCCTTCCAGGCGGTCGCACAAGAGCTAGGGCAGTTGGGGAAGGAGAGTGATGACAGCCTGACGTGGTCTCTGACTGGCACTGTGAATATCATCGATATCATGGCACGCATCATTTCGCGCACCACCCAATGTGTATATGCCGCCCTCTGGGATCAAGAACTGGCGGTACTGGCAAGTGTATTGATAGAGGCTCACCAGCGAGGCGTTGAGCTGCAGATAGCCGTTTATGGCACATTTCACCTTGGCGTTCCTCATACCTATGACCTGACCCTTTGTGGCCAAAGTGCACAAGAACGCCTTGGAGGACGTAGACTTGCTGTGCTGATTGGAGATCGTCAGGAGGCCTGTGTGGCTGAGTTTACTGCATCTGGAGGTGGGCAGGGTATCTGGACACGGAATACCGTCATTGCTCTGCTCGCAACGGAGTATGCAAAAGAAGATATTATGGGGCGAAGCCTTATCAACGAACTGGGGGAAGAGCGTTACCAGGCATTGCGGCGTGAGAATCCTCAACTCGCTGCTATGCTTCGTTTCGAGGAATAAAGGAGCAGCTGTCTGGCGAACCTGATAGCTGCTCCTCATGCAACTTTTGAAATTTCGCGATCTGATGTGCTCTCAAAACAGCAGATATAGCTAAATTCCTGAGCGAATAATGCCGTTAAGCTTTTTGACGGTCTCCTCGACGCTCTCTTTGTTATTGTAGACCGATGAGCCAGCGACAAGCAGGTTTGCCCCCGCTTTGACAACCAGGGGAATTGTCTCTGCGCTGATGCCGCCATCAACCTCAATATCGCATGAGAGTTCGCGTTGCACTAAGATCTGTTTCAACTGGGTAATCTTCGGCAGCATTTCAGGGATGAATGCTTGTCCACCGAAGCCGGGATTGACGGTCATGACCAGGACCATATCACAGAGCGACAATATATTCTGCAACATAAAGATTGGCGTTGAGGGGGTGAGGGCTATTCCTGCCTGTTTCCCCAATCCCTGTATCTGCTTGATGAGTTTATGCAGGTGCGGCGAGGCTTCTTGATGGATGATGATAACATCTGCACCTGCTTTGGCAAAGGTTTCGATGAAGTCTTGTGGATTACTGATCATCAGGTGGGCTTCGAGCGTCATTTTCGTGCAGTTGCGCACCGCTTGCACGATTCCTGGTCCCATAGTGATATTTGGTACGAAATGCCCATCCATGATGTCGATCTGGATGCGCTCAATTCCTGCGGCTTCTGCCTCGCGTACTTGTTCGCCCAGGCGGCTGAAGTCGGCGGATAGAATAGATGGAACTAACTGTGTCGCGCTCGCCATTTTATCTCCTACGACTTTTTACTCAATTTTGTGGCTGCTGCCGTGTCGAGCATCCATGTAACGGTCCCATTGCCGGGGCGCACAATCTGTGCTGGATACTCGTCCGGCTGGAAATCCCCTTCCAGAACAGCCTGTAGAGCCTCGGCTTTCTCTGTCCCTGTGACCAGGAATAGGACGTGTTTGGCTGCATTGAGTAGTAGAGGAGTAAAGGTCAGGCGGTCGGGCGGTGGTTTGGGTACGGATACTGGCATGATGAGCCTTTTTTGTTCATGTAGCGAGGCCTGATGTGGGAAGAGCGAAGCGGTATGAGCTTCTGGTCCCATACCAAGCTGTATCAGGTCAAAGGACGGAATGCCGTCGGTACCAAAAACGCGCTGCATCTCCTGTGTATAAGCCAGTGATGCCGCATCACGATCTGCTGCGTCGGCTGGCATACGATGAATATGGCTGGTCGAAATGGCTAGCTTACTGAGCATGACTTCCTCTGCCATACGATAACAACTTTCAATGTCATCTGTCGATACGCAACGCTCGTCTGACCAGAAAATTTCAACGTGTGACCAGTCGATCTGGCTACGATATGGCTCACTGGCCAGCAAGCCATACAGCTTTTTTGGTGTTGAGCCACCTGAGAGCGCGAGTGTAAAGTTTCCGTGTGCTGCAATAGAGTCATGGGCGACTCGTACTATATATTCAGCAGCGGCGTGGCTAAGCTTATCTCCATCAGAAAAGATTACAACATCCATAGAAAAAAAGCTCCTAATGTTATGCCAATCGGTGGGAAGAGCTGCACTAATTATAGAAGCTGCTCTTCACTGACTCAAGATATTATGCAAGTAAAGCGAACACCTCGTGTAGCGTCTCCTCGTAAAGGTGATCTCGCCCCATGATTTCTAGTTCGTGGTGCAGCAGATTACTCTCTTTATATGTCGCTGCAATATTCACGGTGCGTTGCAAGCGAGTTGCACCTGCGATCTCGACTGCCGTCGAGACATGACTATCGTCCTCGCTACGTTTCACAATGAATGTGGCACGCTCGCCATTGATCTCACCTGTAATACGAATCATACAGAGGGTACCGGGACGGGATTCTGCCTGTATCTTTGGCTGGACAGAGATATGGATGCTTCCTTGTGCTGCGGTCTCTTGTACGTTTAAGAGCAGTGGCTGGGATAGCAGCCTGGTAATATCGCGTGTATGCATCTGCCAGGTGTAGCCCCCGGACTCAGCGTCATGATATTTCTGGTCTCCACCATCTGAAAGCCGCCAGCCTAGCCGCGTTTTTAGCCAGGCTCCAACCAGCAATGCCCCGATTGGATTTTTAGCCACGTGTGCTACTGAAATGGTTTGTGTGCCCTCTGGAGGTGGCGGAACTGTATACTCTATTGCGATATGATCGGCATTAAGCAAGTAAGGGCGATAGTCGGCGATATCGAAAAACTGCGCAATCAATTCGCGCCAGGCGGTAATATGCTCCCAGTTAAGGTCGCTTAATGCGCAGTCAGGGGACTCCTGTAGCAGCTCGGAAAGCGTGCGAATCTGTTCTTCCGGTTGGGAGAAGTCGCGCGAATCTACGATGACTCTGCTACTGATCTGTGTCAGGCGTTGTAGAATGCTCTCGTCTTCTGGTGGGTTATTTAGCCACCAGAGATAAACGGGCAGATCTGGTTTTAGCAAACCTTGCACAATATTCGCCGTATAATGAACAGCCGTCCCTGATATCGCAACCGTGATCTGTTCAAAATGATGACGCATAATGTCTGAAATGATGGGAAAGGAGCGCAGTGTGACCCACGTCGTCGTATCCGAAGGTGCATTGCTGCGTGTGTCAAGGATTATAAGGGTAACTCGCGCGATAAGAGTACTGGACAAATCACGTAAAAGCATACTGGCTTTGTACGCTGACTCTACATCAAGTGCACAGATCACAAAGTTAAGCACGCTTGTACGTACGTTCATATTCTGGCTGATACGCATATTGTCAGCGGCCCGGTGCCAAAAAGAAGTCAGTTCATTCTCAACTTCCTCCTGGCGTACTTTTTTCCCCGCCCAGGGTAGCTTCAGTTCTGGGTTTGCAGAGTTATCCATTGCCATTCCTACATCCTTCATCATTTGAACTTCGTCGTTCACAAGGACAACATCGTGCTATCGTGTTCGTTGCTAGCCCACTATATCCTGACTAAGGGCGACGCCAGCGGCGGCCATCGCGCCAGATGAATTCGTCGGCAGTCTGAGGCCCCCATGAGCCAGATTCGTACGTCGTGATCGTTTCACGCGGGGCTGTCTTCCACTCGTCAAGGATACCCTGTACAAATGTCCATGCGGCCTCGACCTCGTCACGCCTTGTAAAGAGCGTTGAGTCACCGTGCATTGCGTCTAGCAAGAGGCGTTCGTATGCTTCTGGCTGTTCGCGCACAAAGGATGAACCATAGAAAAAGTCCATATTCACAGAACGGATCTGCATATCGGTGCCGGGTACTTTAGCCCCGAACTTAAGCGAGATACCTTCGTCCGGCTGGATACGCAACGTCAGGACATTTGGTTCAACCTGGCCCTGTGCCTCACTATTTTTAAAGAGTATCAATGGTGGCTGCTTGAACTGGATAGCAATTTCTGTTACGCGCTTGGGCAAATGTTTACCAGTGCGTAAATAGAATGGTACGCCAGCCCAACGCCAGTTGTCAACAAAGGTCTTTAACGCAACGTAGGTTTCAGTTGATGATGTGGGCGCGACGCCTTTTTCCTGGAGATAGCCAGGAACTTGATGCCCGCTTACCCAACCAGTGCCATATTGAGCTCGCACCGTGTTCGTAAGCACATCACGACCTGTGAGAGGCTGGAGGGCGTGCAGCACTTTTACTTTTTCATCACGCACTGAGTTGGCGTCGAAGGCGATTGGAGGCTCCATTGCAACCAGGGTGAGTAGCTGCAACATATGGTTCTGAATCATATCACGGATGGCGCCGGACTCTTCGTAGTAGCCACCTCGGCCTTCTAATCCCAGGTTCTCGGCCACGGTGATCTGCACATGATCGACGTATCGTCGATTCCAGACTGGCTCAAAAATGCCATTTGCCAGCCGGAAAACCAGAATATTCTGGACCGTCTCTTTACCAAGATAATGGTCGATACGATAGATCTGCTCTTCTCTAAAAACCTTACCAACCTGCCGATTAAGTTCACGTGCCGTCGCCAGATCATGCCCAAAGGGCTTTTCGATGATGATACGTGTCCAGCCTTTGCGGTTTCTGTTAAGATTGGCTGCACCGAGACGTTGAATGATCTCGGTATACTGGCTGGGTGGGGTTGATAGATAGAAAAGACGATTTCCGCTGGTACCACGCTCTTGATCGAGCCTGTTCAATAAGTCATTGAGCTTCTCGTAGCCTTCTGGCTCATGAAAATCGGACTGCAAATAGTGTAATCCAGCGGCGAAACTCTCCCAAACCTGTGGGTTAACGGGCTTTTGCCGAGAATATTGATTGATTGATTCGAGGGCCTGCTGGCGAAATGTTTCGTCAGTATAAGGTCGCCGTGCAAATGCAACAACTGAAAAACCTGCCGGGAGCGGATGCTCCAAGGCCAGGTTGTAGAGCGCTGGGAGCAGTTTACGGTGTGTGAGGTCACCCGTTGCACCGAAGATGACCATGACACATGGCTCTAAGCTCTCTTTGATGCGTAGCCCCTCGCGAAAGGGGTTTGGCGCCTCGACGGCGCTACGCTGAGGAGGCATATCATATCTCCTAATGTATATTTTGTTACTACCAGGTATTTTACTTCATGAATGTTTCTGTAGAAGAAAGGCAGAGATCAGGTACGGCTAGCTGACTTTGACACAGTGCTTCCGGGCAGGTACTTGATAGTACCTGCCCGGTCAGGCGTATATATCTCGGCCAGATGAGACAGTCTTTCCTGGCCTGGATCGATATATCTAGCGTGTAACTTTTCCTTCTGCAATGGCATTTTTCTTGCCTTCAATGCCAGCGAACAACTGATGGAAGGAATCTGCGAACTTTTGTACGCCCTCGTCCAGTAGTTGCTGTGTAACCTGCTCATAATGAATGCCCAGGCTTTCAAGGCTATCTAATGCCGCTTTCGCTCCAGCAATATCGTCTTCAATACTAGAACGCACTACACCATGATCACGGAAGTTTTTGACGGTCTCTAATGGCATTGTGTCGACAGTGTCAGGACCGACGAGCTCTTCTACATACATCACGTCCCGGTACGCCGGATTTTTCGTGCTTGTGCTGGCCCAGAGCGGACGCTGAACATGAGCGCCAGCGTGCTTGAGCGCCTCAAAGCCAGGTGTGCCGAAGAGTTTCTTGAAGCCCTGGTAAACCAGCCGTGCATTGGCGATAGCAGCTTTGCCTTCCAGTGCTTTGAGCTCCTGCTGTTTGGCAGCGTCAGTGGTACCTTTGGCCATATCTTCGAGGCGTTTGTCGACGAGTGTGTCAACGCGGCTAATGAAGAAACTGGCAACCGAGGCGATCTTGCTGAGATCTTCGCCACGGCTATGCAGATCTTCCAGAGCACGCTGGTAGGCGTCGACAACGTTGCGATAGGCCTCGATGGAGAAGATCAATGTGACATTGACGTTAATGCCACTGCGTAGCACTTCGTAGATTGCCGGGATTCCTGCGGGGGTGGCCGGTATCTTGATCATGAGATTGGGGCGCTCAACCATCTTCCAGAAGCGTTTGGCCTCTGAAATGGTGCCCTCTGTATCGTTTGCCAACTCTGGTGAAACTTCAAGGCTGACATAGCCATCTTGCCCATTGCTGCTATCGTAGACTGAACGGAGCAGGTCTGCTACTGTTCTGATATCCTGGATAACGACGGCTTCGTAAATTTCGTCGGTGCTCTTCCCTTTGCTGATCAGATCTGCGATCTGCTCATCATAGGAGTGGCCGGCACTGATAGACTTCTCAAAGATAGTAGGATTTGCCGTAACGCCAAGGATGCCGTCTTCTTTCAGCATGCGCTGAAACTCGCCTGCATTAAGCTGGGTGCGGTCGATGTTATCGTACCATGGGCTCTGACCTAGTTCGTGCAGTTGTATAAGTGGATTAGTCATCTGACTTTTGCCTTTCTTTTATCACTCCAATATATGCGTGGTGGCTGTGAACGATGTCTGTTATCTCGCTACGGCGCATATTTGTGTGAATACATAGGTTCAAACTATTACTTACTCTGTAGCAGGGCTTTCGCTTTTGTTACAACATTCTCTACCGAGAAGCCAAATTGCTGGAAGAGGGTCTTTGCAGGGGCCGAAGCGCCGAAGTGATCCAGGCCGATGATTTCGCCTTGTGTTCCAACGTAGCGTTCCCAACCCATGGGTAAGGCTGCTTCAATGGCTATACGTGCTGTAACATTTTTGGGTAACACGCTTTCTCTGTATTCCGCGCTCTGCTCTTCAAACAGCTCCCAGCTAGGTACACTTACCACACGAACGCTGATGTTTTCCAGACGTAACTGGTTAGCCGCGTCGACAGCAAGTGCAACTTCTGAGCCGCTTGCCATGAGAATAAGTTGTGGGTGTGCCTGTGGACTATCTAGTAATACGTATGCACCCTTTGCTACGTTACTCGCGCTGCTATAGACTGTGCGATCCAGTGTCGGTAAGTTTTGTCGGGTCAGGGCCATCGCAACCGGACCTTTGTGGGTGATAGCGACACGCCATGCCTCGACCGTTTCGTTTGCATCGCCAGGACGCAGCACGGTCAAGCCCGGAATAGTGCGTAGGGCTGCCATCTGCTCAATTGGCTGGTGGGTTGGTCCGTCTTCGCCGACGCCGATGCTATCATGTGTGAAGACATAGATAGTCTTGATTTTCATCAATGCAGCAAGGCGGATGGGTGGGCGCATGTAGTCCGAGAAGATCAAGAATGTTGCGCCGAAAGGGATGAGCCCTCCGTATAGCGACATGCCATTGAGAATGCTGCCCATGGCATGCTCACGAATGCCAAAGTGCATGTTGCGACCAGTCTCCAGGGGACCAAAGTCGCCCAGATCTTTCATATTGGTGCTGGTGGAAGGTGCCAGGTCTGCGGAGCCGCCGATGAGATTCGGGAGTTTTGATGCGATGGCATTGATGGCTTTGCCGGATGCGGCGCGTGTTGCTATCGCCTCACCAGCTTTAAAGACTGGTAGTTCACTATCCCAACCAGCTGGCAACTCGCCGTTTAGCTCTTGCTGCCATTGTGTGGCAAACTCGGGGAATGCGGTGCTATACGCGTTATATTGCTCTTGCCATGCTTGCTCTTGCTTTGCACCACGCTCAACCGCCTGCCTGTAGAAGTTCAATGCCTCTTCGGGCACAAAAAAAGGCTCCTCAGAAGGCCAGCCAAGGTTGCGCTTGGTGAGGACGACCTCTTCGGCTCCCAGGGGTGAACCGTGTGCTCCTGCGCTCCCTTGTTTGTGGGGGCTACCATAACCGATCTTTGATTTGACGATGACCAATGAAGGACGATCTGTCTCTGATTTAGCTGCATTAATTGCCTGATCAAGCGTGTCAAGATCATTGATATCGGCAACATGCTGGACATGCCAGCCGTAGCTTTCGAAGCGCTGGCCGACATTCTCGTTGAAGGCCAGGTTAGTGCTGCCCTCGATAGTAATGCTATTGTCGTCGTAGAAATAGATTAGTTGACCCAGTTTGAGAAAACCTGCTATTGAGCCTGCTTCTGCAGTTACACCTTCCATCAGGTCGCCGTCGCTCACAATAGCATAAATGTGGTGATTGAGTACTGCGTGGTCTGGCCGATTGTAGCGGCTGGCCTGGAAGCGTTGGGCAATTGCCATTCCCACGCCGTTTGCCATCCCTTGACCCAATGGCCCCGTTGTTGTCTCGATGCCCGCTGTATGTCCATATTCTGGATGCCCCGGCGTCAGGCTTTGCCACTGGCGAAATTTCTTCAGTTCCTCTAATGGCAGATCATAGCCAGTTAAGTACAGCATGCTATAAAGCAGCATCGAGGCGTGCCCTGCTGAGAGAATGAAGCGATCTCGATTCAGCCAGTGCGGATTTTTTGGATTGTAATGCATGTGGCGTGTATACAATAAATATGCTAATGGGGCCAGCGCCATTGGGGTGCCTGGATGCCCAGAGTTTGCTTGTTGGACACCATCCATAGCTAGTGTGCGAATAGTATTGATACAGAGCTTTTCGAGTGTCTGTTGATCAACGGGTGATTGTTCTTGTGTAGTCATTAATCCTCCAGGATATGTCTATTTGTTATTGTAAACAATACACTAACCATCTATATAATATCACATTGCTCACCTGGAGTGTATTGTGGAGCTGCTCGTAATGCACTAAAAAGCAAAAATACGATTTTTGAATTAAGATTCTCGCCGGGCCTTTTGTTGCAGCTCGTAAAGCTTGCTAATCGCTTCTATTGGCGTCAATTCATCAATAGCAAGATTTTTGATCTCTTCAAGCAATGGATTAGATTCTGCCGCAAGTAGTGTCATTTG
>Ga0302321_100004334_pt1 | contig 12290 bp, 7 predicted proteins | sample Fen_T0_1_FD_202505 | JGI IMG/M metagenome (GOLD analysis project Ga0302321, IMG submission 202505) | Peat permafrost microbial communities from Stordalen Mire near Abisko, Sweden - Fen_T0_1 | ecosystem: Environmental > Terrestrial > Soil > Wetlands > Permafrost | place: Sweden: Abisko...
GAAATACCGTCGCCTCCAGCGAAACGCGCAGGAACAGATCAGAGACGCGCGAGAGCCCCAGGCGCATCACCGCTTCGTCCAACGACCGCGGCGGCTCGCCCGTCGTATAGAGCGCACTACGCGCAATGCTCAGCACCTGTCCCGCGAGCATCGGGTCGTGCCCCAATAGCTGCACCACCTCATTGAAACTCGCATTCGATTTCCGGGTCACCGCCAGCAGTTCGAGGGCCACCGCCGGCAACAGCGGTGGCCGATAGTCCGGCGAACGGAACAGCGCGAGCAGCCGCCGCTTCAGCTCCAGCTGATCGAGGTCGCATTCGCCGAGTTCCGCCCCGTCGAGCTCGTAAGCGATGGTCTTCTTAGCCCGGCGATCCATCCCGGAGAAGACGGCCGCGGGGCGGCATGACTTAAGACTGCGATTTGGCTGGCATTTTTGCCCGATTTTGGGGCGCCTTGACGCGCCGGAACCAGTCTCGCTGATGGCGGGAATGTCCTACCGGTCGTCAGGCTCGAACAGCGCGCAAGGCAGGATTACCGCGAGTGGCCCTAGCTAGGCCAGCACCGGAAACCGATTAGCGCAAGCATTGCGTCTGGCGGCGTTGCTCTGGCGCAAGCCATGCACGAAATTCCTGGAATTGGCGCGTTCGAGCCGGCATACCCCTTGCTTTAAGCAGCCACTACCATGGGAACCACGACCAGGACGAGGGCATGACCCGCCATATCCCGAAAACGGTCGGCGAGCTCATGACGCGTGACGTCTACACACTGGACGAAAACGAGAATCTTGCGCATCTGCTGGAGACGATGAAGCTATTGCGCTTCCGGCATACCCCGGTGACGGACGGAGACAAGGTCGTCGGTGTATTGACCGAACGGGATCTATTGCGCGTCTCGGCGAGCAGCTTGTTGCCGGTGGCACGAGAGCAAGACGCGCTCCTCAAAGAACGATTCCACGTCCGGGACGTGATGACTCGCGACGTCATCACGGTGCGGCAGGATATGCCCCTGCTCGAGGCTGGGCAATTGTTGATCAGCAAACGCGTCGGCTGCCTACCCGTAGTGGATGCGGAAAACCGCCTGTTGGGGCTGATTACCGAAAACGATCTGGCGAAGTTGGCGCTTACCCTACTCAATCCGTGACGGATTCTGGTACCGAGCGCTGTAAAACATCGCTAGCCTGCCGGCGTGTTTCCGTTGCAGTCCGCCGCGAACGTCGCAGCCCGGGCGTTCTACGACGACCCGATTTTCAGCTGGATCTTCCCTACATCTGCCTCGCGCTTGGCGCTGCTGAGCCGCACCATGAAGGCAATCGTGGGAATGCGCGTGCCGCTGGGCAGCGTAGTAGTCGACGACCCAGTCAGTCCGCGCGTCGTCCTGGCATATGAAACACCCCAGCGGCGGGTGAGCTTCTCGACCGAGCTCGGACACCTCCTGCCGACGCTGCTGATTTGCCTGCCGGCTCTGCTCAGTCACGGCAACGTGCTGCGGCAATTCCGACGTGTCTTTTGGGGGTTTCGCGCGTTGGCGGCTACCGCTGCACGGCGCCCGCGACAACCGCACTTCTACGTTTCGGTGCTCACGGTAGACCCACCTCATCAGCGCATTGGGTTAGGTGGTCGCGCCTTGCGGGAGCTCTTGCTGAAGTGTGACGCTGTGAAAGTAGCGGCGCACCTCGAAACGGCACGCCCGGAAAACGTGAGCTACTATGAAGGCTTCGGCTTTCGCGTCGTGGAGCAAATGACGCTCGGTGACTGCCCACCACTTTGGATCATGACCCGTCCCGCGGCCGCGTGAGCAGGTCGAGTCGAGGCTAACCGAACCCGAGCTTCGTACGCGCGAGCGCGGCCGGTTCACTGACCCAAAACCGCACTAAATCCTGGCTCAAGTGCGTGGCCCGAGCGACAGCAATGCCATCGCCGTCCGAGTCGACCGAGTCCAAACGCATAATCAGCGCGACGCTGCTCGGCAGATCGTCCGCCACGAGGGCGGCCGCGCGGGCCGAAGTCATCTTCACGCTGAGCTGCCAATCGGCGACGCTGGGCAGGGGCGCCGCAGCATAAGCCTGCGCAGCTTCTTCGATCGTGCCGCGACCCAGCCAGGGCAAGGCTCGCGAAAGTTTACGCGCATGCAGGCTCAATGCCTCTTCATCGTACTCGCGGGCGCCGAAATTCGGCACTGCCAGTCGCGCAGCGGCCGCGAGCAGCAAACTCAACGCGGAAGCCGACAAGCGCTCGGCAGGGGCAAGCTCGCGGCTCGCCGTGCACAGTGCTCGGGCGAGCAAGAAGGCTTGTTCGGGCTCGCTGAGAGTCATCACGTGCACCGGCACGAGCACACTCACCGGGTCGGTGAGCTCGAGCTCGACCGTGCCCGCGTGCGCCTGATGGAGATACAGGTCGAAGTCGGCGAGCTGAAAAATCGCAGACAGGCGGTCAGCCAGCATGCGCAGCGGATGGCCGGTCTTGGTGACCAGTCGATCCCGCGGCGCGACTCCCCATCGCTCGAGCTGAGGCGGATGAAGTTTGCCGCTGACGTCCCCGAGCGCGGCGATCAGACGCGCCGCAGGATCCGCGCTTCCCAGGGGCGAAAGTACGCTGAGCTCGCTTTCGCCGGACCAACCCGGAACGGCGGCCGCTCTGCGCGGGACGCGGCTCAGCCAGTTCACGCTCTCGAGCTCGCTCGCAAAGCCGAGCGCGACGAGCGCAGCACGTCCCACGCTGCCGTCGCCGCGGCGCGGCGAGCGATCAAGTGCCTCGGCCAGTGCTCGCCACGCGCCTGGATAGTTCACGTCCAAGGCCACCACGTGCTCGAGCTCGGCGAGCGCGCGCGGGTCTTGCCCAGCTCTCAGCAAGCGTGCGCCGAGCTCGGCGCGCAAGGCGATGTCATTCGGGTGAACAGATACGCCGCGTTCCAGCCACTCGAGCGCCTGATCGGGTTGGCTCAGCTCATCCGATAGGGTGCGCGCGATCTCGGCGAATGCTCCGGCGGCCGGCGCGCTGGTGCTATCCGCGTAGCGGACCAGGGCAGCGAGGTAGCGTACGAATGTCGGTTCCTCGCCCCACGGCACCGAACGGATCCATTCTCGGAATTCTTTGGCCGCTGTACCCTCGACCCCCACGATGGACAGGATTTGTTCCATCGCCCGCGCCGCGGGCTCGACCCTTGCGCGTTGACGCTCCACGCGAGCGAGCAGGGTGAGCGCGCGAACTCGTTCGGCGTTGTCCGTGCTCATGCGAACCAAGCGCGCGGATGTTTCTGCAGATTGATCGAGCTCGCCTCGGCGTGCTTGAACGACAGCCAGACGCTCGAGCGCGGCGCGGTGGTTGGGGTCGACGTTGAGCACCGCGTTCAGGTGACTCAAGGCGCGGGTAGGGTCGCCCAAATGCTTGTCGAAGGCCAGGGCCAGGCGAAGGTTTGCGTCGATCGCCGTCTGCGCGTCCGGCTCGAGCGCCAGCGCTTGCTTCAGGCGTTCGGCGGCCTCCTGCCACTGACCGTCCTTTTGGTAAAGCTCTGCAAGCCTCATGAGAATCAGTGTTTGATTTGGATACAGGTCGAGCGCGCGCTCGAGCACGGCTTGAGCCTCCGCCAGATCCTGCTTTCTGCTCGCGTAGAGTTCGGCAACGCTGCTCCAAAGGCCGGATGCTCGCTCGGGACTGTGGGCCGCCCCCGCCGCGCGCGTCAGAACTGCGAGCAGCCGCTCCACATCGCCCTGAGACAACAGCAGCTCGCTGATGGCACGCGCCGCCGCTTCGTGTTCGGGATCGATTTCCAGGGCGCGTGAGAGCGCGTAGGCCGCCCTTTCGAGATCTCCGAGGGCTTGGAGCTGGTCCGCGGCCACCACTAACCCGGACGCCGCCCGCGCCACGTCGAGCTGCATCCGCGCCTCGCGTTCTGCCGCCTCACCGAGCAGCACGGGGTCGCCGTTCAACTCGGCTATCCGGCTCAGGCCACGGACCGCGCCAATCGAGTTCGCGTCGCGCCGTATGGCTGCACGGAACACGTCGAGGGCTGCCGGGTCGCCGGCGGCTTCCAGCATCTCTCCCAGGCGGGTTTCGTGAACGGCCACACTCGTCGGTTCGACGAGCACCTGAGCCAGCTCGGCGTCGACCTGAGCGAGCAGCGCGGCGTCGCCGTCGGAGAGGGCGATGCGCTCGAGCGCGAAGAGTGCTCCGATATCACGCGGGAGGAGTTCCAAGATAGTGAGGTAGGCGTCACGACCGCGGTCCTCTTCATCGACTTTGCCGCTCTGCTGGAGGCGCCCTAGCTCTCGCAAGGCGGCCACACGGGCTGCCGGATCGGCCAATACGCGGGCCTCCGTAGCATAGACGTTGGCGAGCGAGTCCCAAGCGCTGCGTTCGGCGTACAATGGCTCGAGCGCCAGCAGCGCTTCTGCGTGTGCCGGGCTTCTCTCCAGCACCGCCTCGAACAGCCGCACGGCCCCGGCGGGGTCTCGGAGGTCATCGCGATAGACTTCAGCGGCCCGGAGCATCGCCCAGACGGCGAGCCGCGGGTCACGCTGAGCTGCAGCTGCGCGTTCGAGCTCCTCGACCAATCGCTGGTAGTCGCGCGCGGCGCTGAGCAAGCGAATGCGCGCCTCACGAGCCGGTGTGAGCTCGGAGTCGCTCACCAGGGCACGTTCGTACGCGAGCAGGGCACGGTCGGGGGCGCCCAGGCGATTTTCTTGGACTTCGCCGATGCGGAGCAAGGTGCGGGCCTTGAGCTTGGGTTCGCCCAGCGTGGCGAGCTCGGCTTCGAGCACGCGCACCAGTTCGTCCCAGCCCGCGGCTTGCTCCAGCTTTCGTTCCAGAGCTCTGACGGCGGCGTGGTTGCCCGGATCGGCTTCCACCGCGAGGCGATAGGCCTCGAGTGCATCGTGATTTTGTCCCAGGCGCTCCTCGTGCAGCTGTCCAATTTTGAATTGGAGTGCAGAGTGCGCCGGCCCGGTCGGCAGGACCTGGAGCTCGCTCCGGTACGTATCGAGCAGGTCCTGCCAGCGACCGGCCTTGTGATACAGGCGTCCGAGCGACGCATACGCAGGAGCGAAACCGCTGTCCAGCGCGAAGACGCGCTGATACAGGCCGATTGCGAGCGCAGTGTCGTTCAGATCCGTCTCTGCGACCTCACCGGCCCGGTGATAAAGCTCGACCTTTCCGAGCCTATCCGGGGCACGTTCGGCCTCCAGTTCGAGCGCAGCGATCAGCTCTTCGAACAGACCCGCGCGCTCGGCTGCGCGCTGAATCGCGTGGACCGCCCCGAGATCCTGCGGCGAGAGCTCTAGAATGCGCCGATAAGCAACCAGCGCCTGTGCCGGAGCGTCCAACGCGTCTTCGTACAGGCGGCCAATCTTGTACAGATACGTGACCTTTCGCTCGGCATCGCCGGCCCGATCGACCGCGCGTTCGTAGAGCGCAATCAGCTCGCTGTACTTGCGGCCTTGAAGCAAGAGTCGAACGAGAGCCTTGAACGAAGTAGCGTAGCCGGGCAAGACGCCGAGCGCGCGCGCATGCTGCTGCATCGCCTGATCAGGCTGCCTCAGCTGCGTTTCCTGGATCTCCGCCACGCGAGCAAAGCACGCGGCGCGCCGCGCGGGGTCGAGAGCGGCTTCCGCTTCTCCCAGCAATACTTGGCACAACTGCTCGAATTCCTTGCGCCCTTCGTATAGCTCAGCCAGCGCCTGCAGCGACGGCGCGTAGCACGGGTCGACGGCGCGCGCGCGTTCGTACCAAACGATGGCTTGCGAGTCGTCGCGCAAGCGACGCCGGTACAACTCACCCAAGCGATCGAAGTACGACAGTTGATTGGCCGTCGAAGCGTCGCGCACGGACAACCGCTCGAGCACCTTGGCAAGCTCTGCGCTTCGCCCGGCGAGCTCGTAGAGGCGAGACAGCTCCTGCAGCACCATCGGGTCGACCGTGGTTTCGCGGGCCGCTTTTTCCATCGCGCTGAGCGCTTGGTCGATGCTGCCGAGACGATCCAGCCAGATGCGGCCGACTTGGTACCGGGCCATCGCCCGGACTGCCGGGTCGCTCGTCAGCTCGGCCTCGCGCTCGAGCACGGCGATCAGGTCGCGCCAACGCTCGTGCGCATAGTGCAGACGCTTCAGCGCGTGGAGCGCGGACGAGTTCTCGGGGTCGGCGGCAACCGCGCTCTGGTAGACCTCAATCGCGGTCGCCGAATCCCCGCGATGCGCTTCGATCAAGCGCGCACGAGCGCCAAGCAGCGCCGAACGATGGCTCGAGTCGCCCTTGATGGCGTCGGCATCTCGCGCGAGCACGCGGTCGAGGGGCTCCCACGCCTGCGCGAGCGTCTCCGAGCGCTCGGTGGCCTTGATCCGGGTGGTGTCCCCTCGTGCGAGCTCCGCGCTGCGTTCGAGGGCGGCACGTGCCTCGCCTCCGAGGCCAAGGACATCCTCGAGCACGGAGGCCTTGTCATAGAGCAGTTGGGCCTTGGCTTCCGGCTCCGCCGTGAAGTTGAGCTCAGCATCGAAGAGCGCGACGGTCTCCGACGCACGACCGAGCGCGAGTAGCGTGCGGCGCGCGCCACGAATTGACGGCAAGTGATCGCCGAGCAAGGTATGCGCCTTCAGATACGCTTCCGCGGCGGGCTCGAGCTGTCCGAGCGGCGACTCATACAAGCGTCCGATTTCGAACTGCACCCGCCCCGCGCGCAGCGGCTTCGGATCCTCGGCGAGCTCGACAAGGAGCGCTTGGAGGAGATCGTTGGCGGCTTGCAGCCGCAACTCGCTTGGGAAAGAAGCGGGCGGCTCCACCATCGGCGTCTGAGCCAGCGACAGTGGAGATTCTTCGGAGCCGAACCGCAGATCGCGGGTCGGCTCAACGATTGGCGGCGCGGGCAGCCAAGCGACCGGTGCGGGGGACTCTTGCGGCGGCAGATCGGGGAGCGGCGCGCTCGGCAGGGGCGCCTGAACGGAAGTCGAAGCAGGCGCGGGCGGCGCGGGCGGCGCGGGCGGCGCGGGCGGCGCGGGCACGCTCGAAGGCGCGCTGACGAGCGACGGCGGGCGTGGACGGCTCGGTGGACGCGGAGGAGGGCGCACGCTCGGGGGCTTCGACGGCAGGGAGCGCCTGGGCGGCGGCGGCGGTGGCCGTGAGCTCATCGCGGCCGTCGCCGGTAGTTCCATGCCCGACAACAAAGGTTCCGAGCTCGATCGATTGCGCTTCGGCGGCGGCGGCGGCGCCTTGGTCGGCATTGCTCCAACGGGCTCGTTGCGCACGCTCGCGACAGCGTCGAGCGGCGTACCCGAGGCAGCCTCGGACTCAGCGGAAAGTGGCGGCTCGGAAGATGGCGGGGCGGAGTCCGCGACCGAATCGGAGGAGTCCTCGGAGTTCGCCACCGAATCGGAGGAGTCCTCGGAGTCCGCCACCGAATCGGAGGAGTCCTCGGAGTCCGCCACCGAATCGGAGGAGTCCTCGGAGTCCGCCACCGAATCGGAAGAGTCCTCGGAGTCCGCCACCGAATCGGAGGAGTCCTCGGAGTCCGCCACCGAATCGGAGGAATGCGCGGAACCAGTAGGCGCGACAGCGGCGCCGTCTGCTTCTGCCGGCGAAGTCCGCACATTCTGATCGTTTAATTCGCTGTTTGGTTCGTGAGCCATCGTCTTCTCGTGGAGCGCAACGGGAAGCCCTGCTGTCCACTCCGACAGCGGGCTCATCGTGGATTACAGCAGTTAGACCATAGTCGCCGAATTCGCTATCTATGACGAGAATCGGTGACGCGTTTCCAGAGTGACTTTTTTGCCCCCCCGAGCGTTTGTCGCCAGTACAGGCCAAGCGCCGCAGGTTCGGCGTCGGTCCGTGTTGGAATATTCTATTTGACCCATTTCCGGCCGACCGTGATCGCCTCCAAATCGCAGAATCACTGCAGCACATCGGTGTGGCTCCAAGGGTTGGCGATTGACGATCGCAGAAAACATGCGAACCTCGGTGATAGGATTCGGGTGATTCTTGCGGCACTCAGGGCGAAGCGAGCATCGGCTAACGTGCTGGTAAGACAAGAACGGCGCTGATCCTTCCAATCACCCGCCGTAGCCGCCCCTGAAAGCGAACCCATGAAGACCACCGCACTCCTGATTTGTATTTCGGGCCTGGCTATCAGTGTTGGCTGTGGTTCGAGTAAGGATCGCAGCAGCGTCAGCGCTGCAGCGGCTGGAGCGGTTGGAACGGCAGGTTCCGGGTCGTTGGTGGTGGGCGACCCCGGATCTGGCGTTGGCGGCTCGGCAGGAAGCGGAGCGAAAGCCGGCGGGCTCGTTACGCTGACCCCAGATCAGGTAGCCGCGATCAACGACAACGCCTGCGATGGCTGGTCAGTGGAACCGGAAACGAAGCCCGCCGTGCTCGAGTTCGTCGTGGACACGAGCCTGTCGATGAATGAGGTGCCCGGTGCAGCCGCGCAGCCCACCCAGCCTGGGCGCCCTGGAGCCGCCGGGGCAGGCGGCCCCACCAAATGGCAGTCGACCCGGGACGCACTCAAGTCCGTGATCTCGACTTTGCCGGATTCGTTAGCCGTGGGTTTGTTCTTTTTTCCAAATATGGCCAATCAGGCAAACACGAGGCCTGCGGCTCCTAACAGTTGCGTCAACACCAGGGCGGGCACTGCCCCTGCACTGCTGACTGCAGCGCAGAAAGCAGTCTTGATCGCCGCCCTCGACTCGACGAGCCCCAACGGCTGGACGCCGACCGACGGCGCGTATCAGCACGCGCTAGAAACCGCGATCTTGCCCACGAAGCTCGCAGGCGACAGATACATCTTGCTGATCACCGATGGTCAACCAACCCTGCGACTGGATTGCACCAGCAGTGGCAACGGCATTGGGCCCGGTGGCGCCAATCCTGTCGAATCGCAGCCCATCATCGATCACGTCGCTGCGGCACTGGGACAAGGCGTGCGAACATTCCTGATCGGCTCCCCGGGCAGTGAGGGCGGGCGGGCGTGGATGTCGGAGGCCGCAATCGAAGGCGGCACGGCCGCAGCCGGGTGCAAGGTGATGGGGCCGCCCTACTGCCATCTCGACATGACCACCTCGCCGGATTTCGGCGCCGCGCTGAAAGCCGGCTTGAACAAGGTCACTGGCTCCATCGCCTGCACTTACGACATTCCCGATCCGGGGCAGGGGCGCGTGATCGACAACGACTTGATCAACCTGGTCGTCACCACGGCATCGGGCACGCAGCTCGTACTGCCCGACGAAGGCGCAGACTGCAACGAGGGCTATCGCATTTCCGGCAATCAGGTCGTGTTGTGCGAGGGCACGTGCTCGCGCGTGCAGCGCGAAAACGATTCAATTCAGCTCTTGTTCGGTTGCCAGTCGGGTACCATCGCGCCGCCGAAGTGAATGTCTGAACGGCGCCAGTTAGCGGGCACGGCAAAACGCCGAAGTAAGCCCCATTCGTTATCCGGTTCCTGCTCGTAGACCCGCCGATTGACAAAGAACTCGATGCTTACATCCCACATGCTCCGCTTGCCTGCTTTGGTTGCAATCATGGGGCTCGGTACCGCCCTCGCGGTCGGCTGCGGCAGCACGGACAACGAAGGCGCTGGCGTAAGCGGCGGTCCGCACGGCGGCTCAGGCGGAAAGACCGGGACAGCCGGTGGGACCAGCAAGGCGGGGAGCGGCGGCTCCATCGCCACCCCGAACCCCGCCGTCTGCGACCAACAGGATCCGGTCGCAAGCCAGCCGTGTTCGGTCCCCGCGGGTACCGTATGCCCGACGGCCAGGGGTAATTGCGTGTGCACTGCCAGCGCCTGGAAGTGTTACGAAGTCGGCGCCGGTGGCAGGGCGGGTGCGGGCGGGGAGTCCGCCACGAGCGGTGGAGCTGCGGGCGCGAATACCGGCGGCGTGGGCACCGGCGGAGTCCCGGGCAGCGGTGGCAAGAGCGGTAACGGGGGTACCGGCGGTCTCAGCGGCGGGAGCTCCGGCACGGGCGGCGGTGGCACCGGCGGTGGCGCAAACGCGGGTGCGGGCGGCGGCGGTACCGGTGGCGTTGCTACCGCGGGTATGGGCGGTGGTGGTACCGGCGGCGTTGCTACCGCGGGTATGGGCGGTGGCGGTGGTGCAACCGCGGGCGTGAGTGGTGGCGGCGCGGGCGGTGGCGCGGGCGCGGGCGGCAAGGGCGGCAGCGGCGGGACCGCCGGAACCGCGGGAGTGGGCGGTAAAGGCGGCTCGGGCGGCAAGGCAGGCGGCTCGGGCACCGGCGGCAAGGCGGGAGCCGGCGCCTGATTTTGAGCCGGTCTTGAAACCTTTGAGCGGCTCGAGCGCGCAGCTCGCGCTCCCTGTCAAACCGTCAAGCGCTCGGCTCCGGCGTACACGTTGAACGCCGAACCCCGCGCGAAGCCGCACAGCAGCAGACCAAAGCGCGCGGCAGTGGAGACCGCGAGCGAACTGGGAGCCGACACACCCACGACCCCGGAAAAGCCCGCCGCGATTGCCTTCTGTACGATCTCGAAGCTGGTCCGGCCACTCACGACCAGTAACGAGCCATGCGCGGGGATCCGGTCGTCCAGGACGAGTCGTCCGATGACTTTGTCGACCGCATTGTGGCGGCCGACGTCTTCACGGACCGCGCCGAAGCCCGTTACGCTGCTCGCAACAGCAGCTGCATGCAACCCGCCCGTGCGCTCGAAGCTCGGTTGTCGTGCGCGCAGGTCAGCTGTCAAACTCGCGACGAACGAGCGTTCGAACGCTTGGCATTCGGGGGCAGGTTCGAGGCGAAGCAACAGGTCGTCGATGAACTTCCGACCGCAAACGCCGCACGCAGAGCTAGTCAACGTGCCACGCCGCGTGTGGGCTAGCGCTTCGGCGTCGAGCACCGCGCCCGGTGCCGGCAAAACGTCGACGGTGTTGCCTGCGCCTTCGCTTCCGAGTCGGCCGCAATGCGAGATGCCGCCCAAGTCGGCCTTGGAACGGATCAACCCTTCCGACAGCAAGAAGCCGGCCACCAGTTCGTGATCGTTGCCTGGCGTGCGCATGGTCGTCGCGTACGGTTCGCCGGCGATTCGGATCTCGAGCGGCTCTTCGACGCTCAACTCATCCGGATACTGAACCAGCGGTCGACCGGCTTCGGAGCGGAGCGCAGCGACGGCGGAGACTTGCGGGCTCGGACTCTGGAACGTCCGTGTAGACAGACTGTCCGCGCCCCTAACCGAGACGTCACGACCGTCTGCCTCGCGTTGCTCGTACCTGTTGCGATTCACGTTGGCTCGGCGCCGAGTGTACTCGCGGAGCGCACACGACGCCGGTATTCCTCGGAAAAAAATTTGCTACGAGGCCGGCGCCGAGGGAGTCATTGTGGACCTGAACATCGGCGCGGGCCGCTTACCAGACGAATCAGGGTTAAGAATGGCTTCCGCACGCGCTCGGGCGGAAGACACCCTCGACCAAGCCGACTACTTCACCGGAGGCGGGGCTTTCGGCCCGTCGGACGCCTCGGGCGCACACGACGCCGAGATCGCTGCGTACTTCTCTTTCAGCGCAGTGATCAGCGCCACATCACCGCTCTTAATCGCAGCGTCCAAGCTCGCCCGAATTGCCGAAAGCTCCGCCGCGCACGGGCTTTCGTTCGCCGGCTGACACGACGACGAGATCGCCGCGTACTTCTCTTTCAGCGCAGTGATCAGCGCCACATCACCGCTCTTGATCGCGGCGTCCAAGCTCGCCTGAATTGCCGAAAGCTCCGCCGCGCACGGGCTTTCGTTCGCCGGCTGACACGACGACGAGATCGCCGCGTACTTCTCTTTCAGCGCCTCGGCTTGCGCCGGATCGGTGACCGTCTTCAAGAGCGCGCTGATCGCAGCTAGCTCGCTTTCGCAGGCGTCGCCTACGGGCGGCGGTGGCGCGCCAGGATCACAGCCGTTGCCTTTGTCGCCGCCTTTGTCGCCGCCTTTGTCGCCGCCTTTGTCGCCGCCTTTGTCGCCGCCTTTGTCGCCGCCTTTGGCGTTGGCCGCGTCACCGCTGCCGACGACTCCGCTGGTCGGCTTGCCATTCACAGCGGCGGAGGCCGAGCCGGCGTCATCCGCCGGCGTGACCGCGCAGCCCATCGCGCTAAATAATGCAAAAATCAGACAATACTTCGTCATGTTCATGTCCATTCTCCGGCTCTGCCTCGAATACGAGTTCGAGGTCATCTGCGGGTGTGGGCCGAAGAGAGACCGAATCGGCTCAAGAAGTTTCGGGCGTGCGTTCGTCGCGTTCCCGCCCCGCGTCAGGGCGTGACACACACGCTTTTCGACGGCGCCGAGCAAACCCATTGACCAGCCTGGGTGTCACATTTGCATTGCGG
>Ga0302321_100004335_pt1 | contig 12287 bp, 9 predicted proteins | sample Fen_T0_1_FD_202505 | JGI IMG/M metagenome (GOLD analysis project Ga0302321, IMG submission 202505) | Peat permafrost microbial communities from Stordalen Mire near Abisko, Sweden - Fen_T0_1 | ecosystem: Environmental > Terrestrial > Soil > Wetlands > Permafrost | place: Sweden: Abisko...
TCGGCGCCAGCGCGCATCGCCGCCAGCGTCCCCGCTGCGCCGCCCGCATCGCCTTCACCCGCGATCTCGACGATCGTGCCGCCGCGGCTGCGAAGCTCGGCGAGATACGCGCGCTCGTGCTCTCGCCCGCGCTCCTCGAGCAGCACGGTAACCGGGTCGTCGCGGCGCGGCGGTCTACGAGCGCCGCCTTGCGCAACGGCCAGATTCAGGTTGCTCAAGTGCACGCAGCTCAGGTGATTCGCGAGGTCGGTGGCTGACAGCCGCAGCAGCTCGTCGACAATATGCATGCCCCGATCATAAGGGGGACCCACGCTGTGGGATACTCGATCTCGGGGTCGAAGGGCGAGGAAACATGTCCATCAACGCATTGCGTGCGCTTCAGGAGCGCCTCGCCGCGTTCGCGGCCGAGCGCGATTGGGATCAGTTCCATTCACCGAAGAATCTCGTCATGGCGCTCAGCGTCGAGGCCAGCGAGCTTGTCGAAGAATTTCAGTGGCTCACGGAGCAGCAGAGTCAGTCGCTCGACGCCGAACGCCGCGAGCGCGTAAGGCTCGAGCTCGCGGACGTGTTCATCTACCTGCTGCGGATCAGCGACCGGCTCGGGATCGATCTATGCGCTGCGGCCGAAGCCAAGATCGTGCTGAACGAGCGCAAATATCCCGTCGACCGCGTGCGCGGAGACTCACGCAAGTACACGCAATACGACTGAGCTACTGCTTCTTCAGCACGCGTTCGAGCTCGCCGCGCTGCGCGAGCTCGTTGTAGAACGGCCGCGCGTCGCACGGCTCGCTCTCGATCAGGCCCACGGCCGCGTCGCCGCGCTGCGAGCCGCGCGTGCGCACGAGCGGTGCCGTATATAGCTTGTCGTACACGGTCAGCGTGCGTTCCATCGTCAGCCCGTCGGCGGCTGGCGTCCAACGCTCGACGATACGCGTATCGTTGCCGCCGCTCATCGGGTAGCCCGAGCCGTCGAGCCAGCCGGGCAACAGCATTGTGGTCTCGATGACCAGCGTCTTGCCTTCCCACTTACCGGTCGACCAGCCCATCGACGTCAGCGGCTGCTCCTTCGTCGGCTTGCGGCCATCCATCCAGACGCGCCGCGGCGTGTTGTCCTGCATGAACACCATCAGGTAGTGCGTGCCGGAATCGAGAATCTGCATCGGATACGGCGAGCCGAAGATGCGCGGTAGACCGGGCGGCAGGCAACGCAGCACGGGATCGTCGCCGTACTTCGCGATGTGTGCGGCGTAGGTGGCCTTCGCTTGCGGCGACATCGGCATCGGCTTCGGCTCGAAGTCGTCGACCGTCACGTGGAATTTGTAGCGGTTGTCCCAGTAGCCGCTGAGATCCGCGGGGTATTTGTTCGGGTGCACCGTGTAGTCGGTGTTCGGATCGGCGGTGATTTGCGTTTCGCTGCCGGGAGTCACGCAGCGACCGAGCTGGCGGCCTTTCTCCGGTCCGCTGTCGAGATTGATGCACGTGGCGTACAGCTTCTTCGCGCCGTCGCGCCCGAGGTTGCCCTTGGCCGATATCTGCATGCCGACCGTCACGGTCTGCTCGCTCCAGTTCTGCGTGCGGTACGCGGGCAAGTTGCCGGGCGGCAGCAGAGCCCACATCTCCGTCTTGCCATTCGGCAGCTTCATTGTGACGTCGTAGCGAATGTGCGGGTTCTGCCACCACACGCCCGTGACTTCGCCTTTGACCTCGCCTGTGAGGCTCGCGTCGAATTCGCTCGCGAAAGAATGGTGCGCATAGGCGGCGGGCGCGAGCGCGAGTGTTGTCCCCGCAATCGCAGCCAGTGTCATCCCGTGGACGAATTTCATGAGTGCAGCCCCCCGCTTTTCGTCCAGCCAGTTTAGGCCGCGCGACTGAAGAACTCTACGAGCCGTACGAGTGCCAGCGTGTCCTGGCGACAGTAGTCGAGCAACGCGCGGCGCAGAGAGTCGCGGCGCGGTGTGGAGGTGCTCGGGGCGGTGGCTTCTACATAAGCGCGCTGTGCTGCGAGGCCGTCGCGCACTTCGCCGAGCTTCGCATAGTCGAGATCGGGCGCGACGGTGGGCAGCACGGCTTTCAGCGACCACGAGCCGTTCAGCCCTGCGTGATCGTAGTGCTGCTTGGTCGGCGGATGCAGATCGACGAGGCGCGCGATCGCGGCATTCAGCTGCTCGGCGAGATCGGGATAACGGTTCGCGAGGCTACCGAGAATGCGGCGCTCGTAGTCGGTGTAGACGACGATTGGGCCAGTGGTGCCGAGTGTCGCGAGCAGGCTCTCGGCGAAACCGCGCATCGGCGGTGTGCCGCTCGTGTCGAGGAACTCGGTGTGGCGCAGCTCTTTCGGTGCCGTCTCGACGTGGCACGACCACTGGAACGGCAGCGCTTCGTAGGGCCGCGTGCCGGCGAATGTCGGCACGGCGTAGCCGATCGTTTCAAAGTCCAGATAGAAGCGCGGGTAGGGCAGCGCGCGCGCGAAGTCGCGCAGCTCGGTGCCAACCTTCGGTGTGCCGCGCGGCGGTGACGCCGGCGTGGGCGGAGAGCAATGCTCGTAGAAATCGCAGGCGTGCGGCGTGCAGCACTGCTTGCCGACGGCGATTACCGGCTCATCGAGATCGGCCAGCGTCGAGCGTGTGCCGGCGACGAGCGGTGGGACGTTCTTCAAGCGCTCGCGCACGGCTTCTGTCACGTCGTGCTCCACGAGAAAGCCTTCGTAGCGGCCGTCGCCGGGATAGACGAACGTCGTGTCGATGGTCGCGACGACGATCTGCCGCGGCGGAAGCCCTGCCCCTGCGAGCGCCCACGCCTGGATCGCACAGTCGTCGAGGTAGTGATCCTTCACGCGGGTGCCGGACTTGATCTCGATCAGCCGCGGTTCGGGCGCGCTGCGATCGAGTATGTCGACGCGCACGCTGACGCCCTCGTGATCGAACGTGGCCTCGAAGATCGGCTCGCTGCCCCCGGCGGCGACCAGCGCACGCGTCGCGTCGATGGCGGCGCGCAGGCCACGGTCGAAGCTCACGACGTGGCCTGCGCCGCGGCCATACAGCTCGCGTGCGATCGCGCCGACGTCGTTACCGGCTCCGAGCAACATGGCCTTCTCGACCGAAGGCTCTTCGAGCTCCGGGTTGTAGGTCTCTAGCCAGACGCGGCGGGGACACTGCGCGTACGACTGCAGCTTGGTCTTCGACAGGGCCATGGGGGGCGGCATGGCGCATACGATCGCCGCTTACGGGGGCGTCCCGCAACGTTGCCGTGGCGCCGCAAATGTGCTCGGCCGCAACTGTTTGCGGTAGCATCACGCGCACCAAGGGGAGGGAGTTCGCATGACCCGATATTCGCTGTGGCTCGGCGTCGCCGCCGGCTTGGCTTTGACACTTCGAGTAAACGCTCAGCCGCCGGCCGCGCCGACGGTGCTGATGCCGAAGGCCGGAGTGCCCCTGATGCTCGAGGCCGGCCGGCAGAAGATCAAGGTCGCGCTCGTCGCCGACAACCTGGCCGCGCCCTGGGACATCGTGTTCATTCCTGGCACCAGCAATCTCCTCGTGACGGAGAGCACGGGCGCCCTGCGCTTGATCGAGAACGGCAAGCTCGTGCCCGAGCCGCTGTGGACTTCGCCTTCGCCGAAAGGCAACGACGTGCTGCACGGCGTCGTCGTGCATCCCGACTTCGCGCGCAATCACGTCGTGTACGTGTCGTACATGAAGGGCGACGACATGAAGCAGACGCTTGCGATCTCGCGCGGGCGTCTCGACGGCCACAAGCTCGTCGACGCGAAGGAGATTTTCGTCGCCGATGCGTGGGTGAATGCGCGGATGGCGTTCAACGGCCGCATGGAGTTCGGCCCGGATAAAACGTTGTACGTGACCGTCGGCGACCGCGATCCGTTGTGTTGCCAGCCGAAGGACGACAACAGCGTCAGAATTCTCGCGCAGAGCCTCGCCAGCGACGTCGGCAAAACGCTGCGGCTGACGGAAGACGGCGGCATCCCCAAGGACAACCCGTTCGTCAGTCGTAAGGATGCGAAACCCGAGATTTTCACCTACGGTCACCGCAACGGCTTCGGCTTACGCTTCCACCCCGAGACCGGCGAGCTCTGGCAGATGGAGATCGGCCCGATGGGCGGCGACGAGATCAACATCCTGAAGGCCGGCTCGAACTACGGCTGGCCGCTCGTGTCGACGGGCCGCAACTACTCCGGCACGTTGGTCTCCGATCAGCCGTGGTACCGCGAGGGGATGGTGGAGCCGCGCTTGTTCTGGGTGCCGTCCGTGAGCCCCGCCGGCATGGCTTTCTATACGGGCGACAAATTCCCCGAATGGAAGAACGACCTCATCGTGGGTACCTTGTCCGGCCAGCACGTGGAACGCATTTCGTTCGGCCGACCGGGTCAGGCCGAGCCGCGGCAAGTCATGCTGCGCGAGCTGGGCGTGCGTTTCCGCGATGTCGAAATCGGGCCCGACGGCTACATCTACCTCGCGACAGAAGTGCGCTACGGCAGCGGCCAGCCCGACGGTGCGGTGATCCGCATCGAGCCGGCGCAGTAGCGCACATGCGGGCTGGCTGTCGCGGGAAGAGTTCTTCCGCTAGAGTCGTGCGCAGAATAACCAGGGGGATTTGCCATGCGGAAATCAGTGAATGTCATCGCGGCGGTGCTCGCGCTACTGGCGATCAGCACGGTGGCGTCGGCGGCGAAGATCGCCGTCATCGGCAGCGGTAACGTGGCCACGGCCCTTGGGCCGGGCTTCGCGGCGCAAGGCCACACGATCGTCTACGGCTCGCGCAATCCGAGCGAGCAGAAGGTGAAGGATCTCGTGGCCAAGACCGGCCATGGGGCCACGGCCGCGTCGCAGACCGACGCCGTCAAAGGCGCGGACATCATCGTGCTCGCGGTGCCGGGAACGGCGGCGGAGCAGGTCGTGAAGAGCCTCGGCGATCTGTCGGGCAAGATCATTCTCGACCCGACGAATCGTGTGGACCGCAGCCCGACCGACGGTTACGCCAACTACGGCCTGGCGACCGGCAGCAACGCGGAGCTGATCCAGGCGGCTCAGCCCAAGGCCAAAGTCGTCAAAGCGTTCAACACGCTGAACGTGAAGCAGATGATCGATCCGGCAAGCTCGGGCGGTCCGCTGTCGATTCCGATCGTGGGAGACGATCCGGCAGCACGCGCTACCGTGGCCGCTCTCGTGAAAGGTATGAAGCTCGAGCCCGTCGATCTCGGCCCGTTGCGTTACGCGCGCGTGCTCGAGGAGATGCTGGTGATCTGGGCGAACGCGCGCGGGCACAACGCGGCGTACAACTACTACCTGCGCCCGGAGCCGAAGGCGAACTGAGCGGGCAATTCGCGCGCAAGCGCGCGCTACGAGCCGCTCAAGAGATCGCTCGGCGTCTTGCCGGCGGCGTTTGCTCGCTCTTCGGCGCCGAGTTCCTTGAGCAGCGCCACGATATCGGGCGCTTTGCTTAACGCCGCAAAGTGCAGCGCGGTGTTGCCGGAATCCTTCTGGGCCGCGTTCAGTGAGGACTTCTTCGCAGTGAGCGCGCGAATCGCCTCGAGCCGTTTCGGGTCCCCCGTGACGGCCGGGGCGCCGAACTTCTGCCGCGAGTAGCCGGCGAGCAGCATCAGGGGCGTCGTGCCGTCCTCCGCCGCAACCGACGGATTCGCGCCCTTCGCCACGAGCAGTTCCACGACCGCGAAGTCGCCGGCGGTGGCCGCGCGGTCGAGCGGCGTGGCACCTTTCGGCACGTTGATCTCGCCGGCCACGGTGCGCTCGGGAATGCCTTTCGTGTACGGCATATCGGCCTTCGCTCCGTGATCGAGCAGTGCTGTGATCACGTCGAGATTCGACACCTGACCATCCTTCTCGGGCGGGTTCGGCCGTTGCGCGTAGTAGCCTAGATTGCGTGTGTCGATGGCGAGGTACAGCGAGCCGTCATTCACGTTCACGCCGCGGTCGATGAGCTTCTTCGCGAGCGTGTAGTGGCCGTTCACGATTGCGAGCTGTAGGGACGAGAGTTGGTACATCGGCTCGACGGCGTTCGCGTTGGCGCCGGCCTCGAGCAGCTTGTCCGCGGCCGCGACCGAGCCCTGCCGCGCCGCGAACTGAAGCGCGGTTAGGCCGCCTAGGTCGCGCGTCTTCGGCACGTTGCCCTGCGAGTAGCTGATCTTGACCCAATCGTGCTTCGTCGATGCACGGTCCACTTTTGCGCCGGCCTTCAACAACAGGTCCACGACGTCCGCGTGATTCTCCATCGCGGCCCACATCAGGGCCGTCTGGCCGTGCCACTTTTCCGTGGCATCGACCAAACCGCCGTGTGCAAGCAGAGCGCTCACGCTCTCGGCGTCGCCGGCGCGCGCCGCCGTCATGAGCACGGTCTCGCCCGCGCCGAAGGCCGCGTTCGCGTTGCCTCCGGCATCGAGCATCGCTGTCAGCATGTCCGCGTTGGCGACCGTTGCGGCCTCGTGCAGGGGCGTTACGCCGAAGCGGTTCGCTAGATTCGGATCCGCGCCGGATTCCAGCAAGAGTTGCACGGCTTCGAGATCGTTCGCGTGTGCGGCCCAGTGCAGCGCGGAGGCCGATTGAGCGTCGAGTGTGTTGACGGATACGCCTTCGGCAATGAAGCCGCGTGCTTTCGCGAGGTCGTGCGCACGAATCGCCGCGACGAGCCGCGCGTCGTCGGGTGTCGCAGCCAATGCGGACAGCGCGGCTGCCGCCGCCGCAATCCCCACCAGTGCTGCGCGTTTGATCATACGGGCCCGATCATGGCGCTCAGGCGAGCGAGACGTCGCCGTTGCTTGCGCACTGCGCGACGCCGTAGCTCTCGCTGTCGACGCCATACAGTTGCTGCACACTGACCATGAGGTTCGCGATCGGCGTCATCTTGTCGAACTTCGGAATGGCCGGGTTCGTGCGCTCGGCCGCGAGCTTGCCGGCCTGGATGTGGCGGCCACCCGCGAGTTTGCCGCCCGCGTTGCCGGCCAACAGGATCGGCAGATTCAGATGGTTGTGCACGTTGCCGTCGCTCATGCCGCTGCCGTAGACGAACAGCGAGTTCTCGAGCAGGTTGCTGTCGCCGTCCGGCGTGTTCTTCAGCCGGCGAAGGAAATTCGCGAACAGGCTCAGGTTGTACGTGTCCACCTTCGCCTTCTTCTCCATCTGCTTCGCGTCGTAGTTATTGTGCGAGATCGGGTGGTGGCCGTCGGCGATGCCGATCTGCGGGTACGAGAGGCCCGACAGCTCCCGGCCCATCATGAACGACGTCACGCGCGTGAGGTCGCCCTGGAACGCGAGCGCTTGCAGCTCGAACATCAGGTTCACGTGGTCTTCGAACGACTGAGGCACGCCGGCCGGAGTCGGCGGCGCTTCGAGACTTCGTTCCGAGCGTTGCGTCTCGGCTTGCGTGATGCGGCGCTCGACTTCGCGCACGTTGGCAAGGTATTCCTCGAGCCGCGCTTTGTCGTGGCTCGCGAGGCTGCGGCCCAAACCATGCACGTCGGCCGCGACGGCGTCGAGAATGCTGGTGCTCTGCTCGAGCCGCGCGCGGCGCGCCTCAGGCGTAGTGCGGTCGCCGCCGAACATGCGCTCGAACACGACGCGCGGGTTCAGCTCCATGGGCAGCGGCTGCGTGGGCGTGCGCCACGAGATCGTGTCCATGTACGTGCAGAGAAAATCGCCGGCGCACGTGCCGAAGATGTTCGAGCTATCTTCGATCGCCATCTCCATCGAAGGGAACGTCGTGCCATGGCCGATCTTCTGTGCGATGACCTGATCGATCGACGTGTTCAGCTTGATGACGTTGCCGCGCGGCGCATGCGCGCTGGCCGAGAAGAAGCCGGGGCAGGCCGAGTGCGCGTTGGCGCCTTCCGAGTACAGGCCGCTGACCACGTTGAAGTGCTGCCGCAAGTCCGCGAGCGGCTTCAAGATCACCGGCAGCTCGAAGTCCTTGCCGGTTTTCTTCGGCATCCACACGTCCATGATCACGCCGTGCGGCACGTAAACGATGCCGAAGCGCTGTACGCGTTGCCCGGCTGCGGTTTGCGCGAATGCGGTGGCCGCCGGGATCATGGCGTCGAGCAGCGGTAGCGCTACGGAAGCGCCGACTCCTTTCAACACGGTGCGCCGAGACAGGTGCTTTTTGCCGATGAACATAAAACGAACCCCCCCTTCCCCAGCCGTCAATTTAGCGCAACGGTCTTCGCCGTGTCTGTGCCCGCCATCCGCATCTGGAATGGCTCGCTGCGCACGAGGCCCAGCACGAGCGCGGAGAACCGATAGTCGTTCTCGGCCGCGGCCCTGACAATAGCCCGCGCGGCTGGCATGTCCGCCGCTGTCAGCGCCCGGCCGAGCGCATAGGTCATGAGCTTTTCGGTGGCGGTGCGGGCGAACCGCTCCGGCTCGGCAAGGAGCGCCTGGCGCAGGTCGTAGGGGCCAAAAATCGGCCCGTAATTGCGCAGGACGTGGATTTCGCTGCCGTAACCCTGGATCTTTTGGCCGCCGTCCTCGTCACGCCACCGACCGATGCCGTCGAAGTTCTCCAAAGCCAAGCCAATGGGATCGAACAACGCGTGACAGTTCGCGCACACAGGGTCGGCTCGATGCCGCTCCATACGCGCGCGCATCGACAGCTTCTCGCTGGTACCTTCGGGCAGTGCGGGGACGTCGGGCGGCGGCTCCGGCGGTGGCGTGCCCAAAATGTTCTTCAACACATAGGCGCCGCGCAACACCGGGGAAGTGCGGTTCGGATACGACGATAGTATCAGCACGCTGGCCTGGCCGAGCAGTCCGCGTCGGGCGTCGTCGGTCACGTCGACGCGGCGGAACTGATCGCCGTAAATCCCGTCGATGCCGTAATGTTTCGCGAGCCGCTCGTTCACGAAGGTGAAGTCGGCGCCGATCAGGTCCGTGATCGGCCGGTCCTCGCTCACGATGGTTTCGAACAGCAACTCCGTTTCGCGGGCGGCGCTTTGCCGCAGGTTGTCGTCGAAGTCCGGGAACGCGTAGATGTCCGGATTCACGGCGCGCAGGTTGCGTAAGTAGAGCCACTGGCCCGCGAAATCGCGTGCGAGAGAGCTCGCGCGGTCGTCGGCCAGCATGCGGCGCACTTGCGCCTCGAGCTCGTCGTCATTGTGGAGGCGCCCGGCCGCCGCGGCGTCGAGTAGCTCGTCGTCGGGAATGCTATTCCACAGGAAGAACGACAGCCGCGACGCGAGCTCCACGTCGCTCAACCGATAGATGCTGCCCGGCTTTGCGCCTGCCGGATCCTGCTCGATGCGGAACAGGAACTGCGGGCTCACGAGCATGTACGCGAGTGCCGTTTGCACGCCGGCTTCAAAGCTACGGCCCTTCGCGCGCTCGGCTGCGTACAGACCGTTCAGCCGCTGCTGTTCGTCGGCCGTCACCGCGCGCCGGTAAGCGTGCCGGGCGAGCCCGCTCAAAATCTGGTCAGCGCACTTTGCGGCCGCGCCGTCGTTCTCCGGGTAGCAGGTGAAGATGCGCTGCCGGCTCGGCGATTGGCCGTGGCCTGCGATCTTCAGCGGCCCTTCGATGATGATCTGATCGAGCTCCGGAAGGCCCACGTCCATGCGCGGATCGTGTTTTTCGCGCTGGAACGGCTGCAGCACTTCTTGCCGCGGCGCGGAGCTCTTCTTCGCGAACGTGACGCCGACGTCGTGCTCTCCCGCGCTGACTTTCACGTGGGTCACGAACCGGTGGTCGATCTCGTCGGCCGTCTTGCCCGGGAACATCTGCGCCGGCACTTCGTCCTCGGGGCCGCCAAAACGAGTGAGCGTGAGACGCGCGCCGTCGAGATTGACCTCCAGATCGTGCGGCGTCTCGGTGCCGCGCACGACGTCGACCGTGTTGCGCCACAACCTCGGCCGAATCACGTATTCGCCGTCGACCGGGAAGTAGTGGCTCACGAGCATGCCGCCGCGCGTGCCGAACGGAAGGCCTTCGATGTGATCGGTCTGAGTGCGATCGGGCGGTACTCGATACGTGCTGACCGAGGCTGCGATGTCGGTGTCGCCGATCGCTGCGCTCGTGACTTTCCAGGCCGCCGAGAGGTACCGGTCCATCAGCGACGGATCGGTGCCAAGCACGTCGGCGATGTTATCGAAGCCGTACGCTTCGCTGTCGTTCGGCAGCAGTGCCGCGGGGGCAATGTCGAGGGCGAGCAGGTCGCGAATCGCGTTGCCGTACTCGGTGCGGTTCAATCGGTGCAGCGACTTCCGGCCCGGGTTCGGGTGCGCGGCCGCCGCGGTGTCGAGCCGGTCTTCGAGATACGCGACGAGCTGTTGCGCGGTGTCTGCGTCCGGTAGCGGCTCACCACTCGGCGGCATCATTCCGCCGCGCAGTTTGCGCACGACCTTCTCCCACTGATCGGCGTGTGTCGCGACGTCGGTCAGCGACGCGTGTTCCAGTGAGAGCTGGCCCGTTCGCTCGGCGTCGTTGTGGCAGTCGGTGCAGTAGCGATCGATCGTTGCTTTGGCGTCGGCGGCCTGTTGCTGGACGCTCGGTTGGCACGCCGCGCAGACGAGCGCAGCGAAGAGAGCAGCGGTGCGGAGCGGCCGGGCGAACATAGGTGTCGGAAACCTAAAACAAAAATCTCGCGAATGATAGGACAGGGTAGTACGGCGGCTGTACACCGGAGGCGCCTCGAACCGCCGAAATTGACAAAACCAAGGAGAAAACCTGCCCTCCGAACGGGAACCGCCGAGCCCGGTCGCGCCTGGCTCAGCGCTCTGCCGCGGCGGGCAACATATTGCGGATCGCGGCGATCTTCCAGCCGCCGCCCTCGCGCTTCAGCACCATTGACGTCAGCATGTGACGGTCGCTGCCGTCGGCGCGGCCCAAGCTGTCGTAGCGGCCGTCCGCAATGGCGACGTCCGCCGTCACGAAGCGAATCGACTCGAGCGTGATCGTCCGCGTGCCACCTGTGCTTTGCTGCGTCGTAAGCGAGCCTTTGACGACAGCGTCGCGACCGCTACGCATGTTGCCCGACGTTTGCTGCTGATCGACGTCGGCCGTCATCAGCGCCGCGAGCGCGGCGGCGTCGTTCTTGTCGCGCGTGTCGAGGAAAGCTTTGACGACGGCGCGGATCGCGGTTTCGTCGGCCGAGTGATTGGCGCTCTGTGCGAAGCTCAGTGCGGGTAGCGCGAAGAGCAGAACTGCAAGTGTGCGGATCATCAAGTCCCCCTTGCCGCGGTTAAGCGGCTCTAGCCTTCGTACTGCAGCACGTGAATGCCGCCGTTCCAGTCGCTCGCGTAGATCAGGCCTTCGCGTGTCACGAGGCAGTCGCACGAGAGCGCGCCGCGCACGACGTTCGGTCGCGGGTCGAGCATTTTCTTTGGGACCGGTGGCAGCCACGACGCGATCTCGCGCGGCGCGTACTGATCGCGGATGTCGAATACGCGCACGCCCGCCGCGTGGTACGTCGCGAAGATCGTCTCCTCGCTCACGAAGTGGTCGGGGCGATTCTCGTGCAGGTTGTGCGGGCCGAAATTGCCGAGCGCGCAGAAGTCGCGGCCCGTGGGTGTCGGTAGCGTGGCGATCGGCACCGGGTTCTCCGCGGCGCGCACGTCCACGAGCCACGTGTAGAACACGCCCTTCGCGCAGAAATCCGCGTTGCTCTCGTCGGCCACCACTGCGAGGCCGCGGTTCGGCAACGGCAGCGGTGTGTGCGTGCCGCCGGGGTACGGCGGCGACCAGTTGATGTGCGACAGGAGTTTTGGATTCGCGGCGTCGCTGACGTCGTGAATCGTGAACCCGCCGTCGCGCCACGCCGCATAGCCTCGATCGCCGGCCACGATCATGTGGTGCAACGCGTAGCGTTTGCCCTTTGGCGCTGTCGGCGTTTCGCCGCCTGCGCGGTTCATGCCGGGCAACCACCACTGCGACACGAGCTTAGGTCTAGTGATGTTCTGCAGATCGACGATGCACAGGATGTGATCCGTGAAGCCGTCGAAGTGCGCGGAGACGTATGCGTAGCGGCCGCCGGCCCACCAGAGGCGATTGATGCCGATGCCAGGCATGTCGAGGAACGCGATCTCGCGCGGCTCGGCCGGATTCTTCGCGATGTCGAAAATGCTTAAGCCCGCGCGGAACGGCGCTTTCTTCGTCAGGCTGTCGGCCAGCGTGTTCTCGAAGTAGTCGCGCGAGTTGTCGTACGATTGCATGCGCACGATGTTCGCGCCGTTCGCGAGCAGCAGATAGTCGCCGGCGGTCTGTAGGTGATGCGTGCGCGTGTTCGCGGCCGCGGCGACGAACTTCTTCGGCTTCAGGTTTCGCGGATCGCGC
>Ga0302321_100004336_pt1 | contig 12284 bp, 11 predicted proteins | sample Fen_T0_1_FD_202505 | JGI IMG/M metagenome (GOLD analysis project Ga0302321, IMG submission 202505) | Peat permafrost microbial communities from Stordalen Mire near Abisko, Sweden - Fen_T0_1 | ecosystem: Environmental > Terrestrial > Soil > Wetlands > Permafrost | place: Sweden: Abisko...
ATATCAATACTTCTTTTATTAAAATCAGCAGCGATACTTTCGGCTTGTTCAACCATTGCTTTCATCTTAACTCCAAAATAATCCAATCCAATTTTTATAGCTGCTTCACGGCTTTGCTGTTTGTAGGCCGTACCAACCTGTTTTCTTTCTTCATCGGTAAATAATGGTAAACTATGTGCTTCCGGTATATGTGCATGGGCATACTCACCCGGGCTGCGAACATCCAAAACCGGATATTGCTTTGCCAGTGATAAAAATTCTCCGATGTTTATTTTTTGTACAGGCATTTTACTGTTTCCCGAAGTTACATAAACAAAAAAGTAAACTATATTTATTCTGATGATAAAAATATTCAAACAGCTGTTGCCGCTTTTTGTAGTACAGTTTTTTACCTGGCTGGCTTTATTTGCCCTGTGGATATATGCCACGCCGGTAATTACCCGTTATGTTTTTAAAACTACCGATGCCGAAAGCACTGCTTTTGAAAATGGCACAGCATGGGTAGGCATTTGCTTTGCTTTTTACAGCATGCTGGCTGCTTTACTGGCATTTGCCATACCAAAAATATTAACCTATATCTCTAAGTCAAAGCTTCATGCTGTTGCTTTGCTGATTGGCAGTATTGGGCTTTTATTACTTTTTATCATTAAAGAAAAGTATCTTTTATTTTTTTCGTTCAGTTTTATAGGTATTGCCTGGAGCAGCATTGGTAATATTCCGTACAGCATCATCAGCAGTATTGCACCGCATCAAAAAATGCCAACTTATTTTGCAGTGTTCAACTTTTCGGTAGTCATCCCGCAGGTAACAGCGGCATTTTTATTAAACTATCTTAATAAAAAATTATTTGCAGGCGAAACTGTTTACATTATGTTATTGGGCGCCACGTCCATGTTTACAGGCAGTGTAATTATGTTTTTTGTAAAAGAAAAAGCCGCTGAATAAATCAGCGGCTTATATTTTTACTTTTGAATTTTTATTTTTTACTTTCTATCCGTTCATACTCGTCAGGAACTCTGCATTGTCCTTGGTTCCCTTCATATTCTTCAGCAACGTGTTGATTGCCTCTTCAGGGTTCATGTCGGCCATATGCTTGCGTAATACCCACATGCGCTGGAAGGTATCCTTGTCCAGCAACAGGTCATCACGCCTGGTAGATGAAGCAACAATATCAATAGCCGGATAAATTCTGCGGTTCGATAATTTACGCTCTAACTGTAATTCCATGTTACCGGTTCCTTTGAATTCCTCAAAGATAACTTCATCCATTTTGCTGCCGGTGTCAACCAGTGCAGTTGCTATGATGGTCAGTGATCCGCCATTTTCAATTTTACGTGCCGCACCAAAAAACTGTTTTGGTTTTTGCATTGCATTGGCTTCCACACCACCGCTTAATACTTTACCACTTGACGGGGCAACGGTATTATGTGCCCTTGCCAAACGGGTGATTGAATCAAGTAGTATTATCACATCATGGCCACACTCAACCAAACGTTTTGCTTTTTGTAAAGCCATGGTACTAACACGAACGTGCTTTTCTGCGGGCTCATCAAAAGTTGATGCAATAACTTCTGCTTTAACACTGCGTTCCATATCGGTAACCTCTTCCGGCCTTTCATCAACCAGTACGATCATCAGGTAACAATCAGGATGATTTTCGGCAATGGCATTGGCCAGTTCTTTCAGCAACATGGTCTTACCTGTTTTTGGCTGCGCCACGATCAATCCACGCTGTCCTTTACCAATGGGTGTAAACAGATCCATAATACGGGTGCTATAGTTATCTGATTTGGTAGTAAGATTCAATTTTTCGAAAGGAAACAATGGCGTTAAATAATCAAACGGTACACGATCTCTTACTTCCTCAGGCGATTTACCATTGATGGTTTCAACTTTTAATAAAGCAAAATATTTTTCGCCTTCTTTTGGCGGACGCACACTTCCATAAACTGTGTCACCTGTTTTTAAACCAAACAATTTTATCTGGCTGGGCGATACATAAATATCATCGGGTGATGACAAATAATTATAATCGCTGCTTCTTAAAAAGCCATAACCGTCGGCCATCATTTCCAAAACGCCTTCGCCCAGTATCACGCCATCAAACTCAATGTTAAAAGCCGGCTGTGGCCTCGACTGGTTATACTGTTTTGCCGCAGGTTGGGCCGATTCATTCTCTAATTCCACTTCTGCTTCCTGCTCCTGTTCAAGTTCATCTTTCTCGGCAAGCATTTGAGCAATAGCTGCCGGAATGGTACTTTCCTGGTCGGTTAAGGGTTGCATATCCTCTTCTTCTTCAATTTCAACCTGTTTTTTAACCGGCTTTTTTTCTGCTTCTGCTTTTTTAGGTTTTGCGGCAGCAACGGGCTCCGGTGCGCCGGTTTCAACAGATTTTATGATCCTTTTCCGCTTTGGCTTTTCGCCTTCGTTCTTTTTTTCTGTGTTCATATTGGGTTGATTTTCCAGGATCTTAGTGATAAGGTCCTGTTTTGCAAGTTTTTTAGCGTTGGAGATGTTATATTGCTCTGCAATATCAAGCAACTCAGGAACGAGCAGGTCGTTCAGTTGTGAAATGTCGTACATAAATAATGAAAAATGATTTTCTTCAAAAATCCCTTCTTAAGTCTGAAAAATAGTGATTGAGAAATTTATATTGATGGATTTAAACCGCTGATAAGTAGTGCTTGAAAGTTGCTCCTCAGCCTGATTCTGATGCAATATTACGGTGTTTTTTTAAAAAAAAGGAATTTTTTTGTGGATAAGCTGTTAATCTTTGACTGAACAGATGTGGCAGAGTTTATCCTGAGGAACGAAGGACTCACGTTCAAAAGTGGTAATGCTATTGGGCTTTAATTGTGTTTTGCACTAATATGGTAATGCCAATAAAATCCCCGTTCACACAAACACTTATCTTTGCAATCCACAAATAATAAATATGTTCAACAAAAGAATCAGAATTAAAGATTTGTTGGTAAGTGATAAAGCCAACTACGAAGCAACTGTAATGGGATGGGTACGCACTTTCCGCAATAACCAGTTTATTGCTCTTAACGATGGCAGTACCAATAATAATGTACAGATTGTTGCCACGCTTGGCCAGTTTGATGAAGCTTTATTGAAACGCCTTACAACCGGTGCCTGTATTAAAGCAACCGGCGAAGTGATTCCTTCTTTGGGCAAGGGGCAAAAAGTTGAGTTAAAAGCTGAAACCATAGAAATTCTGGGCGATAGCGATGCGGAAACATTCCCCATGCAACCCAAAAAACATAGCCTGGAGTTTTTGCGGGAGAATGCCCATATGCGTTTCCGCACCAATACCTTTGGTTCGGTTTTTCGTGTGCGCCATGCACTGGCATTTGCCATTCATAAATTTTTTAATGATAAAGGGTTTCTTTATTTGCATACGCCCATCATTACCGCCAGTGATGCAGAAGGAGCCGGCGAAATGTTTAAAGTAACAGCTTTACCACTTGATGGAACTGCACCAAAGAATGAAGATGGCTCCATAAATTTTAAAGAAGATTTTTTTGGCCGCAGCACCAACCTAACCGTAAGCGGACAGCTGGAAGGAGAACTGGCTGCGACGGCTTTCAGTGACATATACACTTTCGGACCAACTTTCCGTGCAGAGAACAGCAATACAACCCGCCACCTGGCTGAGTTTTGGATGATTGAACCTGAAGTTGCCTTTAACGACCTGGAAGATAATGCCAACCTTGCAGAAGCTTTTATAAAGTATGTGATAAAACATGCTATGGACAACAACAAAGACGACCTGGATTTTTTAGCACAGCGGCTTGAAGAAGAAGAAAAGCAAAAACCACAAACAGAAAGAAGTGAAATGGGTTTGCTGGATAAATTGAATTTTGTGGTCGACAATGATTTTGAAAGATTGACCTATACCGAAGCCATTGAAATTTTAAGAGAGAGCAATTACAATAAGAAAAAGAAATTTCAGTATCCTGTTACCGGTTGGGGAATGGACCTGCAAAGTGAACATGAACGTTACCTTGTAGAAAAGCATTTTAAGAAGCCGGTGATACTGATGAATTATCCAAAAGAGATAAAGGCTTTTTATATGCGCCAGAACGATGATGGAAAGACTGTTGCTGCTATGGACATTTTAGCGCCCGGCATCGGCGAAATTGTGGGTGGCAGTCAGCGTGAAGAACGCATGGATAAACTAACCCAACGTATGGAAGAAATGCACATACCTGCGGAAGAATTATGGTGGTACCTGGATACAAGGAAATTTGGTACCTGTCCGCATGCCGGCTTTGGGCTTGGCTTTGAGCGCCTGGTGCAGTTTGTAACGGGTATGGGCAATATAAGGGATGTGATTCCTTTCCCAAGATATCCGAAGAGTGCGGAGTTTTAACCGCAGATTAAATGATTGGCCTGATTTCGCAGATAAGCGAAGTCAAAATATTATAAAAAGACCGAAGCAATCAGCTTCGGTCTTTTTTAATAAATACCCAGCAGCAGGTATAGCTATTGTTGATTATTTTTTTAAATTTTGTAGAAAAAAGATCATGAAAAAATATATCCTGGTTCTCAGCACTTTGATTTTATTTTCATCAAATGCCCTGCATGCCCAAGACCACGCTTTAAAACAGGTAATGGAATTACAAATGCCCAAAACTGCCGATGATGAACTTTGCGGCACCCGTGGGGCAGGTGTTTGCTGGAACCCCATCACTAAAAAATATTACGCCGCTTTTTGTGGCAACGTAGGTTTTCCCATGGCTGTGTTTACCCCTTCCGGAAAAAGAGTTTCAAATGACAGCCTTACCACCCTGGAAGATATCCGTGGCATCTGGTTCAATTCTTCCATCAACAGGATAATGGCCAATGGCTACAATGATATTGGCTGGATAAGTTACGAACTGAATACTGCCGGCATCCCGACAAGTAGTCATTATAAATTCACGGGTATGAACCAACCCGATGTACAAAGTGTTGGCTCGTATTATAGCCTGCTGAAAAGTGTTGCTTTTCGTGATGGTAACCAGGTAGCACTGTATCAAACTACGGGAGAGTCTGCGGAAGTAAAGGAATCCGTACAGATACACTGGGGTCACAAAAAGTCGGATGGCGCCGACGAAGATGATGGTACTGCTGGTGAAAATTATAACGGAAATGTGGTTGCAACCAATATTAAAAATGCAGAGTTTGGTTTTTTAAATACAGCAAATAAGCAGATTGAACTATACAACTACAAAGATGGTTATTTGCAATCAACTTTAAAACTACCGGATTCTGCACCGGTTGAAGCAACATTTAATTTTGCTTACAGCAACGGCATTTACTGGCTGTTTGATATTGCTAACAGAAAGTGGATCGGGTATAAATAAACATGCCACCTTTACCGGGAAACATGTTTTATAGCCGGGATGATTGCTTGATTATATTCGGGGTACGGTTATTGATTGTATAACCGTACACTAAATAAACCAAAATGAGCAATCAAAAAAAATTCGGAGTGTGGATGGATACCCAACATGCTACCGTTATAGGAAACGATAATAGCGAAGCCGGAACTCTTATTATACTGGCACATGTTGCAGGTGAAGCCGTTTCACCCAGCCAAAGCGATAAAAATGAGCATAATCAGAAACAAATGTTGCAGGCAAAATTCTTTAAGGAAATAGCCGCACATCTTGTAAATGCTACGTACCTGCATGCAACAGGCACGGGCCAGGTTCAGGAGCAGTTTATACATTACCTGGCAGATACTCCCCAGTTTAAAAATACAAAAACGGAGGAGTCAACCGCAAATAAAATGAGTGATGAGAGGCTGTTGGAGTTTTTTGCAGATAAATTGAATTAGGATTTTATAAAAAAATGAAATGGCTTCAATACGATACAAGCTATTGCATTGAAGCTTTTTTTATAAAATCTGATCAGGCAGGTTTTTCTTATTCAATCAACCCCGTTTTGTTTTTTATATCGTTAATGGCTGCAAACAAGTTATCAAGGTCCTGCTGATTATTAAATGCATTTATTGAATAACGCAGGTACACTTTATCTCCATGCCGCATTACCGGTATCTCAATTTTATAATTATCAAAAAAATGCCGGTATAGCTTTTCCGGTTCGGGAGCTTTTATCTTAGCACTAAAGAGTTGCAGAATAAAATCATCATTAACTGGTGCAAGCGGTGCAGAACCCAACAGTTCGCAAAACGCAGGAGCGTTTTGTTGCACCAGCTTTCTGCAATCGGCAGCAACCTGCGGCCAGTTGTGCGTTTCCATAAATTCTATGGCTGTTGGCACTGTTAAAAATGCAGAGTAATCCCTGGTACCATTCATCTGGTGATAATCCAGGAAGGTCGATTGTGAAGGAAACAAAGTATTATAACCCCAGCTTACCACCAAAGGATCTACCATCTGCTGGTATTCTTTTTTTACATAAAGGAAAGAGCAACCCTTGGGTGTCATCATCCATTTATGGCAGGCGCCTGTATACATATCAAAAGGAGAATCCTGTAAATTCAATGATATCTGCCCGGGCGCATGTGCACCATCCACGAAAGTCATAATGCCCTTTTCTTTTGCAGCGGCACATATTTCCACCACAGGCAAACGCAGGCCGGTACTACTTGTAATATGACTTATAAAAACCAGTTTTGTTTTACTACTTAACCCTTTAAAAAATTCACTTACGAATTCTTCCCTGGATTTTACAGGCAAGGAAATAGGTTGCTTAATATAAGCGGCTCCCGTTTTTTTGCAATAGTATTCCCAGGCTTTATCACAGGCTCCATATTCCAGGCTGCTGGTTAATATTTCATCACCGGGCTTAAGATCAAAACTTTTTGCCACCGCATTTACGGCATACGAAGGATTGGTTACATACACCAGGTCATCTTTATCACAATGAACATAGCCGCCCAGCGCTTCTCTTGCAGCTTCCAGGTAGTTTAATCCATTTCCGGTAATGAATTGTACAGGCTCCTGTTCCAGCTCCAGCTGAAATTGCTGGTATTTTTCAAAGATTGGTTTAGGGCAGGCTCCAAAAGAACCAAAATTAAGATAGGTAATATCGTCTCTTAATAAAAACTGTTGTTTAAGATTTTGCATTACCAAATATAATGTCATTTTGCTTTTTGTGCCTGATAAAATATTTCTGTTGCAGCAACTTTTACCCTAACCTAAATGATATACTGCTGGATTTACGAAGCTATTTTTCCCGGCACATCGGAATAGCTGTGTATCCGCAATGACCTGTATTCACTGGCATTATAGCCGGTTACTTTTTTAAATTGTGCCGACAGGTGACTAACACTGCTGTAATTCATCCTGTAAGCAATTTCGCTTAGGTGCATATCTCCGGCAATAAGCATCGATTTCACTTTTTCAATTTTTTGCGAAATGATAAAGTGTTCAATGGTGATACCACTTATCTTTTTAAAAATACCGGCCAGGTATGTGTAATTATAATTTAACCGGTTGCTCAGGTAACAGGAAAATTTCATCACCAGCGGCTCTGTAGAAAAGTGAATGATCTCCAGAATGATATTTTTGATTTGCTGAACAAGCTGGCTTTTTTTGTCAAAAACCAGTTCAAGCCCGGTTTCCTTCAATGCAGCGTCCAGCTGCATTAATTTAAATACCGGAACTTTTTCCTTTAGCAAGACTTCACCAATCATGATGTCTTTTGCTTCTACGCCAAAACTTTGCAGAATATTATTTACCACAATTTTGCATCGCTGGCTGATCATGTTTTTTACGTAAATAATCATAACAATAGTTTTAATTATTAATTCCGGGATAATAATCATGCCAAAAATTAATTTTAATCGTTGTTACAGTGAAAAATTAAGTGCCGAAATCTGTTTTATTACAATTTCATTACAATAAAAATTTATTGAGATTGCGATCCTTTAAACAGATTAATATTTTGATAAACAATTAGATTAACTTTAAGCATGCCATTTTATAAACTTATTATCAGTTACTTACTCACCACCATTGTTTTTTTTGCGGTAGACATGACCTGGCTGGGTTTTATAGCCAAAGATCTGTACAAAAAATACCTGGGCAATTTTTTAAGTGATAAGGTAAACTGGCCCGCAGCAATCATTTTTTATTTGCTATTTATTGTTGGCATATTTTACTTTGCCATTTTACCTGCGGTTGAAAAAACTTCTTTATCAAAAGCAATTATTGCGGGAGCCTTGTTTGGATTTTTCACCTACGCCACTTATGATCTTACCAATCTTGCTACGTTAAAAGACTGGCCGCTGCCCATTGTTTTTATTGATATCATCTGGGGTTCGGTACTTACCGGCATTGTAAGCACAGCGGGTTATTATATTGTAAAATGGGTTGCTTAAATGCTTACCGCCTTTATACATTGCTTCATTATCATTGTTGTTTACGCAAGTATTTGGTTTGCCATTTCTGTTTACAAAAAAAGAAATGACGTTGCCGATATTGCCTGGGGCCTGGGTTATGTAATGCTGTGTGTTTATCTTTTTATACGTTATCCAGCATCTGCTGTTTCGGTACTTTTATACATATTGATTTCGGTTTGGGGCTTGCGCCTGAGCCTGCACATTTACACCCGTAACAAGAGCAAATCAGAGGATTTTCGTTACAAGGCCTGGCGGAATGAATGGGGTAAGTTTTTTTACCTGCGAAGCTATTTACAGGTATTTTTATTGCAGGGTGCATTTCTCCTGATCATCATTTCGCCGGTTATACATGCAGCCATAGCAGAGCCGTCGCAGTGGAATATTTTTACCTGGATCGGCTTATGCTGCTGGGTAACTGGTTTTTATTTTCAGGCGCTGGCAGATTGGCAACTGGCTGTTTTCAAATCTGACAAAAACAACAAAGGTTTGATAATTCAAACTGGCTTATGGAAATACAGCCGGCACCCGAATTATTTTGGAGAGATACTGATGTGGTGGAGCATGTTTATAATAACCATACCATTTGCAAACAGTCTTTATTTTATTGTTAGTCCCCTTACCATTACACTGTTGCTGGTATTTGTTTCGGGTATTCCAATGCTGGAGAAAAAATACAAAGCTAATCCTGCGTTTGAAGATTATAAAAATAGGACCAGCACTTTAATACCAATGCCTCCACGAAAGAAATAAACATAGATCTACCAACATAAAAACGGGCGCAAATTACGCCCGTTCTCTTTCAAAAGGATTTCTTAGTTAATAACAATTTCCTTTGCAGCTTTCTCCTTTCCGGCAATCACTGGCAGACTTATTTCAAGCACACCGTCGGCATATTTAGCCGAGATGTTGCTGCTGTCAATGCTTTCATCAAGTGTGAAAGTGCGGGTGAAACCACCGCGGCTGTATTCCCTCAATATCCAATCGGGACGGGGAAAGCCTTCGGGTGGTGTGTAAGAAACTGTAAGCTCGCTTCCGTTAACACCCAGGTGAAAATGTTCTTTGATGCGTCCGGGAGCAAATACCAACATTTCATAACTGTTCTCAGTTGTAAAAATGTTGACTGCTGCCTTTTGCATAGATCGGATAAATCCCGGCCTGGCGGAATTTCCGTAAGATTTGCCTTTTGCGGCGCATGACTGATTGTAGTACATGTTCTTTTGTTTTAGTTAAAAAAATAGATACATGCAATAAGCCTAAAAATGATGCCGCAATATTTTTACTGAAAATATGACAGTGTTACAGATATCTTTTTTGATCAGTTTAAAAATTTCATATCCTCCGCAGATAACTGAATGGAGGCTGCTGCCAGGTTTTCTTTATAATGATTTAAGGAAGATGTGCCGGGTATGGGTAAAATCCACGCAGAGCGGCTACGCAACCAGGCAATATTTATCTGTGCAGCAGATGCGCCATATTTTTCAGCAATGGTTGTAATGCGGTCGTCATTTTTTGACAATGAATTCAACAGCGAAAAATAAGGTACCAACGGAATACTATTTGCTTCGCAGATATCAAGCAATTCTTCGCCACCACGGTTTTCACCATAGGGCGTTTGAATTGTGGTGCGTTGCCCATGGCCATACATATTTTCAACCGTAGCAACATGTCCCATCTGCATGGCTGTTTCCAGTTCTTCCCTGGTTACATTACTCACACCGACATGCAAAATCTTTCCTTCCTGTTGCATTTCAAACATTGCTTCCATCGATTCTTTAAAAGGAACATCGCTGCCTGGTAACACCCTGAAATGCACCAGTTGGACTTGTTCAATCTGCAGTGTACTTAAATTTCTATCAATTGCAATGCGTAATTGTTCAGGCTTATTGAATGGTATCCAGCTTGTATCAGGTTTGCGGGTGGCGCCAACTTTTGTACAAATTACCAGGTCGTTTGTGTAAGGATATAACGCTTCTTTGATCAGGCGATTGGTTACATCATCGCCATAATAATCAGCCGTGTCCAAAAAATTAACCCCGTTGTTTACAACATGTTTTAAAATTTCAAGGGCTTCTTCCCTTCTTGGTGGCTCCCCGTAAATATGTTCGCCTGTGAGGCGCATAGTGCCGTAGCCAAGGCGGTTGACTATTAAAGGTTGTTGAGTACCTCCGGCAATGGTGATGGTTTGTTGCATGTTTTATAATTGTAGACGTTTGTGAAAACAATTTGTTTTATAAATTGTTTTGTCTTCGTGTAAAATAATCAACTCACCCCAATGATCTTTCCATCCACTACATCAATATTATTTGCTTGTGGTATTTTGGGCAGGCCCGGCATACGAACCATTTCACCACAAACCGCCACAATAAAACCTGCACCCTGGTTAATTACCAGGTCATCTACATCTATTTTAAAATCGCTGTAAACGTCGCTTTGTAAAGGGTTGTGTGTAAAAGAATATTGTGTTTTAGCCATGCAAACCGGCAGATGTTCTAAGCCAAGTTGTTTTATTTTTTTGATCATATCCTGTGCCTTTTTATACAACACAACATCGGTTGCTCCGTAAATGGTGGTCACAATTTTCCGGATCTTGGTTTCAATATCATCACTTAGTTCATAAGTATGTTGTATTGCCGGTGATGGATCCTCACAGATATCAACCACAGCCTGCGCCATTTCCAAAGCACCTTCGCCTCCGTGTGTAAAGCCATCGTTCACTGCAAAAGCTACTTCTTTTTCGGCACACCAGTTACGCAACCAGGCAATTTCTTCTGCTGTATCAAATTGGTAGCGGTTAAGTACCACCAATACTTTTTGTTTAAAAGATTTTAGTATGGAAATATGTTTTTCAAGATTGCGAACACCTCTGCTAAGCAAAGTCAGGTCGGGGAGCATCATTGTTTTGGGATCGGCACCACCACTGAGCTTTAATGCCTGCGATGTTGCTACCAACACACTCATGGCCGGTTGCAAACCCGCTTTGCGGCATTTGATGTTAAAGAATTTTTCTGCACCCAGGTCGGTTGCAAAGCCTGCTTCAGTAACTACATAATCTCCAAACTGCAAAGCTGTTTTGGTTGCCATTAATGAATTACAGCCATGAGCTATATTGGCAAAGGGACCACCATGTATCATGGCCGGTGTACCTTCTAATGTTTGTACAAGATTAGGTTGTATTGCATCTTTTAGCAATGCGGTAATGGCTCCGGTAACTCCTAAGTCTTTTGTGGTAAACGGGTCTCCGGCAAAAGTAAAGCCCAGCAAAATGTGATCGATCTTTTTACGCAGTTCATCCAATCCTTCCGACAAACAAAGCGCCGCCATGATCTCGCTGGCGGGTGTAATTACAAAACCGGTTTCGGAAGGAATACCATTGTTGGGCGTATCCAGTGCTGTCACAATTTTACGCAGCACCCGGTCGTTCACATCCAGGCAACGTTTCCATAAAACTGTCTTAATGCCTTCGGGTTTACCACGATTATAAAAACGAAAATTATCCAACAACGCAGCCAGGTTGTTGTTGGCCGCGGTAATAGCATGAAAGTCGCCGGTAAAATGCAGGTTAATTTCTTCCATAGGAACCACCTGTGAATAGCCTCCGCCAGCTGCTCCGCCCTTCATACCAAAACAAGGACCCAGCGAGGGTTCACGCAAAGCAAGTACTACTTTCTTTCCAAGTTTATTTAATCCGTCTGCTAATCCAACCGAAGTAGTTGTTTTACCAATGCCTGCTTTAGTAGGCGTTATGGCTGTAACTAAGATCAGCTTTGAAGCAGCAATTTTTTCCTGGTCAAAATCATGGATATCTATTTTGGCTTTATATCGTCCATAGGGAATCAACATGTCCTGTGGCAATCCCATAGTTTCTGCAATAGCAGCTATTGGCTGCATGATATTATCCTGGGCTATTTCATAATCTGATTTCATG
>Ga0302321_100004339_pt1 | contig 12282 bp, 10 predicted proteins | sample Fen_T0_1_FD_202505 | JGI IMG/M metagenome (GOLD analysis project Ga0302321, IMG submission 202505) | Peat permafrost microbial communities from Stordalen Mire near Abisko, Sweden - Fen_T0_1 | ecosystem: Environmental > Terrestrial > Soil > Wetlands > Permafrost | place: Sweden: Abisko...
GGATCGGTCAGGCGCTGCACGTTCGCCTTCTGGTATTCGGAGAGCGCTTCGTCGAGCCGGTTCTCCTCCAAGTAAGTGTTCCCCAGCAGCGCGTGCCCCTCGGCCGACTCGGGGTCGAGCCGGAGGACTTCGGCCAGCTCCACTCGCGCCTCGGCGTACTTCTTCTCCTTGATGAAGAGGTCGGCGACGTTGAGGTGGGAGGCCACCGTCAGCTCTCCGCCGCCCTGCCCCGACTTGGCGAAGATGGCGCGGGCCTCGTCGATCCGCCCCAGGCGCGTCAGGGTGTAGGCGAAGGAGTTGTAGGCGCGCAGATCGTCGCGGCCGTCGCGCCAGTGGCGGGCGCCGAAGACCGCCGCCCAGATCGCCAGCGCCGCCCCGGCCAGCGCTGCGGTCCCGGCCTCGCCCGGCAGCCGCTTCAACCAGGGGTGCCGGGTTTGATCGATCGGGGCCCGCACCCGACGCAGCGCCCAGGGGACTCCGCTCCGCAAAGCCTCGCCGCCGGAGAGCGCCAGCGCGGGGATGAAGATCATCGAATAGTGGGGGTACTTGATCGGGTAGAGCAGCAGGAACAGCGCCGCAGCCGCGAACCAGGCCACCAGGATCACGTTGCGGCGGAAGAGGAACGGGAGCCCGAGGAACCCGAGCACGAAGACCACCCGGTCCAGCCCGAACGCCAGCCGCTCGGGCTGGTAGCTGGAGACGTTGCCCCAGAGCGACACGAACTGCCCGATGGCGCTCCGGTCGCCGCCGTAGCGCTCCAGGAAGCGCTGGTAGAGCGCGGTCCCGCCCTGCACCTGGTGGAAGGTGAGCGACTGCTTGAGATTTCCCACCGGATCGAGCCAGAGGGCCGGGTCGAGCGCGAAGAAGGCCAGCACCGCCAGCCCGACGTAGGCGAAGACGTAGCGCGGCTGCCGGCGAAAGAAGAGGACCAGGAACGGGAAGAGGGTCACGGCGAACAGGCCGTTGACGTACTTGGAGCCGACCCCGGCGCCGAGGAACAGGGCCGACAGGACCATGGCCCGGTTCCACTTCTGGTTCGCCCGGACGAAGAAGTAGAAGGCGGCGATGGTGAAGAAGATCGTGACCGAGTCGAGCCAGCCCTTGGACGAGAAGTAGATCTGCCAGGAGTGAACGGCGAACAGCAGCCCGGCCCAGGGGGAGAGCAGGGCCAGGAGGGCGGCGCCGAGGCAGGCGAAGAGGACCGCCACCGCGCGGCAGACGCCGATGACCTGCTCCGGGGTCTTGTCCTGGCCGGTGGCCGCGATGGCCACGCCGTAGATCAGCTTCACCAGCGGCGGGTGCTCGTAGTTCTCCCGGCACCGCAGGATCCCCATCAGGTCGCCGGCGCGCAGGTACTCGGCGTACTGCAGCCCCACGCCGGCCGTGTAGGTGGACTCGTCGTTGTCCACGTCCAGGGTGCGGGCCGCGGGGAGGCGCGCCAGGAGGCAGCAGAGCACGGCTAGGGACACGGCCGCCGCCTTGCGCGCCCGGCCGCTCGCGCCGGAGGCAGCCGATGAGTCTGGTCGGTCGGAGGAGAGGCGGAGGAGCCGGCCCAGGAGGCTGTTGTCGGAAGGTGAAGTGCCTTCGGCGGGCGTGGCGCTCTTCTTCTTGGGACGGCTCATCGGGCTCGGTCCTCCACTCGGCGAATCGGCGGTCTCCGGGACTCCGGATTCCGGACCTCCGGACCAGGGCCGCAGGCGCTCGGCTCTGAGACGGGCGATCAAGGAAGCCGCGAGGAGAAAGTGTACCCGATCGACGCGGACCCGCGATCGCGGATCGTCCGCCGAGAGGGTTCGAGTGGCCTGCGCTGGGCGCGCGGGCTGTCGCCGTGCCGGACACCCCCGAACTTGAGTCTCGGGAGGTCGAGCGACCTAGAGGAGGTAGAGCATGCACCGGGTCCTGGCCGTTCCCGGATCGCGGCCGTCACTGCATGGCGTTACCGGCCGGGAGCAGCACCGTGAAGGTGCTGCCCTGCTCCGGCGCGCTGGTCACCGAGATCGACCCACCCTGGATCTCCGCCAGGAGGCGCGCCAGATAGAGTTCCAGGCCCAGGCCAGAGCGCCGCGCGCCGGGGGGTCGGTAGAAGCGCTCGAAGACCCGGGAGAGATCGATGGATGGGATCCCCTTGCCGGCGTCGGTCACATGCAGTGAAGTCTGGTCGCCCCGCGCGTCGGCGCTCAGCAGCACCGGGACCCCCGGCGGAGAGCAGTCGATCGCGTTCCCGAGCAGGTGCGCCAGCAACCGGTCGAGCTGGTCGGGATCGCAGAAGGCGTAGGGGGTGGGGTCGCCGATGTCGATGGCGATCCGGTCGGCCAGATTCACCTCCGGTGCCAGACGCTCCTGCAACCCGCGCGCGTACTGGCGCAGATCCACGGTGCGGGGGTGGAGCTCCACGTGGCCCGCCTCGAGGCGAGCGAGCTCGCTCACGTCGCCCAGCATGCTGCTCATCCGCCGACAGGTGTCCACGATGGCGTCCACGCGCGGTCGCACCTGCTCGGGGACGCCGGATCGATGCACGAGCTGCGCCTGGGTCAGGATCACGCCCAGCGGCGTGCGCAGGTCGTGGGACAGGGCGCGCATGAGCTCTTCCTGCCGCAGCTGGAGCTCGTCGATGCGGCGCTGGAGCTGCGCCACCGTGGGCCCGGGGTCACTTCCTGGTCGGGAGGCGTCCAGCCCAGGCGTGAAGAGATCGTTTCCAGTGTGGCGCCCCTGGGGCGCGAGCGGATTGGAATTTGGCAAGACTCAAACGAGGTAGTCACGGCGGGTGTGTTTCCGCCACTCCCCGGTCGGGGCTGGAGGTCACGGATCATCCCGCTCCAGCCGCTCCAGCGATGCTGGAGCGGTCGCCGGCCCGGCCGGGACGGAGCTCTGAAGATGGACCAGGACCGGGGCGAGCCCGTGCACCAGGAGCAGACCGGCCAGGATCGCCACCGCCGCGTAGATCGCCGGTCGCCACGGCCGGGCTCGCCAGGCCCAGAGTCGCTCTCGCCGGCGCCGGAACCGCGGCGCGGCAACGTAGTCGCGCCAGGCCTCGAGGCGAAGGCGGCGGGCCGAGGCGCCGTCCCCTTGCAGGGTCATGGCCCGGGCCAGGAGGACCTTCCCCTCCACGGAGCTGGGGCGCAGCGCCAGGAGCGCCTCCAGCGCGGTGCGCGCGCCCGCGGCGTCCTTGCGCGCGAGCCGCATCCGCCCGAGCTCCAGGTCGATCTGGCCCAACCGGAAGCCGGGCTCGAGCTTGCGCGCTTCGGACAGGAAGACCTCTGCCTGGGAGTGATACCCGGCCCCCGCGCAGGCAGTGCCCATGGTGAAGAGGGTGAAGACGTCGTCGTCGCCCGCCTCGAGGTTGGGGTGGAGCACCTCCACCGCCTCGCGGGACCGGCGCCGCTCCACCAGCAGGTCGGCCAGCTCCAGCCGGGCGCGCCGGTCGTGCGGGTTGACGGCCATGGTCCGGCGCAGCCGCCGGATCCGGCCCCACCAGCGCAGCGCCCGCACCGGATCCGGGAGCACCCCCACCGTGAAGCGATCCGCCGCCCACCAGATGGCCACCAGGATCACCAGGGACGCGATGGGGCTGCCGGTGATCCGGGCCAGGAGGTACCAGAGAATCCAGCGGGCCATGCGTTCTCCCCTCAGGAGGCATTCGGCGGGGGGGAGTCTATGCCACACGCCGGGGGGCCGGGCGAGCGCGCTGGCGTCGTTGGCCTTGCCGAGAGGCTTGACAGCGCCGCACCTCGGATAAGAGGCTCCTGATCGCATGGCGCAATCACCCACCCCTACCGTCGGCTCGACCCTTCAGCGAGGGCTGTCCCGCTTTTTCGCAGGCCTGGCCGGCGGCCCGGCGTCGCTCTTCTTCCCCACCTCGTCGGGAGGGCCGCCTGCCGAGGTGTACCTGCGCCGTTCCGAGAAGCTCTCCCTGCTGTCCCTCACGGTCCTGGTGGTCTTGACGTGGGTGGGGAGGCCCCCGGCCGTCGCCGGGCCGATCGCCAGCTTCGCAGCAGTGGCCGCCGCGGTGCTGGTCCTGGCCCGGCTCGGGCGCGGGTCGCGGATCTGGGTGCTGGCGCGGGACTTCTTCCCGGTGCTCGTGATCGTCGTGATGTTCGGCGCGCTGGAGCCGATCATCGTGGCCGTCAACCCGGCGCGCTGGGACGCCACCTTCGCCGCGGTCGATGCCCGCTTCTTCTCCGGCCTGGTCGAGTCGTGGCGTGGGTTCCTGGGCCGGCCGGCTCGGTTCACGGACGGTGTGTACCTGGTCTACCTGAGCTACTATGTCTTCCCCATCGCGGTCGGGGTGGCCATCCGGCTCTCCCGCAGCTCCGCCGAGTTCGAGGAGACGACCTTCATCGTGCTGGCCTCGTTCTACGCCTGCTACCTGGGCTATTTCCTCTTCCCCACCTCCGGGCCGCGCCTCTCCGACGCGGAGTCGGTATTCCTGGGCGGCGGCGCCATCAGCGAGGCCAGCCGCGCCTTCCTGCGCGTGGCCGAGGGGAACCACCTGGACGCCTTTCCCAGCGGTCACACGGGCGTGAGCCTGGTGACGCTGGTCGTGGGCTGGCGGCTCCTGTCGCGCTGGAGGGCCTGGCTCGTGGCCTGGGCCGGGGCGATCGTCTTCGCGACCGTCTACATCCACGTCCACTACGTCATCGACGTGGTGGTCGGGACCGCGGTGGCCTTCGCCGTCCTGCTGCTCGAGGTGCCGGCCGTGCGTCAGTGCGCACGGGCCGTCGAGCCGGGCTCCCTCGCCTCACCCTGAGCGCGGCTCCCGCTCCCAGCGCCGCCCGTGCACGGTGAGCCCCCGCTGAGGGGCCTCCCCGGCACCGGGTCGGCTCGCCGATTCCCGGTTCCCGTCCTCCGGCGTTTCTGCGAGAATGACGCCCTTTTGGAAATCGGGCACCTTTCTCGAACGAGGTCGCGATGAACCGCACGAAGAACTTCAACGCCGGACCTGCTGCCCTCCCGTTCCCCGCGCTCGAGCGCGCGCAGGCGGAGTTCCTCGACTTCGCCAAGAGCGGCATGTCGGTGATGGAGCACAGCCACCGAGGCAAGGACTACGAGGCGGTGCACGACGAAGCGATCGCCCTGACGCGTGAGCTCCTCGGGATCCCGGACACCTACGAGGTCCTGTTCCTGCAGGGCGGCGCGTCGCAGATGTTCGCGCAGGTCCCGATGAACCTGCTGGAGAAGGGGCAGACCGGCGAGTACGTGGTGACCGGCGCCTGGGGCGAGAAGGCCCTCTCCGAGGGCAAGGCCGCCGCGGCGATGCTGGGCGGGGCGGTCCGGGTGTGCGCGACCACCGGCACCGGTGAGGGCAAGGAGAAGAGCTACGTCCGGGCGCCGCAGGCGTCCGAGGTGAAGGTCGATCCGAGCGCGGCCTTCGTGCACGTCACGTCGAACGAGACCATCCACGGCCTGCAGTTCGAGGCCGATCCGTCGCGCCCCTTCCCGAGCCCCGGCAAGGTCCCGATGATCGCGGACATGTCGAGCGACTTCCTCTGGAGGAAGCTCGACGTGACCCGCTTCGGCCTGGTCTACGCCGGCGCGCAGAAGAACATCGGTCCCTCGGGCGTGGTGATGGTGGTGGTCTCGAAGGAGCTGGTGGCCAAGGGGCGCAAGGACATCCCCAAGATCTTCCAGCTCCGCACGCACGCGGAGAACAAGTCCCTCTACAACACGCCGCCCACCTTCGGGGTCTACATGGTCCGGAACGTGCTGGGGTGGCTCAAGGGGCTGGGCGGTCTGCCGGCGATGGAGCAGCGGAATCGAAAGAAGGCGGCGCGGCTCTACGACACCATCGACAAGCACCCCACCTACTACCGGAACCCGGTGGAGAAGGAGAGCCGGTCGGTGATGAACGTCGTCTTCCGGCTGCCGACCGAGCAGGACGAGGAGCGCTTCGTCTCCGAGGCCAAGAAGAAGGGGATGGTCGGGCTCAAGGGGCACCGATCGGTGGGCGGCATCCGCGCCTCCATCTACAACGCGGCCGAGCCGGAGTGGATCGAGGAGCTGGCGGGCTTCATGGACGACTTCGCCAAGCGCGGCTGAGCGCTGCGCTCCACCTTCGCTGTCCCACGGCCTGCGCTCCGGCGCGGGCCGTGCCGATCGTGGGCTGGTTGGAACCCATGACTCCGGGAGATATTCCCGAGAGGATGGTTCACCATTCGAGAATGTCATTCTGTCGCGGGCACCTGAGCCAAAGGGGAGAACTCATGCAGAGAAGAATCGTTGCCGCCGTCGCATTGCTTTGCGCTCCACTCATGACCTTCGCACAGGAGGCCGCGGAGTCGTCCACGGAGCGAGAAGTGCCTGCAGCCGAGGCCGCGCAGCCGGGGGCGTCTTCTGGTGGGGCAACAGGCTCATACGAGCCCCGATGGTCGATCGGAGCTGGTGTTGGTTGGGCGAGGTCGTTTTCGGTCGTCAACGCGCTTTCCCAGACGGGGGTCATCCTGACGGACCCGTCGGTCCCGCAGGCGATCGCGTCACTCGAACGTGCGATCGGTCCTCGAACCTGGCTGGTGCTGGGCGCGTCCGGCACGATCGACCGGTATCGCAGCGACCTCCCCGAAGGAACCACGGGTGTGGACAAGGTGGACAACCGGCAATTTTCGCTGAACGTGGGGGTTCGACAGATTGTCACTTCCGCTGGCGCTCCGGTCGATGTGTCGCTGGTGTTCCTCGCGGAAGGTGGGATCGCCGACTCGAAGGGCTCCTGGACCGGAGCCTTCTCGGGAGAGCTGGACCAGTGGACGACCTGGCAGCTTGGAGCGTCCGGCGGACTCGCGGTCGATCGAGAGCTGACCCGTGGCCTCTCCGTCCGGATCGGAACACCCATCCTCGGCGTCGCCTGGACGCGAAGCCGCACCAAGGTGTCCGATGCGCGCGATCTCTGGTCGTCCAGCTTTACGGCCGGCCTGAACCTGGCGCCCTACGCCGAGCTGCGCCTCGCCTTCTGAAGCCAGCGTAGCGTCTGAAGGAAGGTGCTGGCGATCCTCTCATCTCGAGTTGCAACTGGAATGGATCGCCAGCACCGCAGTACCCCAAGCGACGCGGGCAGCCACCCACGATGTCGATCAGGGGATCGACCCGCTCACTCCAGGTCGATCTCGACCACCCGGGCGCCGCCCTCGACCAGGTAGTAGGCGCGGTACTTCTGCCCGGGCGCGAGCGCGCTCAGGTCGCCGGCCGGCTTCCCATCCTTGCCGATCACCGAGACGTCCGGCGCGACCTTGTAGGAGACCAGCCCGGCCGGGGTTGCGCCGCGGAACAGATGATTCTCCGGCTCGGCAGCCACCACCTTGCCGGTGTCGCACTTGGTCTTCTCGGTGGCCTGGACCACCTTGGGGGCCGGGAAGGGCAGCCGAGCCGCCGGGGGCGGAGCGGCGGCTGCGGAGAGGGAGATCGCGGACAGGAGGGCGAGAGCGAGCATGGGCTTCTCCAAGGCCGCCAGTATCGGACGGCCGGCCCGGCTTGTCACGGTACCGAGGAGAGGCCTCGCACCCGCCCTTACAGAAACACCAGCGCGTCGGGGAGCCGCGTGAGCCGCTCTCCGCCGGCCTCGGTGACCACGAAGGTGTTCTCGATCCCGAACACGCCAACCCCGGCGAAGACGAACTTGGGCTCCAGCGCTAACACCTGCCCCGCCACCAGCGGTGGCTGCGGCATGCGCGCCAGCACCGGCAGCTCGTCCAGCTCCAGGCCGATCCCGTGCCCCACGAAGCGCGCCTGCTCGCCGGGCAGACCCATGAAGTGGTCGGCCAGCCCCGCCTCCTCGGCGCGGGCGCAGGCGCGGCGGTAGAGCTCCACCGGGTCCATGCCTGGGCGCAGGTCGGCCACCAGCGCATCCTGGATCTCCAGCGACACGTCGAACGCCCGGCGGTGCTCGGGTGCGAGCGCACCGAAGGCGAAGGTGCGCGAGATGTCGGTCAGGTAGCCGTCGAAGACCGGCGCGTAATCGACCAGCACCGGCTCGCCTCGCTGGGTGACGCGGGCGGACGCGCCCTGGGGAATGGCGGCGGTCATGCCGACCCCCGTGACCGCGCCGTCGAAGCCGCCCGGCGCGGCGCCGCTGTCGCCGGAGGCCACCAGGCCCAAGAAGACCGCCTGGTCGCGCGCTCGGAGGGGAGGGGAGCCGGCGTTGCCGGCGATGCGCAGGCGATGCTCGATCTCGGCGGCCAGATCGACCTCGCGCATGCCCGGCCGCAGGAACGACGGGATCTCGGCGAACACGACGCAGGCCCGGTCCGCGGCCACGCGCATCTTGGCCACCTCGGCCGGGGACTTGACGGACCGCTGCTGCCGGACCGCGAGGGAGACATCGCGGAAGGTGCGGCCGGGGAGCGTCTGCCGGTACCACTCCAGGCTCTGGATCGGGGTCACGTCGAAGGTGAGGCCGATCGCGTCGGCGCGGCCGAGGACGCTGTCCAGCTCGCGGCTGGGCGGGAACGGGCGGACCTCGATGGCGGACTCGGCGCGGGCGCGGGAGAGGCTCTTGCGGACTAGCAGCAGGGCCGGGCCCGAGGCCGGGACCCAGAGGGCGCCGCTCTGGCGCGTGCCGGTGAAGTAGAAGACGTCGGGCGGATGGACCAGGAGGGCGCCGCCGAGCTGGGCGGCGGCGAGGGTCTCCTGAAACGCCGCGACGCGGGCAGCGTGCTCGTGGGGATCGGCGACGGACATGGCTGCGAAAGGATACGCCCTTCTGGCTGGCGCGGCGCAGGATCTTGCGCGCCGGGCGGCGTCGTCCCGCGAAGCGTCAAAGCCTCTGGAATCGCCCGGCCAAAACCGGATAGATTGGCGCGTTCACTTCCTGGGAGGCCATCCAATGCAGTCCTCCGTCTATGTCGGGATCCTGGTCGTCTACGTGCTCGTCATGCTGGGGGTGGGCTACCTCAGCATGCGGCGCACCCGGGACGTGCGCGACTTCTTCATCGGCGGGCGCTCCCTCGGCCCGTGGATGAGCGCCTTCGCTTACGGCACCACCTACTTCTCCGCCGTGCTCTTCATCGGCTACGCCGGGAAGCTGGGCTGGGGCTTCGGCATCCACACCATGTGGATCGTGGCCGGCAACACGCTCATCGGGACCGTGCTGGCCTGGAAGGTCCTGGCCGGCCGGACGCGCGAGATGACCGCGCGGCTCAACGCCATCACCCTTCCCGAGTTCCTCAACGCCCGCTACGGATCGCGGACGCTCCAGATCGCCGCGGCGATGGTGGTCTTCCTCTTCCTGGTGCCGTACTCGGCGTCGGTGCTGATGGGGCTCTCCTACCTGTTTGAGATGACGCTCCACATCCGCTACGAGGTCGCGCTCTACATGCTCACCGGGTTGACCGCGGTCTATCTGGTGATGGGCGGCTACTTCGCGGTGGCGGTGAGCGACTTCATCCGCGGGATCGTCGAGTTCGCCGGCGTGATGCTGATGGTCTACCTGCTGGCCAATCGGCCAGAGATCGGCGGGTTCGGCAGCGCCACCAGCAAGCTGCTGGCCGATCCCAAGGTGAACGCGCCTGGGCTGTTCGCGGACAAGCTGGTGGGGGCCGGCTCGCCCTTCGCGATCACCATCCCGGGCTGGCTCACCCTGGCGGCGCTGGTGCTCATCACCAGCTTCGGTCCCTGGGCGCTGCCGCAGATGGTGCAGAAGTTCTACTCCATCCGGAGCCGGGCCGACGTGACCCGAGCGATGGTCATCGCCGGCGTCTTCTCGATCTTCATGGCCTTCGGCGCCTACTTCTCCGGCGCGCTCACCCACCTCTACTTCGGGCCGAAGCTTCCGGCCGAGCTCATCGGGCCCAAGGGGCCGATCTGGGACAAGATCATGCCGCAGTTCATCACCAGCGTCGGGCTGCCCGAGGCGCTGGTGCTGGTGATCGTCCTGATGGTCTTCTCCGCGTCGATGTCGAGCCTCTCGTCACTGGTGCTGGTCTCCAGCTCGGCCATCTCCATCGACATTTACGGCCTGTTCGTGGATCGGCAGAAGAACCCGAAGCGGAGCATGGCGGTGATGCGGCTCCTCTGCGCGGTCTTCGTGGCGGCGTCGCTCGGCATCGCGCTGATGAAGCCGACGGTGATCGTGAACCTGATGGTCATGAGCTGGGGCACGCTGCTGGGCGTCTTCTTCGCGCCCTACGTGCTCGGGCTCTTCTGGCGCCGGACCACCCTCCCTGGCGTCTTCGCCGGCATGGTCGCGGGCCTGGCGACCGCCACCGTCCTGTTCCTGGCCTGGGGCGCGGACGGCGTCCCGCTGGCGGGAGCGCTCACCATGCTGGTGCCGCTGGTGGTGGTGCCGGTGGTGAGCCTGCTCACGGCGCAGCCCGATGCGACTCGGGTGGCGGCAGCGTTCGGTGATGGTAGCGCGAGCGCGCGGACCGGTGAGCAGATGAAGGCGACCGGGTAAGCGATTCGGATCGCGCCGGCCGCCGCGAACGGCCGAGCACCGGAGCTGAGCAGGTTTGCGGCAGGAGCGGTGGGTCTCGTAGACTCGGCCAGGGTTACACCCTCGCCGGCATGGGCAAGTGCATGGTCGCCATGGTCCGCAAGTACGCGTCGAGCGCGCAGGTGGGGCTCCACGCCTCGGCCTGGGCCGCCGGCCACGACTCGATCTACAACGCCGACGCCTCGCTCGACGTGGCGGCGCAGGGCCGCGACACCAGCGACTTTCTCTCGCAGTGCGGCGCGGGCGCGAGCGACTTGGTTGTGGTCGACATCGCCGATCGGGACGCCGGCTACGACGCCGCCCAGGGCCGGGCCAAGTGGCTCGACGCCGCCAACCAGAAGCTCCCCGACTTCGCGGAGGCCTTCGCCTGGGCGCGGGCGGTCGCGGACCGGACCGGACGGCCGCTCGTCTGGTGGCAGATCCCGGTCGGCAACTCCGGCCTGCCAAATCACGACGGCGCCTGGCGCGACAACCGCGTGGAGTACTTCTTCGCCCACCCGGATCAGGTGGCCGGCAGCGGTGCGGTGGCCATGGCCTTCGGGGCCGGGGCGGGCGACCAGACCACGCCGGAGAGCGACGGCGGCTACCTCGCGGCCTGCGCCGCGGCGCTCGAAGCGGCCGGAGGGCAACCGCTCTGTCCGTGAATATCGAACGCGAAGCCCGCGGCCGAGGGCGGTGCCTCGGGGACCTGAGGCGCGTCGCAGCGCTGGTCCTCTGCCTGGCGGCCGGCTCGGCCTGGGCCGACGGTCCCAAGGTGCTCCGGTACGATCTCTCACTGGACCTGACCGCCACCGGCCTGGCCGGAGGCCTCGCGCTCCTCTCCTCGTCCGTTCTCCAGAGCGAGCTGGCGCCGCGCGCCTGCCGGGTCTGCACGCCCAACAGCCTCGACGCGTCGGTTCGGAACGCGCTGGTCTGGAAGGACACGGCGAGGGCGTCGCGCTGGTCGAACGTGCTGGTCGGCGTGCTGCCGGTCGGGCTCGGGGCCTGGGATGCATTGGCGGCGCGTGCGGCCGGTGACGGCGACGCCGCCTGGATCGACCTCCTGATCTTGGCCGAGGCCGGGATGATCACTTTGGACCTCGATCAGATCATGAAGTACTCGGTCGGTCGGCAGCGGCCCTACGCCTACTTCGGATCGTCCGGTGGCGCAGCGGTCGATGGGGACAGGGACGCCTTTCTGTCGTTCTTCTCCAGCCACACCGCCTTCGCGTTCACCGAGGCGGCCGCGGCCGGGACCATCGCCCGGATGCGCGGCTATTCATCCTGGCCCGCGGTCTACGCGGCCGGGTTTGCCGTCTCGGGGACCATCGGGTATCTCCGGATCGCGGCCGACAAGCACTACCTGACCGACGTGCTCGTGGGGGCCGCCATCGGAACGGCCATCGGCTTCGCCGTCCCGCTCCTCCTTCACCCAGCGGAGAGCGGTTCGGGGAGCAGCGGCGGCGCGCGGGTTCTCCCGACCGCCGGCGGGATCGCATTCGTCTTCTGACCGTGTCAGGCGCAAGCGTCCGCGCCGCCGGTCGGCACCGCTCCGGTCGGCATCGCCCAGGGGTCCGCCCCGCGGACAGTGCCGGAAGGCACCCGAAATGGGGGATCTCGCGATGAAGGGCGTGGCTCACGCCAGTTCCACGGTGGGTCTTTCGGGGGCTCGGGCCAAACATGCGGCGCGTCGGGCGCCAGGTAGGCGCGATCGCCGCCCATCGGGAACACGTCTGCCATCGAGCTGGCGCTCGTTGACTAAACGAGAAGTCACCGGGAGAGGTCAGCTGCTCGCGCAGGCGACCCCAAACCGCACGCGCATCAGGTAGGTGCCGTGGGGGAAGAGGACGTTCCGCTTTCCGCTCAGATAGCGCAGGAGGGCCTCA
>Ga0302321_100004340_pt1 | contig 12278 bp, 12 predicted proteins | sample Fen_T0_1_FD_202505 | JGI IMG/M metagenome (GOLD analysis project Ga0302321, IMG submission 202505) | Peat permafrost microbial communities from Stordalen Mire near Abisko, Sweden - Fen_T0_1 | ecosystem: Environmental > Terrestrial > Soil > Wetlands > Permafrost | place: Sweden: Abisko...
GCTCTTGGCGCTGTGGAGGTCTCCCGGGCCGGATCTTGGACCGCACAGCAGGCGGTGGGTGCGCGCGGGCAGGAGATCTGTGCAGCCGCGCGGCTTCCGCCCGCTCGCGAGGCTTCGGTGTTGCGCCTGGCGACCCAGGCCTATGAGGCCCTGGGCTGCGAAGGCCCGGCTTGCGTCGAACTGGTGGTCAGCGAACGTTCCAACGAGATCATCGTGGACCTGGATTTCGTTCCGCTGCTCCTGCCCGCAGCCCCTTTGCCCCGCATGGCGCGGGAAGCCGGGATTGGCTTCGACGAGTTGGTCGAGGACATCCTGGCAGGTGCCCGCCTGCGCGCCCACGGCATACGGCGCAACCGGCGCACGGCTCACAGTGTGTTCGAGGGTCCGGATCGCCGGGCGAATGCGGCGCTGGCCGCCCATTGATCGCCTGCTTGCGGTACCATGGTGCCGCTTGCCTCATACAGCCCGCCGTCTAGTTCTTCTTGGGACAGCAGCCCTAGCCAGCTTCATCCTGGTGGCCGTCGGCGGTAGGCTGTGGAACAGGGGTGCCGTGCCGTGGGTTCAGGGACGTCTGGAACAGGTGATCGGGCGTCACGTGCGGGTGGATAGCCTTGGGATAGCTGGGTTGCGCACGCTGGTCGTGCACGGCGTGAATATCTTCGGGGCGCCCCCGTTCGATGCGGAACCGCTGGTGCGCGTGGAACGCATCGTCGTGCGCCTGGGCGGTCCGGGACGCGGATTCTGGGAACCTGCTGAAGTGACAGTCGACGACCCTGAGGTCGAATACCTGCGTACCGGAGCAGCCGACAATCTTTCCGGCCAGCCTTCGACGGCTCCCCCGGCGCCGGCCCATCGGCGTCCTCAGCGCGAAGCTCCCGTTGCGCTTGTGGTCCGCAGGGCGCGCGTTCATGGCGTGGTGGTCTTGCCGGGCGGAGTGCGAGTGGCTTTTCGCACGCCCAATGCCAGTTTTCAGCGCTCGTCCCAGGGCAAGGAATCGGCGCTGGTGCGAGATCTGGTCGTCGAGGTGGGTGCAGCCACGACCCTGCGCTTGCCCGAGGTCGCGATAGAGAGCGTGCGCGGTTTGCCGGTGACTGTCACGGGCCGGCGCGCCAGCCTGGTGATCCCCGGCGGCGGCGCTCTGGTCGAGGGCGCGACGGTCGAGGCGCACTTCGCCGGACAGAGCGTGTCGGTCGAGATGCGTAGCGATGATGCCGAACACGCATCCCCGGGTCTGCTCATCTCTGGCCGGACGGGCGGTGATGTGGCTGACCTGCAGGTGGAAGCGCGCGATTGGCCGCTGCGTGCGCTCGGTGTCGTGGCGGCACCGCGTGGGGTGGGATTGGATGACGCACGCGCCGACCTGCAGGTCGTGGCGTCCCTCGACCTGGAACGCCTGCGGGTTGCCTTTCAGGTGGACAGCCAACTGCGCGGCCTGGAATTACATCATCCGGCCGTGGACTGGACCCCCTGGCGCGAGCTGGGCGTGGAGATCCACGTCAGTGGCCAGGTGGCGGCAGGTGCCGGCCGGGTCGACATCGAATCAGCCGAGGTGCGAGTCTTCGGCGCGCAGCTGAACCTGAAGGGCTGGACCGAGGTGCTGGGGACGCCCCGGGGAGAGCTCACCATCAGCACGCCACGCGCGGCACCCTTGCCGTGTAGCTCCCTGCTCGCTGCACAGGCGCAGCCGGTTCGCCAAGCATTGGCCGGGCTCGCCCTGGGCGGCAAGCTGGGGCTGGCCGTCGCCTTTTCTTTCGACGCCGCGGCCTGGGAAACCCTGACCCTTGACGTCCGTGTCGATCCGCGCTGCACAGTCAAGACTGAACCGCAGGTGCTGGCCAGTCTGACCCCAGCCCTGCTCCGGCAGACACCAACCGGCCCGCTCGCGCCCAGCCTCCCGCTAGGCAAGTACAACCCTGATTTTGCCTCGCTGGCCGAAATGCCCAAGCACCTGCCGGCGGCCTTTCTCACCTCCGAGGATAGCCGCTTCTTCACCCACAATGGCTTCGACATCGAGATGATCCGTCATGCCCTGGTGCAGGATCTCGAGACCGGAACTTTCGGACGAGGGGCCAGCACGATCACCCAGCAACTGGCCAAGAATCTCTTTCTGACTCCTCATCGAACCCTGGCCCGGAAGCTGGAGGAAACTGTGCTGGCGTGGCGCCTGCACAACCTCCTCGGCAAGGAACGCATCCTCGAACTCTACTTGAATGTCATCGACCTTGGTCCGGGCATTCGCGGCGTACGACAAGCCGCGCGTGTCTACTTCGGCAAGGAACTTCAGCAGCTCCGGCCCATCGAGTCCGCCTACCTGGCAGCCCTGGCGCCCAACCCGCACGTGCTGGCGCGACGCTTTCGCGATGGCCACGTGGACGACGGTTGGCTGCAGAGGCTCCACGATCTGCTCGCCATGATGAAACGCAGCGGCCGTCTTTCGGCCGAGGAGCTTGCCGCGGCCCGCGGAACAAGACCGGCGCTGCGCAGGATTGACAAGGAGTTCACGCCTCGCTGACATGGGAACCCTCAAAGGGTTCGCTCCGCCCTTCGGCCCCCCCGGCGGACTCCCCACGCGTCTAGTGCTACTCTTGTGGCCATGAGCCTGTTTCGAACTGCTGCTCTGAGCCTGGCAGCCCTGCTGGTGCCTTCGCTGGCGGCAGGCTCGTTGATCCAGGCACTGGACCTTGCTGAGCTGACCGCTCGGGCCGAACGCATCATCGTCGCCCAGGTTGTGTCGGTCAAGGGCGAGTGGGATTCTTCCGGCCGCAACATTCACACGCGCATCGAGATCACGGTCGAGGAAGCTTGGAAAGGGTCGACCGCGGTGGCTGAACGCCTGGTGATCGTGCAACCGGGCGGCAGCGTGGGCGACATCGAAATGCGCGTCCACGGCATGCCCAGCTTTGCTCCCGGCGAGAGGGCGGTGCTGTTCCTCGCTGGCCAGGTCGCGCCTCGCGTGGTGGGAATGAGTCAGGGCAAGCGCCCTGTGCGTTGGGACGGCACGACCAAGCGCTGGGTGGCCCAAGCCGCGGAACACTCTGCGGTCGTGCGCCGCGATTCCCAGGGCCGGCTGCAACCCGTGCCCGCCGAGCCTGACATGGCACTCGACGAACTTCGTCAGCGCATCCGCGCGCTGGTCAGACAGTAGAGAAACCAGCGACACCTTCCATGAGAACCCGTATCACCCTGGTGACGATCTCCGTTGTGGCAGCCGTCGCAGCCCTGCCTGTGCCGGCCGCAGCCTACGTCCGCACCGTGACCAGTGCGAACGTGGCCACGTGGTGGAAAGCGCCCTGCGTGACAATGGAATTCTCCCTGGGCTCCCCTCCGCCCGAGTTGGATGCGTCGGGATACCTGAGCGCCGCCCAGAACGCCGGTGCGGCCTGGAGTCAGGCCTCGCTCGATGGGGTCACTCGATGTAGCAACGTGATCTTCAACGTGAAGTCGGTCCCCGATGCCGCCGGCCCAGTGGGCAGGGACGGCCACAATCGCCTGATCTTCCGCCAAAACGGCTGGTGCCGCGATCCCGCACCCACGGATCCCAACGAAGCACGTTGCTATGACCCCAGTGCCTTGGCCATCACTTCCGTCTTCCAGCTCAAGAACAGCGGCGAGATCCTGGACACCGACTTGGAAGTAAACGCCACTGACTTCACCTGGGGCGACTTCGTGGGCCATCCTGAGTTGACCGGTTTCGACACCCACGACTTCCAGGGCGCGATCACCCACGAGTTCGGGCATGTCATCGGCCTGGACCATGTCTGCTACAGCCCGGGCGCCATCCGTGCGGACGGCACACCGGTTCCGCGGCCCGTGGACAACAACGGAAACCCGGTGCCCAATTGCGGCGCCGCCGACAATCCGCCTTCGATCACGCAGGCCACGATGTACGTCTCGGTTAACTCACCCAGCGCCGAGGTCGAACTGCGCAGCTTGTCGCTCGATGACGTGCAAGGCGCGTGCGATGTCTACCCCTTCTCGGCCAACTTCGTGTGTCAGCCTCCATCGACACCCTCAACCGGCGGCGGCTGTTCCTTTTCGGCGCGACCCGGATATGGGTCTATGGCCTGCGTGCTGGCGTTGCTCGCGATGGCCCTGGTGGTCCGCCGTCGGCGCTAGCCGCGCGCGCCGCCAGCCGAAATTCCAAGGGATCCGGATGGCCCACGGCGCGCACCATGGGGATTGTCTGAGGCGCGTGGTTCTTGGCCTCCGCGGCCAGTATGTATTCGCCCACGGGCAGACGAACGGAGAACTGGCCGTGCGGGTCGGATGTGACCCGGATCGCGGGTTGCGCCGGCTTCCCGACAGCGCGCGCTTCCACCTGAGCGCCCTCCAGGGCCTGGCCGTCTTGCTCCAGCACGTGGCCCGAAAGCAGGACCCCGTTTGGCACCACGAGATCGCCGAGATCCCGGGCATCCCCGGGCGCAAGCAAGAGTGGCTCGCGTCGCAAAGGCAGTTTGTCGGCCGGCGAAACTTCGAGGCGCGAGCGTCCCGGAGCCAATCCCCTCACCTCGAAGCGTCCCTGTGCGTCGGAAAGCGCCGTGCGAACGCTCCCCTGGCGCGCCACCGATCCCGGCGGCAACTCGGCTGCTTCGGCTGCCGTGGGCAAGGCGCCCGGCAGGACGATCACCTCGTCATGGCCGCCGACCAGCCCGACCACGGACACGGGCACGGCGCGCAGCGGAGAGCCATCCTGGTCGAGCACACGGCCCGTGACCTGCGCCGCCCGCGCGAGTCTGGGCACTGCCAGGACCCTGCTCCCAGCGCTGAGTAAGAATTCTGGTGCATCCAGCAGAACGTGGCCTTCCAGCCTGGCCAAGATCTGGTAGCGACCGGGCCGCATCGGCCCGACCCTGAACTTGCCTTCTTCGTCCGATTGGCAAGTCACGGGCAGGTCATCGGATGGCATGGTCAGCACGTCCACCGTGGCCCCGGGAAGGTTCCGGCCCACGTCGTCACGCACCCGGCCCTCCACGAAAGCACCCGGACCCAGTAGCAACCGAACCGGTGCCAGGTGGCCTGTGCCTTCTTCGATCACCTGACTTGCTATCGCTGATACGAACTTGCCATGCGTGGCGCGAACTGTGAAGCGGCCCAGACCCAGACCCGCGAACGAAAACACGCCATGGTTGTCGGCCACGGTTTCACGCGGCCAGCGTAAGCTTGGCCCGCCCAGCACCACATGCGCCTCCGGTTCGGCGCGCGTCGGGGAGGCCAGCACGATGCCTCCCAGGCTGCGCCCCTCCCCTTCGAGAGCCAGTACCAGCGGGCCGGAGTCTGGCACGGTCCGGTCGATTTCCAGTGTACCGAAGCCCGCTGCCTCGACCAGCAGTGTCCATCTTCCCGGCAGAAGGCGAGGCAACACGAAATGGCCGTCGGGATTCGAACGCGCCTGAAACGTGGAACCGTCGGACTTTTGTTTGGGCCAAGCGATAACCAGGACATCTGGCAGGGGCGTGCCGCGGCTATCCTTCACCACGCCGACGAGGTCGACGGGCGGGCCCATCTTCCTCTCACCTGCCGGCCTTGGGTCACCCGCCGCATCACGGCCTGGACGGGATCCCCGGCAGGCGAGCCCACAAACGGCCATGGGAATGAGCGCCACCAAAGCGAAGATGGTGGGACTTACTTGTCTGTGAGTGCTTGCGGCGCGCATCAGTCGGTGCTAATGGTACGCCCTCCCGGAGAAATCATGCCTGCGCAGTGTGCAATTTGCGGCAAACAAAGACGAGTGGCCAACAACGTGAGCCACTCGAACATCAAGACCAAGAGCCAGCAACGGCCGAACCTGCAACGCGTGCATGTCACGATCGGCGGCTCGCGAAAGCGAGTGCGCGTCTGCACACGCTGCCTTCGTTCCGGGTTTGTGTCGAAGGCCCCGTAGCTTCCCGATTCGGCGCCTCATTCGACGACAGAATCTAGGCTGCCACAGCCACAGCATCGATTTCAACCTGCGCGCCTCTGGGCAGCGCTGCGACCTGCACGGTGGCCCGTGCGGGCGGCGTGCTCCCGAAATACGTGGCGTACGCTTCATTCACGACAGCGAAGTTCGCGAGGTCGGTCAAGTAGATGGTCGTCTTGACCACAGCGTCCAGTGACACGCCGGCAGCCGTGAGCACAGCGGACAGGTTCTGCATCACGCGGTGGGTTTCTTGTCCCACGTCGCCGCCGCCCACCAGTTCGCCGGTTTGCGGGTCGAGCGGGATCTGGCCCGAACAGTAGATGCAGCGCGCGCCCTGCGCGATCACAGCCTGGGAATAGGGGCCGATCGCGGCCGGGGCTGACGGGGTGGCGACGACGTCTCGAATCATCGTCCCATGATAGCAAGGGGCGGTGACAGGGCACGTTTTCCCGGATGCCATGTTGCCAAGCGGACCCTGGCGGCAGTACCGTTGCCCGCGTGAAACCTGGAACGCGGCCGCGGCGCCGGAACGCCGAACCCGAGACTGCGGCGTCCCTGATGTCGGCCGTGGTGGCGCGCGTGGGCGGTGAGCATCGGGCGCGCGAGCACCGTATCTTCGCCGCCTACGAGCATGCGGTGGGTGGTCCCCTGCGCCAGCACACCAGGGCCGAGCGTCTGCACGAGGGCACGCTCTTCGTGCGCGTGTCGAGTTCCGCGCTGGCCCACCAGATCACCCTGCTCAAGCGTGAGATCCTGGAGCGCATGGCGCCGCTCGTGGACCCCGGGACCGTCACCGATCTGCGCACCCGCGTGGGCCCGCTGGACGCGCGGCCGTAGGCGTTGCTACCTATCGTTACTCAGCGCCATCCCCTGCGTCTGCCGCTTCGGCGGTACTTGCGACGCCGGCGTCGATGGGGGACAGGTCGCGTGAGGTAGCGAGCAGCTCTGCCTTCCCGGAACACGCTGGCATCACAGCCAGCAGGAAACACCAGACGGCAGCGGTCTTCACGAACGCAGGGTGCCTCCTCTCGCGGCTTGGCGTGCATGTTCACTCTACGTTGGAGGCGGTGGCAGAAACAAGTCCACCTTCCTTCGGTTACTGGTCCGCCATCCAGGGCGGACGCAATGGCTCGCCCTGGCGCGCGACCACGGGCCACATCCGGGAATCGCGCCGAACGTACACCGTGATCGGCAAGCGCCCGGTCAGCGGGTCGATCTGGTCGACGAGCAATGCTTGGTAGGATGCCGGGACAGGAACCAGCAGGTGCCAGGGCGCATAGTCGGCGCGGAAACTCGCCGACATGAGAAGCTGGAAGTCACCGAGGAACCACGGGGCGATGTCGCCGTGGGCGCCGCCGAGCATGATCAGGTCCGGCCGCCGCGAGAGCACGTAGGCGCCATCTCCCCGCCTGTGCCCGGCTACGGCGAACCAGCCGTCTGGTTCCCGGAGCGCGCGCGGCATCGGTGCGGGCGAAATGCGCGCGATGTGCCGATCGTTGATGCCGAGAGTGTCGATGAACGAGAGCGACGGCGCGAAGCACGGCACCGAACCTGCCGTCGCTGCCGCGACCAGCGTGCCGGGTGCGAGCCGGTCCTCCAGCACGCGCCCGACGAACTCGCCGATCGCTGCCGCGGGATTGCGTTCGGCCGGATGGCGCCACGAGAGTTGGAGTTGCCAAAGCGCCGAGATCCCGACGAGAACCAGCGTGGCTGCCCGGACGCCCGCGCGCGGGGAAGGTGCCGCCAGACTGCCCGCCAGGCAGAGCACGGCGATCGGCGCGAGCATGAACCGGGCTCCCAACATGTGGTCGCCCCCACCCACGACCACCAGCGCTAGAAGCGGCAGGCAGGGGAGCAAGAGCAGCCAGACGCGACGTCGGTCCGAAGAGCTGACGATCATCCACGTCGCAACCAAGGCCGCCGCCAGCCACTGCTGCGCGGACTCGGTCACATACGCCGCCGCGTCGGCGAGAAGATCGGTGAGTGGCAGATCCATCATCTTGGCCCGTGCTGCGTTGGCGATCCAGTCCCCGAAGTACGCCATCCGGAAGATCTGGTAGCCACCGTAGAGCAGGGCCAGCGGCGCCGCTGCCAGCATCAGGTCACATCCGCGGCGGGCGAAGGCCGCGGCGCAGAGCAGAGTCAAGCTGACAGCGATCCCTTCTGGACGGCCGAGCGCGACCGCGGCGAGCGAGAACCCAAACCCAAGCGCCCGGGCACGCGACGGCCGGGCTTCCCGCATTCTCCAGACTAGAACCAACGACAGCAGGATCCAGAAGCAGGCGCTGATCGTCTCCAGGCCGCCCAGCGCCCACAAGGTCCAGCCCGGAATGGTCACCAGCACAAGCAGACCAGCCGGATGTGCTTTGCAGCGATACCAAAGGATGACCGTGGCAAGCGCGTAGAGGACCCCCAGGACCTGCGCCGCCAACACAAGCGGGACACCCAGGAGGCCAAGCAGAACGATGTGCGCCAGCCACAGAGAATTCGAGAACCCCTCGACGCGCTCGCCGTCATTCCAGGTCAATCCCTTCCCCGCCAGCAGCCGTTCCGCGTAGCGCAGCGAAATGTACGCGTCGTCGTGGAAGAAATGGCGATGGATGAAGAGGCCGAGCAGAAGGGCAAGCAGGGCAACCCCGAAGATCAACCAGCGCCTGTGCCGTGCCGGTCTCGCGGGGCAGCCGCTCGGGCACGATCCGTGCTGTGAAAGAGCTGTCGCGCGCACCGGGCGCAGTCTACCCCATCACGCTCGGTCAGAGTCCGAGGTCAACTTGCTGCGTGGCTCGTGCCATGCGTGCCGTGCGCCAGGTACGCGTCGTCTTGCGACTGGCGAAATGGAGTTGCGTCCGTGACGGACACTTCGACGGACGGCTGGATCGCTTGCATCATCAACTCCCTGAGTAGGTCACGTCGGGCCTGACGCGCCAGCAGGAAACACACGGCGCAACGACGACATCCAATGGTCGAGGCGCATCGGTCGCGTGCGCGCTGGTAGGTCGAGGTCACAATGTGCAGAAACATCAGAACGCTCTTCAATTTCCATCCGCGCGCCACGCCCGAAGAAGTGCGGGCAGCTTCGCTGCAGTTCGTGCGAAAGATCTGCGGGTTCACCAAACCGTCGAAGGCCAACCAAGCCAAGTTCCTGGCAGCGGTTGACGAAATCACCGGCGTCGCGAGTCGGCTTCTGCGATCGCTGAAAACGAGCGCACTGCCCAAGAATCGCGAAGAGGAGACCGCCAAGGCCAGGGCTCGCGCTGCTGCGAGATTCGGACGCCAAACCGGCCACCGAGGAGTCACCGCATGAGGAAAGCTGTCGCCGCCAAAACCGTGGACGAATATTTCGCAGGCGTGGACGAGCCCGCCCGCAGCACTCTGGTCAAGATGCGCGAGAGGATACGATCCATAGCGCCGGCTGAGATCACCGAGGGCATCAGCTATGGAATGCCGATGTTCCGGTACAAACGGATGCGGCTGTGGTTTGCCGCATTCTCCGACCATTGCAGTTTGTTTCCGGGTGCGGCCGTGATTGCGGCGCTCAAGAACGAACTCAAGGGCTTCCACACGTCAAAGGGGACCATCCAGTTCCCGATGGACAAGCCGCTGTCCACCGCATTGCTCAAGAAGCTAGTCAAGGCGACGGTTGCGAAAAGGGAGCGGAAGCAGCCGAAATGAGTGCTCGCCGTTGCTGTCTTCTTGCAGCGGCTTGACGGCCGCTCGGTAGGGTGGGCTTGGCGTGCGGGATTTCTAGAACCGCCCCACCAGGGACAGGCCAGGGCTCGGAGAGCCTCGCCCGGGGACGGCCACCGGCGCCAGGCTGAGGTTGGACAAACCGTTTCTGGCGTTGGCGCGCCGGGCGGCGCTGGGCGCGGCGCTGATGTCATAGATCGCCGAGACGACGGCTGCGCTGATCAGGCAGGCCCCGAGCGCCTGCCCTTTGGGATCGTCCGTGTGGGTCTGCTCGTCGACCGCGAGCGCGGAGACGAATACGAGAATTCCTGTCGCGAACCCGACGAGCCGCAAGGCGCCCCCGCCCCAGGCCCGCCGGGGCTCGTCCGAGTAGGCGTGGCCGATGCTGGGGCCGAAGCTGAGCCCGAGCCCCATGGTCGCGGCGCCGCCAAGCGCCAGGGCGATATCGTTGCCCTTGGCGACACTGAGGTAGAGCATAGCCGCGCCGGCCAGCGCGGGCACCAGTGTCGACCACAGTGACAGGTGCAAGGCCGTGCTTGGGAACTTGTAGCCAGGGGCCACGTCAACCGAGGGCGTACCGGGCCAGCTTGGCGTGGCGAAACGGTAGCCGATGGTGGTGGTCAGGGAGGGGATCAGGCGCGCGTCCTGGCTCGCGGTCCGGACGGCCGCTGGAATCCGAGGCGAATCGCAGCTCGCGACGACGTAGTTTCCAGGACCATTGACGGTGCATTGGGGGCCATTGAGCATGTACCCGATTCCCGCATCGAAGCGGATCGACCAAGCGCGGTGGGCGAATTCCGCGCCCACCGTGCCGGTCGCGCGGTACCCGGGGTACCAGGACCAGGAATCCCGTTCCTGGCCCGTCAATTGTTCGTGGAGGACGCGCTCCCGGGAAAGGGCAACGCCCACGCCAAGCGAGCCCCACCCCCAGCGCAGCAGACGCATGCGCCCGAAAAAGCCCAAGGGCGGCAAGGTATCGCTCTTGATCGAATAGGGCCTCACGCCAAAGCCCCCGGAGAATCTGCCGCCGCGATCGAAGACTAGGGCCAGTCCGTAGGCGCCGAGCGGGTCTTGCCAACCCACATGCTCCTCGACCTGGATCGAACCGTCCTGGGAACGCGACTGGTCCAGCGCTTGCGCGAGCGCCGGGGCGCTCAGGCCGAAGAACGCGGCCGCCGTGATGCCGAGGGCGGCGAGCACCGCGCGCACCCATTGCCGTGGCCGGGGACTCACCATCCGGCACACGGGCACATCCGTCGGAAAGAACGTGGGGCGCTCGCGGTTGTCCATAGGATCCCGACTCAGAGCAAGACCGGTGCCGAAGGACTTGGGCAAGAAGGCCCAATCATCGCCACGCGATCTGTCGCGGGCGGGTCAAGGTGTGGTGAATGACTGACAGGTTCGCACGACTTTCTGACGTTCCGCCGATGGAACCGTGCGGTGGGAAATCATCAGCTACGGACTTTCGAGAGACAGGCACAGCGCCGCGCGCAGGTCGGCGACAAATTCCTCCAGGGCTGGCACCGGATCGCGACCCTCGTTCACGGCCCGCTCGATGATGCGGACCGCGGCGCTGCCCACGACCACGCCGTCGGCAAAGCTCGCCACGGCGCGAGCGTCGGCCGGGGTGGCAATCCCGAATCCCACGGCGACCGGCAGGCGGTTACCGGAGAGTTCGCGTACCTGCTGCACGCGTGCGGACGCTTCATCCAGGTTGGGCAGTTGACTGCCCGTGATCCCGGTCAGCGAGACGTAGTACAGGAAACCGCCGGCGACGGCGGCAGCAGCCTTCACCCGCTCCGGCGTGGACGTCGGTGCAATGAGCGGGACCAGGTCCAGGCCTTGCTGGGCCAGAGCCCGGGCCAGTTCGGGATCTTCGTCAGCAGGCCAGTCCACGCACAGCACGCCGTCAGCGCCGGCTTGCTTGGCTTGGGCGGAAAACTTCGCGGTGCCGCGCACGAAGATCGGGTTGGCGTAGCCAAAGAGCACGACCGGGATTTCCGGGTTGGCGACGCGCACGGCCTGACACAGGTCGAGGGCAGCACGCATGCCGCCTCCCGCTGCCAGCGCCCTGCGCATGGCCGCCTGGATGGCCGGCCCGTCAGCCGAAGGGTCGCTCCAGGGCACCCCCAGTTCGAGCACGTCCGCGCCGGCTCGCGCTGCGGCCAGCAAGAGACGGCGACTGGTGTCGAAGTCGGGGTCGCAGCCGGTGAGGTACAGGATCAGGGTCTTGCGGCCTTGTGACCGGGCCTTGGCAAATGCGCCGGCGATCCGCGAGCTGAACGGAGCTGGCGCATCGGTCATGATGACACCTCCGCGCCAAAGTGCTTGGCGATGGTGCCCATGTCCTTGTCGCCGCGGCCCGAGACGTTGATGATGACGCTGGCCCCGTCGGGAAGTTGCTCAGCCACGCGCGGCAGTCCTGCCACCGCGTGCGCGCTCTCCAGGGCCGGGATGATGCCCTCGCAGCGGGCCAACAAGCGACAGGCCTCGAGCGCCTCCTGATCCGTGGCAGCCAGGTACTGGGCGCGGCCCGTGTCGCGCAGGTAGCTGTGCTCGGGCCCGACCCCCGGGTAGTCGAGCCCAGCCGAGATGGAGTGAGCTTCGGCTATCTGGCCGTCTTCGTCGCACAGCACGTAGGAACGCGTGCCGTGCAGAACGCCGGGCCGGCCCTTGCCAAGGGTGGCCGCGT
>Ga0302321_100004341_pt1 | contig 12273 bp, 7 predicted proteins | sample Fen_T0_1_FD_202505 | JGI IMG/M metagenome (GOLD analysis project Ga0302321, IMG submission 202505) | Peat permafrost microbial communities from Stordalen Mire near Abisko, Sweden - Fen_T0_1 | ecosystem: Environmental > Terrestrial > Soil > Wetlands > Permafrost | place: Sweden: Abisko...
TGCTGATGCTCAACGAACTGCCCGGGGTCACCGCGCGCGGCAACCTCTCGCCGGCCGAGAACTTCGGTGCCTCCAACCTCGAGGTGGACATCACCGAGCGGCGCTACCGCGCCGCGCTCGGATTCAACAACCACGGCAGCCCGGAACTGGGCCGGGCCAGGGCCGATGCCTCGCTGGACATATACAACCCGTTGCGGATCGGCGACCACGCCAACCTGCGCCTGATCGAATCGCAGGGTGGGCTGCTCGGCCTGGGACGTCTCTCCTATGATTTTGCCCTGGCCCCGGCCTTGCGCGTCAACCTCGCGGCAGCGCGGGTCAACTACCGGGTTGCAGGCAGCCTGAACGCGCTGGACCTCTCCGGCAACTCGATGACCCGCGAAGCCTCGCTGGCCTATGCCTGGGTCCGCGCCCGCAGCACCAACCTGACCCTGGGCACCGGGGTGCGCGACGTGCGCACCTACCAGCAGGCGCTCGGTCAATCCCTGGGCGGCACCGCCGTGCGCGCCGGCTTTGTCAACCTGACCGGCTACACCACCCGTGGCGGCGGCCTGACCAGCGGCGTGGTGACCATGGCCAGCAACGGCCGCGGCCAGGACGCGCCGGGCACCGCCGGTACCGGAATCAAGCTGAAAACCGACATGGACGTCACGCATGCGCGCACTATCGTGGGTGATTTCGAGATCTCGCAGCGGATCGCCCTCACGCTCAGTCCGGACACCCTGCCCGACACCGAGAAGTTCTCCCTCGGCGGCCCGGATTCGGTGCGCGCCTTCCCGATCGCCCAACTGCGCGGCGACCAGGGCCTGCTGTCGGTCACCGAACTGCGCCGGCGCTTCAAGTTCGCCGGTACGCAGAGCTACGTCGGGGTGTTTTTCGACCACGGCATCATGGAACTTCGCCAGCCGGGCCTGCCGGCCGCGCGCGACACCCTGAGCGGCGCCGGCGTGACCGTCAGCGTGGTGCACGACCGCCTGCGCATCAAACTCGACTACGCGCGCGCCCTGGGCAGCGACGCGGCCGCCGACGGGCGCCGTTCCCGGGTCTGGGTCAGCGGCACCTGGCTTTTCTGATGAAACGCTGAGCGAGCCTCGAAGATCGCGAGTGGAGAAACGGGTTCGTCTCCGAAATCGGAGGTGATCAAGGGGCATGGTCCCCTTGATCGGCCTTTCCCCAAGCACCACCCGCCTGCACTGTGCCCCCACTTTCGCGCCTGGATACAGAGAATGTAAAAAAGTCTTAAGTTCCCGCAATTGCCGCCGTTGTAGCACTGAGAAACCGAATTTGCCGCCACCAAGCGGCTCCATTTCCCAGGCCCCGGAGGTAATCGCCATGTCCGCAAACAGCCCAGCAGCAGGCAAAAAAAACAACCTTGATAGCAGGCCCACCCTCACCGTCCGAAAACTGGCCGTGGCATTGGCGCTATGCTTCGGCGCCGAGCACGCGGTGGCGGTATTGCCGTCCGGGCAGAACGTGTTGGTACCGGGCTCGGCAACGATCACCGCGCCCTCCTCGAACGGTCTGCTGGTCAACGTGACCAGCAACAAGGCGGTCATCAACTGGAACGCCTTTTCGATCAGCAACGGCAACTCGGTGCAGTTCGTGCAGCCGAACAGCAGCGCGGTGGTGCTCAATCGCGTGACCGGCAGTTCGGCCAGCGACATCAGCGGCAACCTGCTGGCCAACGGCCAGGTCTTCCTGGTCAACCCGAACGGCATCTTTTTCGGCGCCACCGCCCACGTCGACGTTGGCGGCCTGGTGGCTTCGACCCTGGACATTTCCGACACCAATTTCATGAACGGCGTCTATGCCTTCAGCAAGGTCGGCGGCTCGCCGACCGGCCAGGTGGTCAACAACGGCAGCATCAGCGCCAGCGGCGCCTATGCTGCCCTGTTGGGTGAGCAGGTGAGCAATGGCGCCACCGGGGTGATCAGCAGCGCGGGCGGCAAGATCGCCCTGCTCGGCGGCGAGGGCGTCACCCTGAGCATCGGCGGCAACCAGTTGCTCAGCTTCACCATTCCCCAGACCGCGCTCAACAACGCCGCGTTCGTGCAGAACAGCGCCGGCGGCCAGTTGCTCGCCGACGGCGGCAGCATCAACATGGCCGCCCGGGTGGCCAACGTGCTGTCCGGCGCGGTGGTCAACCAGGCCGGCGTCGTGCGTGCCCTGGGCGTCGCACAAAAGAACGGTCAAGTCTACCTGTCCGCCGACGGCGGCGACCTGGAAGTAAGCGGCAGCATCAATGTCGGCGGCCTGGCCGGCGGCACCGCTACCGCCAGCCTGATCGCCACCGGAGGCAGCGTCAACCTGCGCAATGGTTCGTCCATGAACGTCAGCGGCGATTCTTCGGCGGCCATCAATCTGCAGTCGTCAAATCAGGTCAACTTGACCGGCGACGTACTGGCACAGTCGGCCAGCGGCGCAGCCAACGTCAGCATCGCGGCCAACGCGATCGCCCTGGGCAGCGCCAATGTCGCCGTCACCGGCTTCATGAGCTCCTACATCTCGGTATCGGCCGGCAATGGCTCGGTGACCCAGAATGCCGATGGCCAGTTGCGCGCCGTCACCACCGCCACCGAGCAACAGGCCGCCAACGCCGGCGGCGGCGCGTTCGCCGGCATCGTCGTCGGCGGCGTCGGCAGCCATACCCTGGGCGGCACCCTTGAAGCAGGCACCGCCGGCCCGCAAGCGCAGGCCTTCCTCTCGGTGACTTCCGACACCGGTTCGGTGAGCCTTAACCAGGCAACGGCGCACGCCGATGGCAGTGGCAATGCGTCGGACATTGCCATCTCGGCGGCAGGCAACATCACCGGCAGCGGCGCAATCGGCAGTAGCGCCGGGGCCGGCCCGGCCAGCGTGACCATGAACGCCGGCGGCAGCGTGACCCTGGGCGGCGACCTGACGGTAAGCGGCATCTCCGGCACCGATCGCGCCACCCTGGCCTCGCTGTCGGCCGGCAGCGGCAACATGCTGGTGAGCGGGCGCATCAGCATCACCGACACCACCGCCCCGAACGTGGCCTCGAACGGCGCCGGGCTGGGCCTGAACGCCAGCCAGGGCCGGGTGACCGCGGGGGACATCAGCGTCACCTCCGTGGCCGGTCCGGCCCAGGTGCTGGTCAATGGCACGGCAGGCGTGGCCCTGAGCGGCGACGTCGCTGTTTCCGGCCAGTCGGCGCTGGTCAATGTCACTGCCAGCGGCACCGATATCGCGCTCGCGACCGGCAAGACGGTGCTGGCCCAGTCGACCAGCCTGGGCGGCGGCGGCGCGCTGGTCAATCTGGACACGCCCAGCGGCACCCTGCACATTGCCGGCAGCCTGCGCGCGCAAGCGCCCGGCAACGATTCGGCACGAGTAATCACCAACCCGCTGCTGCCGGTGGCGGCACCCGCACCCGGCAGCAGCGTGCCGGCTCCGCTGGCGGCGACGCCCGTGGTGCTCCCACCCAGCCAGTCCGTGCTGACCCGGCTGCTCAACATCACACGCAGCACGCCGATCAATCCCCTGGCGCAGAACGACCTGATCGTGATGCCGGCGTGGAATATCGTCACCCGTTCGGTCTATAGCCTGAGCACCTTCGATGCCGCCTTGTTCGGGGACGAAGGCCTCAACCCGACCTCGGAAATCCTGATCGACGCCGATCCGATCAACGCGGCGATGAAAAAGTGATCGGCGGCGCGCCCGGCCGGTTCCGGAAATCCTGCACATGAATGACGCCCCGCGCATCCTGATCGTCGACGACTCGGAGGACGATGTCCTGCTGGCGGCGGCGCAAATCCGCCGCTGGGCCCGCGAGGCGGTGATCCGCCGCGTCGACAACCCGGCCGACTTCGTGGCGGCGCTGGCGGCCAGCGACTGGGATCTGGTGCTATGCGACCACAACATGCCTCACTTCGATTCGGGGGCCGCGCTGGAACTGCTGCAAGGCTCGAGCCGCAACGTGCCCTTCTTCGTCTACTCCGGGCAGTTCAGCCCGGCGCAGCGCGAAAATGCGGTGCGCGAAGGTGCCACCGGCTATGTCGACAAACGCGACCTGGAAGGACTGATGCGCGCGGTCGACAATACGCTCAACCCGGCACTCGGCCAATAGGTCGCAGGACTGGTGCAGTCCTGCCGCGGAGTCGCGCCCGGCTCGGCACCCGGGCTTATCGCGCCGGGCTGGCGCTCCGCCTCCAGGCCCGGGGATGGTAGTGGCCCTGCCCTCAGGCAACGTCCGCCGGCAACTGGTTGATCGACAGCCAGTAGTGCGTCAGGCGCGCCAGTGAATCCATCAACTGCTCGAAGTTGACCGGCTTGACCACGTAGCTGTTGACCCCGGAATCGTAAGCCTCCGCGAGGTCGCGCTCCTCTTTGGAGGAAGTGAGCATCACCACCACCAGGCGCTTGAGCCCGGCATTGGCGCGGATCGCCTTGAGCACTTCCAGGCCGGTGAGTTTGGGAAGCTTCAGGTCGAGCAGGACCAGCCTGGGGCGTGAAGCACGCGACCGGCCCACGTAGGCGCCACGGCAGAACAGGTAGTCGAGTGCCTCGACCCCGTCGGAGACCCGCGCCATGGTCACGGCCACCCCGCCGCGCTTGAGCGCGCGGCTGATCAGTTCGGCATCGTTCGGATCGTCTTCAACCAGCAGGATGTCGGCACCGAGTTCGGTGGCTAGGGTCACGGTTTGCTCCTCATGGGCCTCAAAGTTCGCGCTTCAAACATGCCCGGTTCATAGTCGATGCCGATGCCTCTGACATATCCCCTGAGGTGACGGCGGCAGCGCTGCCTGATTTTAGCAGGGTGTGACGCGGGTTTGCTCATGCCGAGCTTCCAGACCGGCGCAGGCCGCGGTCCGGAGGCACAAGCGCCGCCTGCAAGCCGGTCGCAATCCGGGCGGCGCGCATCCCTAGCGCGCCAGCGCGGCGTCCGGCAGGAAGAAGTGAAAACTGGCGCCGGCGTCCGGATGGCCATCGGCCCAGACCCGTCCGCCATGCCGCTCGATCACCCGCTTGACGATCGCCAGACCAACGCCGGTGCCCTCGAACTCATCGAGGCGGTGCAGGCGCTGGAACATGCCGAACAATTTGTCCGCATAGGCCGGATCGAATCCGGCGCCGTTGTCGCGCACCGTGAAGCACACGCCGCCGGCCTGTGCTTGGGCATCCACCGTCACCTCGCCGCCCTGCCGCTTGCTGGTGAATTTGAGGGCATTCGAGAGCAGGTTGACCCACACCTGGCGCAGCATCGCCGCGTCACCCTGCATGTCCGGCAATTCGCCGATCTTGAAGGCCGGGCGGATGCCGCCGGGGGGCATCGCCAATTCCAGGATCACCGTTTCGACCATTGCCCTGGTGGCGACCCGCTGGCGCGCCGCCTCGCCGCGCGAAAAGCGCGCGAACCGGAGCAGGCCATCGATCAATTCGGCCATGCGCCGCGCATTTGAAGAAATCGTGTCCAGGTCGCGGCGCATCCGATCGTCCAGGCGCTCGCCCGCGTCGACCCGCAGCATGCGCGAGAATCCGTCGATCGCGCGCAGCGGTGCGCGCAGGTCGTGCGCGACGGTGTACGAGAAGGCTTCCATCTCGCGGTTCGCCGCCGACAGCTCCGCGGTGCGCTCGGCGACCCGCTGCTCCAAGCCTTCATTGAGCCGCAGGATTTCGCGCTCGGTCCACTTGCGCGCGCTGATGTCGTGGATCTGCGCCTGGATCAGCAGGCCGCGATCGCGGCTGATCACCGATGAGCCAACCTCGGCATCCATCGGCTCCCCGTCGAGTCGCCGCAACTGCATTTCCACAAAGCCGGCGCCCCCCATGCCGGCCGCCATCGCCAGGCGCCGCGCCCGCGCAAATGCGACGAATTCGGGCATCAGCAACTGGTCGACGCTCAGCCCGAGCAGGGCTTGCGCATCCGGCGCGCGCATCAGGGCGACCATCGCGGGATTGACATATTCGATGATGTCGTCGCGGTGCACGAACACTCCGGCCTGCGCACCCTCGACCAGGGCGCGATAACGCGCCTCGTTCTCGCGCAGCGCCGCCTGCGCCTCGGTGCGCTCCATCACCACCCCGGCCAGGCCGGCGGCCGACAGGGACAACTCGCGGTCCGCCGGCAAGGGCTCGCCGGGCAGATCGTGGTACACCGCCAGGGTGCCGATCACCCGCCCGCCCGCGCCCGGGATGGGGGTCGACCAGCAAGACTGAAAGCCGCTGGACAACATGGCGTCGCGCCACCGTCCGGCGCGAGTCCGGCTGGCAATCTCGGCGCTTATCGCCTGGCGGCTTTCCAGCACCGCATCAACGCAGCATCCCAGCCCCGCCTCGAGCGGAATTAGCCGCGCTGCGCGGCGACACTCCTGAGGCAGGTTCGGGCCGGCCAGCAGGCGCAGCGAACCGTTCTCGACAGTGCTGACCGCGACCACCCCGCGACGCGCCAGCGCCGATTCGACCCCATGGCAGAGCAACTCGAGCAGGTCCGCCAGCGGCGCGCCGGCGGCCAGTCGCTCGAACATCTCCTTCTCACCGGAGCGCAGCGCATGGGCCCGGTAGCGCTGCGTGATGTCCGAACCGACCCCGCGGTAGCCGGTGAAGGCGCCGCCGCGATCGAACACCGGCTCTCCGCTGATTGCCCAGTAGGCAAGGGCGCCGTCGCTACCGGTATAGCCCAGTACCAGGTGGGCGAATGGCTTGCGCAAGTCCAGGTCGCGCTTGTGCTCGTTCCACGTAAATCCCACCGGACGCAACTCCGGGCGCTCCCAGCGGCGGTGCCCGATCACCAGATCGCGCCCCAGGTGTGGGTAGCGCTCGCGCCCGGTGATGGCGGTAAACCGGTACTCGCTGTCCAGTTCCCAGTACCAGTCGGAGGACAATGCGGTCAGGCGGCGGAAGCGGTCTTCGCTTTCCTTGAGGGCCTGCTCTGCCCCAACCCGATCGGACACGTCCATGGCCATCGACAATACGTCCACCTCGCCATTGCCGCGCTCGGCCAGCAAGGCGCCATGCCATTCGCAAAAAATGCGTCGCCCGTCGCGTGTCAGGTTGAGCGAGGCCCGCATCCCGTTCTCGACAGTGCCGGCCGCCCGCGCCCGTATCCTGGCCAGTACCTCGGCGCGGCGCTCCGGCGGCACCAGCCGATCGATGGCGCCCGGCTGGCGCATCTGTTCGGCGGTGTAGCCGAAAATCCGCTCGGCCGCCCGGTTCCAGGTGGTCACCACGAAATCGGCGTTGTGCACGATGCAGGCGAACGGCATGGTGTCGATGATCAGGTTGACGCGGTGCAGCAGTTGGCGCGACTCCTGCTGAAGGCGCTCGCGTTCCGCCTCGAAGGCGCGCCGCTCGCTGATGTCGACCACCGACAGCCGGAGCAGGCGCTGCTCGCCCGGCAGGCGCGCAATCCGCAACTCGGCCGGAAACTCGCGCCCCTTGGCGGAGCGGAACATCCAATCGGCGGCGACCACCTCGCCACCCAGCGCGCGCGCGATCAGTGCCTGGCCGTACTCGGCTGCGCCGCGCCCGCCCGGCTGCACCGGCATGTTGAACTGGCCCACCGGGGTGTCAAGCAGGGCGTCCTTGGGCAGGCCGAACAGGGCGACTGAGCGGGGATTGGCATCGATTGCCTTCCAACGATCGGCATCGATGACGAAAATCGCTTCCGGGGCGCTGTCGATCAGAGCGCGGTTGCGCGCCTCGCTGGCGCGCAGGGCCTGCTCCGCGCGGTAGCGCGGCGTGATGTCGGCCCCGGTGCCGCGATAGCCCAGGAAATTGCCGCCAGGGTCGAACACCGGTTCGCCGCGCAGGGCCAGGACCCGCGTCGCATCCTCCCCGCGCGGGACTTCGAGCAGGAAGCCGGCGAACGCCTGACGGGCCGCCAGTTGCGCGCGCTGTGTATCCCATTCAGAGTTGAGCGGACGCAAGCCCGGGTGGTCCCAGGGCAGGGTGCCGATCAGGGCCTGCGCGCCCGCGCATACCGCGCCCGGCTCGCCGTCCGCGACGCCGGTATCGACCGCCACCACATGAAATTGCGCATCGAGCTCCCAGAACCAGTCCGAGCCCATCCGCGCCAACTCGCGCAGGCGTCCGCTGCCCTGTTCCAGGTTGCGCCGCTGATGCTCGAATTCCCGCGCCAGACCGCGCGCGACCGTCCAGGCCCACAGCACCGGCACTGCGCAAACGGCGCCGACCAGTGCCCGCAGCCACGCGTCCAGGGTGTGGTCGCGCAGCAGGTATAGCCCACACATCAGAAGCGGCAGGACTCCGGCCAGCGCCACCAGAGACAGCCGGGATGCGTGGTGCCGCAGCAGCGGAATCGGGGCGATGACCGCGCGCCCGCGCGGGTCGGCCATGCAGGACCCTCAGGAGGGAAAGCAGTCATTTTACGTCAATGGCCTCCCCTTACACCATGGCAAGCCCGCGTACCCTACCAGTCTTTGAGCTTGACCCGGATCCGCGCCACCGCCTGGCTGTGCAGCTGGCAGATACGCGATTCGGTGACGCCGAGCACGGCGGCGATTTCCTTGAAATTGAGCTCCTGCTCGTAGTACAGGCCCATCAGCAGCTTTTCGCGTTCCGGCAGACCTTCGATTGCCGTCACCAGGGACTGCCGGAAGCGCGCATCCTTGAGCTGCTCGAGCGGATCGGCACCACCGTTGGCGCCATTGCGGTCCAGGAAAGGCTCGTTGTCGTCCTCGCTGTCGACCTCGTCGAAATGGATCAGCTGGGCGCCGCGCGCGTCGGCCAGCATGTCCTGGTATTGATCCAGCGGCAGGTTCATCTCGCGCGCCACCTCCGGCTCGGTGGGCGAGCGGCCCAGCCGGTGTTCCAGCCTGCCGATCGCCTTCTCGATGTCGCGCTGCGCCTTGCGCACCCCGCGCGGCATCCAGTCGTTGGCGCGCAACTCATCGAGCATCGCCCCCTTGATGCGCTGGCTGGCGTAGGTCTCGAACTGCGCGCCATGGCCCTCCTCGAAGCGGCCGGCGGCATCCATCAGCCCGATCATCCCCGCCTGGATCAGGTCATCGGCCTGCACCGAGGCCGGCAGGCGTGCCAGCAGGTGGTGCGCCATCCGCCGGACCAGGGGGACAAACTGTTCGATTTTGTGGTTGCGTTCGAGAACGCCGGTGGCCGTGTACATGTGCAAGGTGCTCCAGGCGATACTAGTTCTGATGGGGGGAATCGGATTCGTCGATGGCACACTCGGCGAGCGGCCAGCTGGCGGTGGCCTGCGCCAGGCGCTTGAGCGCCTGGCCGGCCTCGGGATGGCGCTGCGAAGGCAGCGCGCGGCCCAGAACCGTGCCGTCGCCGGTCGGCGGCACGTGTCCGGCAAAGGCCACCTCGATGCCCAGGAAGCGGCGCGCGGCATCGGCGATCTTGGCGTGTACCGCCCGCCCTTCGCGCTCGTTGCGCGCGCCGTTGACCAGGACCCTGAACAGAGCCCCGCCACCTGCCCCGGCTTGGGCCTGCTTGATCGCCGCGTAGGCGGCGGTCAGGTCGCTGTCGCCGGTGCCGGCCACCAGCAGCGTGGTGGCGGGGCCGGCGAATATGGGCAGCCAGACTGCGCCGGCCGGGGTAACGGTGCCCGCCAGGTTGAGCACCACCGTATCGGCAGGTTCGGTCAGATTGAGAAAGCCGGTGAAAAATGCCTCGCCCGCGGCATCGGCGGCGATCAGCGCCGGCAATCCGGCGGCAGCGGCGACATAGCGCAGCCCCGCCAGAGGGCGCTGCGCGACGCCGACGAATTCCTGTTCGCCCTCGATCAGGGTGAGCAGATCGTACTTGGGCTTGAGGCCCAGGATCCCGGCGGCGGCGCCGGTCTCGTCGAGTAGGATCACCTGGTGACCGGCAGCGGCCAGTTCGCGGGCCAGCAGCGCCGCGCAGGCTCCCTGGACCGCGGTTTCACCGGCCGGCAGCACCGGCAGCAGGCGCAGGGCTCGGCGCCTGAACAGCGAGCGCAGGCCGGCGGCCTGGTCGCGCGGGCTGCCCAGCGCGTGCGGGTTGGGTACGACTACACTCATGGTGCCGGCCTCAAGCATGGGTGGACATGGCGCGCAGTTGCACTTCGTCGTCGCGCAGCGCAAACACCGGATCGGCCGCCAGCTTCAGGGCACGGTGCACCAGCGCCTGGGCCTTGGCCGGATGCAGGTCCTCGGGCACGCGCTGGCCGGTGGCGACATAGAACACGTCGAGCACATGGCGCATCGCGGTGTCGAGCACGGGGCCGAGCTTGGCGGCCTCGTCGATCTTGCTGAAGATCACCCCGGTAAGCGGGCGCGCGCCGGCCGCCTTGCCCTGATAGGCGCGTGCCACGTCGTCCAGGGTCTCGGCCTGGGCGGCGGCATTGAGCAGCAGCAGGCGGCGGATCTGCGGCATGTCGAGCAGGTTGATCTGCTCGGCCAGACGGCTGTCGCGCTGGCCCATGCCGGTGGTGTCGATCAGGACCAGGCGCTTGCCCTGCAGCGTGCCCAGCGTGGCTTCGAGCTCGCTGAACGATTGCGCGGAGTGCACCTTGACGCCGAGGATCTTGCCGTAGATCGCCAGCTGGTCGAAGGCGCCGATACGATAGCTGTCGGTGGTGATCAGCCCGAGCGAGCCGGCGCCGTACTTGACCACGCAGCGCGCCGCCAGCTTGGCGATGGTGGTGGTCTTGCCCACGCCGGTGGGCCCGACCAGGGCGTAGGTGCCGCCAGCCTCGACCAGGTCGCGGCCGGCATCGGCGCAATGCAGGTTGTGCGACAGCACTTCGCCCAGCCACTTGCGCGCCTGCGCTTCGTTCAGGTCGTCGGGCAGCTTGTCGACCACGGTACGGGTGACGGTGGCCGAAAAACCGGCATCGGCCAGTTCGCGCCAGAATTTCATCGCCAGCGGACGGCGCTGGCTCATGTCGCGAAACGCAACGCCCTGCAACTGGCTTTGCAGCATCGCCTTCATCGCCTTGAACTCGCCAAGCAGGCGCTCTTCGCTCATGCCGGCGGGCGCGGCAACCGGCGCGGCAGCGGCAGGCGCAGCAGTGCGCTGAGGGACGGGCGTAGCGGCGGGCCGCGCTGCCTGCGGGCGCGCCGGCGCGGAGGCAGGTGCGGCAGCGCGCGGCTGGGCCGCGGCAGGCCGCACTGGCGGTTGGAACACGGATTGCAAGGCAGGCTGGCCGGCCGGTTGAAACCCGGTGCCGCGCGACGGTGCCATGCCGGCGAAAGGATTGGCGGCGTGCGCCGGCATCGAGTACTGGCCGGCGTCCTGGTCGTTCTGCCCGAAGTCCTGCTCGGTGTCCTGCCCGGCGGCCTGGTCGTAAAGATCGGCATCGGCCCGATCCAGGTGGGTGGCAAAGTCCATCAGCGATTTGTAGACCGGTGCCGCGGGCACTGCGCTGCGGGCCGGCTGGCGGGCCGCCGGCCGTTGCATGGCGCGCGGCGCCGGGGCCGGCGCGGGACCCGCGGCAGGCCGCGGCGCGCCCTGCTGCAGGGTCGCGGCGAAAGGCCGGGCCGGCGCGGCAACCTGCGCCGCGGCGGAGCGCGCTTGCGGTGCCAGCGCCGCGCCGGCGGGCTGGGCATGCTGTTCCAGCGACTCGACCGCGTTCTCTGCCATGGCGAGAATTTCCACCCCGGCGGCGACCTTGCGATTCGAAATGACCAGGGCGACCGGGCCCAGTTCATTCTTCATCTTTTGCATGGCCTCGCGTGAGGTGGCGGCAACAAATTTCTTCATCAGCATGGCAGGACCCTCTTTACGGCACGGTTCAAATCAAATCGGTGGAAATCGAATGGCTGGTTGGTCATTTGGCTTTAGGCAGGCAGCGGGCCGCGCGCGCCGACCACGGCGGCAACGCGGATGGTGCAGGCTTCGGGAATTTCGGCGTGCGCAATCACTTTCAGGCGCGGGGCGGAACGGCGCGCCAGGCGCGCCAGCGGCAGGCGCAGCCGGTCAGGCACCAGCAGGGCCGGTGGCTGGCCCAGGTTTTCCAGGCGCTGGGCCGCGGCAGTCAGCTCGCGCACCAGGTTTTCGGCCAGGCCGGGTTCGATCGCCAGTGGCTCGGTGCCGTTGCCGGTGCCGGCGGCCTGGGTCAGGGCGCGTTCCAGATCAGGATCGAGGACCAGCATTTCGACATCGCGCGCCGGGCCGTAGAGCATCTGCATGATGGCGCGGCCCAGGGCGATGCGCACCTGGGCGGAGAGTTCGGCCGGATTCTGGGTCTTGCCGGCCGCTTCGGTGAGGGCCTCGACGATGGTGCGCAGGTCGCGGATGTGCACGCCCTCCTCCAGCAGGTTCTGCAACACGCGCTGCAGGGTGGCCAGCGGAATCAGTTTGGGC
>Ga0302321_100004342_pt1 | contig 12272 bp, 9 predicted proteins | sample Fen_T0_1_FD_202505 | JGI IMG/M metagenome (GOLD analysis project Ga0302321, IMG submission 202505) | Peat permafrost microbial communities from Stordalen Mire near Abisko, Sweden - Fen_T0_1 | ecosystem: Environmental > Terrestrial > Soil > Wetlands > Permafrost | place: Sweden: Abisko...
GGCAGTCCCGCCACCACCGGATCGCTGGAGCCGTATAGCCCCAGGACCGGAACACCGAGCACCACGGCCAGATGCAGCAATCCTGTATCGGGGGCCACCACGCGATCCGCCTGGCGAAGGGCCGAAGCCAGTTGCCAGAACCCCAGGCGAGGGAGGGCTGCGACCCCGGTGGCTTCGGGCAGCCAATTTCGCAGGTCCTCTTCCTCGGGCCCCAGGGACCAGCGGAGGTCGCAGCGCTGCTTCAACCTCTCCACCAGGGTGATCCAGTGCTGGAGGGGCCAGCGCTTGATGGCACCCCTCCGGGAGGCTCCGGGCACCAGCACCACCCGAGGCTTGGCCCCCTGAGACCAGACAACGCCGGGGTCAGGAAGCGCCACGCCCTTCAGCACGGGCTGGAACCGTCCCAGACCTTCGATGCCCCGACTTCGACCAAAGGCCTCCACTAATCCCAACGCCTGGTCGTAGCGGGTCTGATGCCGGAAGGTCTGCGGGTGGGTCTGGAACGACCCGGCGAACTCCTTGGTGACACCATCGCCCCACCGCTCGGGAATGGCAGCCAGCTTCGGGATGAGGGCGGCTTTGAGGATGCCGTGGAAATCGAGGCTGGCCTCAGCACCCCGAAGCTGCGCCGCCACCCGCTTCAGTTCACGGAAGGCCGCAAACGGATTCGATAGGCGCTTTCTCCTAACGACAACGGGTTCCAACCAGGGGAGCGGCTCCAGCAGAAAGGCATGGCGATCCTCCACCACGGCCCGGAACCGGGCCTCCGGAAAAGCCTGATGGAGATTGGCCCAGGCCGGCATCACCCGGAGAATGTCGCCAAGGGCGGAGAGGCGGAGCAGAACCAGATCCATCCCTCCATCCTATTCGTTACGCTGGAGGCATGAGCATGAAGCAGGAGCGAAGGGCCACTTTGGCGAAGCCGAAGCCCGCAGGGCGCGGCACAGGGAGGCTCCGCCTCGGCAAGCAGAGCGCGCCGGAGCACGCGCAGCGTGCGATAGGCGGAGGTGCCGTGTGAAGCCCTTCAGCAAGGACCAATCCAAGAATCCACCCCCCAAGAACTGGCTGGATCAGCTGCTTCGGCGCTTTTCCCGCATCGCCTACGGGCTGGCGGTTCTCCTGATGTACACGCTCGCCTCCACCGCCCTGGGCCTGGCCCTGGCCCCGGCCCTGTGGATCTGGTCCCTGCTTCGAACCTTTGCGCTTCCCCTGCCCAGCGTTCTGCCCTGGATTGTTTCGGGATTCGCCATGGCCCTCTGTTTCTTCATCTTTGGCCTGATGCTTTTGCTGGTGGTCCCCTTCTACAACTGGGTTCTGCCCACCCGGGTGAAACCCTTCAAGGGCGGCTACTACACGCTTCATGCCCTGCCCTGGTTCCTGCACAACGGGCTTTTCTACCTGGTGCGGTATACGTTCCTGCCCTTCGTGACGCTGACGCCGTTCGGGGTCTGGTTCCTGAAAGCCATGGGCATGAAGATCGGCCGTCATGCCTTCATCAACACCGAATACATCAGTGATCCCCAGCTCATCACCATCGGGGACGACGCGGCCCTGGGTGGCAGCGTGCGCATCTTCGCGCACTACGGGGGTGGGGGGAACCTGGTCATCGCCCCGGTCACCGTAGGCCACCGGGCCACCCTGGGCCTGGCCTGCTGTGTCATGGGGGACGTTGTCATCGGGGACGACGCCACCATCCTGCCGGAAAGTGTCCTGTTGCCCGGGAGCCGGGTCGGGGCCGGGGAGACCTGGGGCGGTGTTCCCGCGCGGAAGATTGAGCGTGAGGAAATGGACCGGATCAAGGCTGAGATCAGGGGTATGGCTGAAACACTGGGGTAACCCCGCCTACGGTCTCTATGCTCACCCTCGTCGGGTCCCGACTCCGCAGGTTCCCCCGGAGCCTGCTCCATCACCCGGCGGCATTCGCGGGGCGGTGTTCCTGCACGGAAGATTGAGCGTAAGGAAATGGACCGGATCAAGGCTGAGATCTGGGGTATGGCTGAAACACTGGGGTAACCCCGCCTACGGTCTCTATGCTCACCCTCGTCGGGTCCCGACTCCGCAGGCTCCCCCGGAGCCTGCTCCATCACCCGGCGGCATTCGCGGGGCGGTGTTCCCGCACGGAAGATTGAGCATGAGGAAATAGACCGGGTCAAGGCCGAGATCAGGGGCATGGCTGAAACACTGGGGTGACTCCGCGGAATTTTCTGGTCGACCCATGAGTGATGCTCACCCCAACGGGCAATCAGTCGGGATGGATGCTAGCCCATTTGGTTGTGAGCCTCAGTCGGACGAGCGGGACTAGCCAAGTCCAACTTATCCCGGGACAATGGATGCTTCTCCCCAGGGACCTCTCCCTTCTCACCATTGGTTGAATCGATGCGCACAACCGCCTTCCTTTCCTTGCTCCTCATGCCTGCCGCCCTGATGGCCCAGGCTCCGGCCCCATCCCTGGGCGATCGGGTCAAGTCCGAACGGGTGGCGGTCGAACAGCTGATGTCTGAGTTGAAGTATCCCGAAGCCTTGAAGCGCGCCGAAGCCCTGGTTCCCGCCGCCCGGCCCACTTTTGTCAAGACTGACAACACGACCCTGGTGGCGAGTTGTGTGGCCAATCTGGACATGGCTGAGGCCCTTCGGTTGGCTGCGGAAACGGCCGATTCAGCGGGCCTGTGGGAAAAGGCGCTGGACTATGCCAAGACCGCCAAGGAACTTGCGGGTGAAGCCTATGCAGGCGTGAAACAGCCCTTCAGCCAGACCGTCATCTACTACAACCAATCCGAGGCCCGGGCCAAACAGGTCCTGCTGGAAAACGACGACCGTATCAAGGAACTGAAGAGCAAGAGCGTCCTGGATCCCGGAGAACGCCAGGAACTGGATCTGGCCCTCGGCGTTGAGAAGGAAGTGGTTGAAAGCGCCAAGTGGGCGAAGTTCTTCCAGACCTACGTGGATGTCACCAAGCGCGAGAGCGAGGCCTACGATCCCCTGGTGAAGGTGATGGAGGACAAGCTCAAGGGTGAAGCCGAGCAGGTGGTGGACTACAAGGCTGGCAAGGGCGAGAAGACCAAGTGGGTGGAAGCCGTGGTTTCCAGCCCCGCCTATCTGGAAGCCCAGGGCGATCGGGCCGGGAAGGCGCGCTGGCTCTACCGCCTCGCCACTCTGGATCCCGACAACAAGAAGGTCCAGCACCAGCTTGACGTCCTGAATGGCAAGGCGCCCGCCACTCCGGTCAAGCCCGCCAAGAAGGGAAAGTAGGCCAGATCCCTTCCGGGCCTGTACCCTGAAGGCATGGCCCGCCGCTCCGCCCCTCGCATCCCTGTTCGCGCCCCATCGCGCACCCCAGACCGACGGGAACCCCCTCGAGCCCCGAAACCCCAGGTTTCGGGGCTTCGTCCGTACGAATCCTTCGAAGCCACCTTCCTCGGCCATCCAGAGGGCGCCGGGGGCTTCCTGAGGCTGCTCGGCGCAAGGAAAGGTCCCGGCATGGACTTGCTGGTGGACTGGCGCGACGCCCATGGCGCCATCCATGGAGACCGTGTGGTGGCCGAGGTCAACGGCGAAGGTTGGGATGGCCGCCTCAAAGCTCGCGTGCTGGAGATCAAGGGACGTGGCGATATCCCCCTGCCCGGCACCCTCCAGAAGCAGCCCTGGGGCTGGCGCGTGGTTCCCCTGGAGCCGCGGCTGTCCCAGCTCATCACTGTCCCCCCCACGGATCTGGCGGAGGATGGGGAACTCGTCAGCGTGAAGCTGGATGCCGATCCCGACGCGAAGCAACTGCGGGGCACCGTGGTCGCCCGGTTGGGGAAGAAGACCGATCTCAAGATCGAGAATCGGCTCACGGCGGCCCTCTTCAACTTGCGCACAGCCTTCCCCGATGCGGTGATGAACGAATTGGCGCCCTTCCCCACCAGCATTCCGGCTGAATGGATTCAGGGGCGAGAGGATCTCCGCGAGACGTTGACCTGCACCGTGGATCCTCCCACGGCCAAGGATTTCGATGATGCCGTCAGCCTGGAGGTACTGCCCAAGTCCGAGGGCGGCGGCTGGCTGCTGGGCGTCCACATCGCGGACGTGAGCCACTACGTGGCCGAGGGTGGCCCTCTGGACGAGGAGGCCCGCCTGCGGGGCACCTCCGTCTATTTCCCGGACGAGGCCATTCCCATGATTCCGGAGCGCCTCAGCGGCGATCTGTGCAGTCTCCGCGAAGGGGTCGACCGGCTCACCATGACCGCCTGGATGACCCTCTCCCCGGATCTGGAGGTCGTGGAGACGCGGCTGTCCGAAAGCGTCATCCGCAGCGCCAAGCGCCTCACTTATGACGAGGTGAAGGAGGCCTGCATCGATCTGTCCAACCGCAAGCGGACCGAACTGGGCGAGGATCTCTGCGCCCTGCTGGACGAAGCCCTGGTGCTGTCCCGCCGTCTCACGAAAGTCCGCTTGGGGCGTGGCGCCATGAACCTGGATACGGAAGAAGCCGAATTCATTTTCGACGAAGAGGGCCGACCCGTGGACGCCCGGCGCTACCCGCGCCATGATGCCCACCGCATGATCGAGGAATTCATGCTGCTGGCCAATGAAACGGTGGCGCGCTTCTTCACGCGGAAGAAGATCCCCACCATCTACCGCATCCACGACGAACCCGATGCGTTGAAGCTGGAGATCTTCGCCGAAGTCGCGCGAACCTTCGGGCTGCTCAAGCCCAAGGATGTGCCCACCCCCGAGCATCTCAACGCCATGCTCGACAAGATCCGCGGCGGGCCACTGGAGGCCATGATCAACACCTTGTTGCTCCGCAGCCTGAAGAAGGCGGAATACAACGTCGACAACATCGGCCACTCGGGTCTGGCCCTGCAGGATTACCTCCACTTCACGAGTCCCATCCGGCGCTATCCCGATCTCATCGTCCATCGCCTGCTGCGCCAAGTGCTGCGCGGCCAAGCCCTGCCCGAGGGTCTGCACAGCCACCTCGCCGTGCTGGCCAAGGGCGCCAGCGATTGTGAGCAGAAGGCCACCGAAGCCGAGCGCGAGAACGACAAATGGAAGGCCTGCCTTTTGATGAAAGGGCGCGTCGGCCAGCGCTTCAAGGGGCGCATCCAGGGCTATTCAGCCAAGGTGGTGTTCATCACGCTCGAGTCGCCCTTCGTGGAGGTGGGGGTGCCCTTGGCGGCCCTGGGGGGCAGCTTCTGGATAGATGAGCACCGCACCAAGGCCACGGGCCTCCGGGGCACCGTGGTGCTCACCATCGGGGATGCCGTTGAAGTTGAAATCACCACCGTGGATGAGAACCTCCGTCGCATCAGTGCATGGGTCACGGAAGCCAAAGCCCAGGATGCTCATGGCAAGGCATTCCAGTTCGTGCCGATCCTCGCAGCGCCCGCTGTCCTGAAGGAGGGTGACCTTGAGAAGCCCAGGGCGAGACGCGAGTCGCGGGTGGGAGGGGAACGAAGCCGTCGCGATTCAGCCCCTCAGGGCCGCCCTCCGAAGAAGGCCCGCGTAGCCAGTGGGAAGTCGCGCGAAGCCAGCCCCAGGCCACCCAAGGGCAGTGTCAGGGGCACCGGCAAGCGGAAGGGTAAATGATTGTCGCGCCCTCTCCGGTCCGCTGCCTGGGCGTGGACCCAGGCTCCTTGGCCTGTGGCTGGGCCGTAGTTGAACGGTTTGGGTCCCGCATGGCGCTGGTGGAAGCCGGAGTCATCCGCAGCCCTCGCGGGGCGGATTTCGACCAGCGCATCCTCCGGATCCACGAACGCCTGACCGAGGCCATCGCCGCCCACAGTCCGGGTTTCATGGCCGTGGAATCACCCTTCGTGGAAAAGAACGCCGCCACGGCCCTGAAGTTGGGCCAAATCCGGGGTGGCATCCTGCTGACGGGTGCCCTGCATGGACTTCCCGTGGGGGACTACAACCCCATGCAGGTGAAGAAGGCGGTCAGCGGTTATGGGTGGGCCGACAAGGCGCAGGTCGGAAAGATGGTGATGACCCTGCTGAACTTGAAGGAACCTCTGGCGGCCGATGCAGCCGATGCGGCGGCCGTGGCCATCGGTCATCTTCTGGCCACCCGACGGGCCTGATACCCATAGACGGCCTAGATGTCATGTTTTTCAAGGGGTTTGCGAATTGTCATGGCAATTATGACAAAAAACTTCGTAACTCATGACATTTCTTGTGATGCCTGTCACTAGCCTAAGTCATCAGCAAACATGATCATGTTGTCCAGGAAGCAAACGGAGCCGCCATGCACATGGACACTTCAGCGCGACAGTACAACCCGGCCTTTTGGACCACCGCTGACCGGCTGCACGAAGTCTTCAACCAGCTTGAGCACCAGATGAGCAGCTCGCCCCGCGGCCTCGCCGTGCTTCGTCAGGTCCAGGCCCTTGAAGCCGAGCTCGAAGCTGAAGTGATGCACCGCAGCCGCCGCATCGCCGCCGCCTGAATCTGAACCACCTCCTTTTCAAAGCCCGGCGTTGCCGGGCTTTTTCGTATCAACCAGTCAGGCCAGCTGCCGGCTGCTGGGCTTCACGGCAACCGACACCCGGAGTTCCACCATCGGGGTGGGCCAAGTACAAGCACGGCTCTGCAGGGCTTGTGCGCGTGGGCTCCGGGGGGATGCGCGCAGCGCGACCTTAGATCCTTGCAACGCATGCGTTGCGGGGGGAACCCCTAGATCAAAGAAAGGGCACCCCGAAGGGTGCCCGGAAGTCTCGGCCCAATGGTGCATTGGCCGGAAGGGGCTGGCGAAAACGGTCGCCCCGTGGGAGGAAAGAGACACTCTTCCCACCCCCAGGCTAGGCCCGGACACGCCCACCTCAAGGAGAAAAACGGCGAATCAATCCACCTGGCGGAATGTGCCGGGTCGATAGGACGCGTACTTCGGCTTCCACTGGGCCTTCCTGATGATGCCGCCGATCTGCTCGTCATCCAGCAGCCGTCCAAGCCCCTCATTGCGGGCTTGAATGCCCACCGCCGTGGCCACGGCGGCCGATACCTGACGGATATCCTTCATCTCAGGCAGAAGCAGGCCCATGGCCTCCTGCTCGGGCGTCACGAACTCACTGATGGCCCGGCTGGCCGCGAAGAACATGCCGTCCGTCACGCGAGAAGCCTTGCAGACCAGAGCGCCGAGCCCGACGCCGGGGAAGATGTACATGTTGTTGCACTGGGAGGCCTGCAGAGTGTGCCCCTTCCAATCCATGGGGGGGAAGGGGCTGCCCGTGGCCACGAGGCCCTTGCCGTCCGTGGCCTTCCATACGGCCTCGGGCGTGCACTCGCACTTGTGCGTGGGGTTGGACAGCGCAAGGACGATGGGGCGCTCTGAGTGCTTGGCGGTTTCGGCCAGGATGGCCTCACTGAATAGCCCAGGCTGGGCGGTGACACCGATCAGCACGGTGGGATGCGCATTGCGGATCACATCCTCCAGACCGATGCGGGCGGGATCATCCAGCTTCCAGCCATCCACCGCTGAGCGGCGCTGGGCCAGTGGTTCCTGCGGCCCTTCGAGAAGCGGATCACCCTCGATGAGCAGCCCCTGCATGTCCACGGCGAAAATGCGCTTGCGGGCCTCCTCGTCCGTGAGTCCCTCCACCTTCAGCATGGCGCGAATGTTCATCGCGATGCCGGTGCCTGCCTGGCCCAGCCCCACGATGACGTAGCGCTCATCCTGGAAGCGGCTCTTCTTGATGCGCATGGCGGTCATCAGGGCCGCCAGCGATGTAGAGCCTGTGCCCTGGATGTCGTCGTTGAAGGAGAGGATGCGCTCCCGGTAGCGATCGAGGTTCTTGAAGGCGGTCTGCTTGGCGAAGTCTTCCCACTGCAGCAGGGCAGCAGGGAAGTTGCGCTTCACGCCAAGGATGAACTTCTCCACCAGTTCCTCGTACTCCGCGCCCCTCAGGCGGGGCTTGCGGATGCCCAGGTAGAGGGGATCTTCGAGCAGGCGGGGATTGTTGGTGCCGACATCCAGGCACATGGGCAGACACACGGCGGGGTGCACGCCACCCACGGCCACGTAGAGGCTCACTTTGCCCACGGAAATGCCCATGCCATCCGAACCCAGATCACCCAAACCCAGGATGCGCTCGCCATCAGTCACCACGATCAGGTTCACCTGGGGCTGGGAGAGCCCCTTGAAGATCTGGTCGATGTTCGCGATGTTATCGGGCGTGATGTAGATGCCGCGGTAGCGGCGTTGGATATGGCTCATCTGCATGCAGGCCTGCCCCACGGTCGGCGTGTAGACGATGGGCACCATCTCCTCGAGGTGATCCATCAGCAGCCGGTAGAACAGCGTCTCGCTGCGATCCTGGAGGCCTGCCAGGTAGATGTACTTTTCAAGGTCGTCCGGCTTGCGCAGGAAAGCTTCATAGGCCCGGTTCGCCTGGGATTCCAGGCCGGAAACGCCGGACCGCAGCATGCCATCGAGACCCAGACTGAGCCGCTCCTCCTTGGTGAAGGCCGAAGCCTTGTTGAGGTGCGAATCGCTCAGGAGCTGGCGGCCCCGGAGGTAGACCTCGTAATAGTCTTCACCGGTCAATGGGTCGATCTTGAACCCGAAGGTCTTCATGGCTGCCCCTTTTCTTCGCGCCCCGCATGGATCTGGCCCCATCCAGGTACCTGAACCACCGAGGCTCACGCGCAGGCTCAGTCTACTCCCGTCGCAACAGCGAATGAATCACATCGAAACGGTGCCGCCCTGAAGCAGTGCAGCCAATTCGCGGGCCGATCTCACCGGGGGGGCGCAGGTATGGCCCCGGCAAACGAAGGCCAGGACTTTCCCTCCGGCTGATCCGCGGCCCTCGTGAAGTGGCAGCAGCTGGTCGACCGAGACCGAAAGAACCCGCCCGGGCAGGAAGCGCCGATGGACTTCGTCAAGCATCTCGTGCACAGCCGGATCGGACGGATCTCCCGAGAGAGCCACATCGAGCGGCTCCCGGATCGCCAGGTCCAACACGCCCAGGAGCCCGAGAAAGGCCCTCGGGGCCCGTTGCATCCAGGGCCCGAAACAGCGGAGGGTTTCATCGGCCGCCAACCGGAAATCCTCCCGCTGAAGGTGCCGGGATAGGCGCAACAGGGCCCGTGCCGTCAGGGTATTGCCACTGGGGATGGCGTTATCGAAGCCCGGCTTCTGCCGGAAAAGCAGGTCCGCCTGATGGGCATCGGTGCTGAAGAAGCCGCCATCTACGGGATCGCAAAAGCGCGCCAGGAGGTCCTCGCCAAGCGCCTCGGCCCAATTCAGCCAGCTCCCGTCGAAGTCCGCTTCGAAGAGATCGACCAGACCTTCCACCACGGCTGCGTGGTCTTCCAGGAAGCCCTCTGTATGCGCCCGGCCCTGGCGCCACACCCGCAGCAGCCGTCCTCCATGCCAGAGCTCCCGATGCAGGAAGGAGGCACAGGCCTGTGCCGCCTCCAAATAACGAGGGTCGCCCAGCACCTGATAGCCCCGGGCCAGGGCCGACAGGGTGAGTCCATTCCAGGCGGCCAGAACCTTGTCGTCTTTGCCGGGGCGAACCCGACGATCCCGCCAAAGCCGCAGCTTGTCGCGCAAGGCGCGGTCTTCGTCGCCGGGTAAGCGCGCCCCCGCCAGGCAGGAGAAGCGGTGGACCACGCTTCGGCCATGCTCGAAGTTTCCACCGACGGTCACACCGAAGGCTTCGCAGAAGCGCTCACCATCAACCTGGCCTAGAGCCTCCTGTATGTCTGCGGGCGTAAAGACATAGAACTTCCCCTCTTCGCCTTCGCTATCCGCGTCCTCGCTGGAATGAAATCCGCCGCTGGGGTCGCGGAGATCGCGAAGCAGGTAGTCCAGGGTTTCCCCCGCCACCTGGGCGTAGCGGGTTTCGCCCGTGGCCTGGAAGGCCGCCAGGTAGCAACCGACCAGCTGGGCGTTGTCGTAGAGCATCTTCTCGAAGTGCGGCACCAGCCATTGGGCATCCACGCTGTAGCGGGCGAAGCCGCCGCCCAGGTGGTCGTACAGGCCGCCTTCCCACATGGCGTCCAGAGTTCGAACCACCATCGCCCGATCCTGCGCCGAGCCCCGCGTCAAAATCAGTTCCACGGCCATCTGTTGCGGGAACTTCGGCGCCGGTCCAAACCCGCCCCAGCGGGCATCAAAACCATGGCGGAGCTGCTCCAAGGCGGAAGCCAAAACGGTGTCATCCGGCCGTTTGGTGCCCGCCTCGACCTCTGCCTGTTTCCTCAGCTCGGCAGCGAGCTTCGCCGCCTGCCCGGTCACGCCAGCCCGATCCTCTCGCCACAGATCCGAGATGCGGGTGAGCAAGGGGATGAAACCTGGCATGCCGCCACGGGATTCAGGGGGAAAGTAGGTGCCACCGTAGAAGGGCTCCAGATCGGGCGTGAGCCATACGCTCATGGGCCAGCCGCCTCGGCCCGTGAGGGTCTGCACGGCGTCCATGTAGAGGTCATCGAGATCGGGTCGTTCCTCGCGGTCCACCTTGATGCACACGAAGTGGGCGTTCAGCACCGCCGCCACCACTGGATTCTCGAAGCTCTCCCGCTCCATCACATGACACCAGTGGCAGGCGCTGTACCCGATGCTGAGGAAGATGGGCTTCTGCTCCGCCTGAGCCCTCGCCAAGGCCTTTTCATCCCATGGATTCCAGTCCACGGGGTTGTGGGCGTGCTGGAGCAGGTAGGGGCTGAGGCTGTCCGCAAGGCGATTGGGCATTATCCTGACTCCATCGGTCAGGATTATGCCTCAAGATGCTATTCACGGCGGGAGAAAGCCCCTCCTGGCCGGTACAATGGTCGTTTGGTCCATACCGGGGTCCCATGTTCGACAGCCTTACCCAGAAGCTCAGCCAGGCGATGAAGTCCCTCCGGGGACAATCGAAGCTGACGGAAGCCAACCTCGAAGCCGTGCTGCGGGAAGTACGCATGGCCCTATTGGAGGCCGATGTCCACGTCAGCGTGGCCCGCACCTTCCTCCAGCGGGTCAAGGAAAAGGCCCTCGGCGCAGAGGTGATGCAGGGCTTGAATCCAACCCAGGCCTTCATCGACATCGTCCATCGCGAGCTGGTGGAGATCATGGGCGGGCAGGCCCCTGAATATCCGATCACCTTCGCATCCAAGTCGCCCACCGTGGTGATGATGGTGGGTCTCCAGGGCGCGGGCAAGACCACCACCTGCGGCAAGTTGGCGGTCTACCTCAAGAAGCTGGGCCGTTCGCCCCTGCTGGTACCCGCAGACGTCTATCGTCCCGCCGCCATCGAGCAGTTGCACATCGTGGCGAAAGACGCGGGCGTGCCCTCCTTCCACACCGAGGAGAAGGACCCCGTAGCCATCTGCGCCGCGGCCGTAGCCGAAGCCAGGCTGAAGGGTTGGGACGTGGTGGTGTTGGATACCGCCGGTCGCCTGCATCTGGACGAAACACTGATGGAGGAGTTGGCCCACATCAAGACCGCCACCTCGCCGGATGAGATTCTGTTCGTAGCCGACGCCATGACCGGCCAGGATGCGGTGCGCAGCGCCACGGCCTTCCACGAACGCTTGGGCATCACGGGCGTGGTGCTCACCAAGACCGACGGCGACACCCGCGGCGGTGCGGCCTTCAGCATCAAGCAGGCCACTGGGCAGCCCCTCAAGTTCGTGGGCGAGGGCGAGAAGCTGGAGGACTTCCAGCGCTTTCATCCCGACCGCATGGCCCAGCGCATCCTCGGCATGGGCGATGTCCTCAGCCTCATCGAGCACGCCAAGGACAAGATCGACGAGAAGGAAGCCGAGGTCATGGCCAAGCGCCTGGCCAAAAACCAGTTCACGCTCGAAGACATGCGCAAGCAGTTCCAGCAGGTGCAGAAACTGGGCTCCATGAGCAAGATCATGGGCATGCTGCCGGGCATGGGGCAGATCAAGGATCAGCTGGCCACCGTGGCCACCGACAAGCGCATCAAGCATCTGGAAGCCATCATCAATTCCATGACTCCCGCCGAACGGGCCAACCACAACCTGCTGGACGGCAAGCGCAAGCGTCGTATTTCGGCGGGCAGCGGCCGTCCCGTGAGCGAGATCAACCAGCTGCTCAAGCAGTTCGCCGAGACCAAGAAAATGATGGGACAGTTCAACGATCCCAAGTTCATGGCCCGCATGCAGCGCATGGCAAAGATGGGCGGCAACCCCAACCTTCCGTTCTAGGAACCCATGACCATTCCGAGACCAGCCGCGGTTCATCCGAGAATCTGGATCTTGGCTGCGCTGGCGGTGATTGGCATCGGAACGGTGAGCGTGATGCTCGCCAGGCCTGCCCCCGCCGATCGGGTGCTGATCCTGGC
>Ga0302321_100004344_pt1 | contig 12265 bp, 14 predicted proteins | sample Fen_T0_1_FD_202505 | JGI IMG/M metagenome (GOLD analysis project Ga0302321, IMG submission 202505) | Peat permafrost microbial communities from Stordalen Mire near Abisko, Sweden - Fen_T0_1 | ecosystem: Environmental > Terrestrial > Soil > Wetlands > Permafrost | place: Sweden: Abisko...
CACGGGCAAGGCGACGACGGAACTGGAGAACTTCGCCAAAGACCTCGTCGAGCAGGCGCGCAACACGCCGACGCAGGACGCGGCGGGCACGTCGCTCGACCCTGGACAAGAATTCCAGCGGCTCGTCGAACGCGAAATCGGCAAGCCCTGACCGGCTAGATATCAGGAGGATGCTAGTGCGACACGAAATGACGACGACGACGTTCACTCTCGACGGCCACAAAGTCACTCGGAGCCTGGGTGTGGTGCGGGGCATAGTCGTGCGCTCGCGCTCGGTGGTCGGCTCGATCGGCGCGCAGCTACAGACACTCATCGGAGGTAACATCACGATCTACACGGAGCTGTGCGAGAAGACGCGCAGCGAGGCCTTCGAGATGATGGTGCAGCACGCGGAGGTGATGGGCGCCAACGCGGTCATCGGGGTACGCTACGACGCGACGGAGCTGGCACCGGGCGTGACGGAGGTGCTCTGCTACGGCACCGCGGTCATCGTCGAACCCGTGTAGCGCTGCGCATGCCACCAAGCGGGGTCTACGGAGAACAGGCCATGGACGATCTACGCTATCCAATCGGGCGCTTTGAGAGGCCGGCGGCGGTAGCCGCCGAGAAGCGCGAAGGCCTTATCGCTGAGATCGAGAGGCTGCCTGCCGCGCTGGCCGAGGTCGCGACCAGCCTGAGCCCGCAGCAGCTCGGCACACACTACCGGCCGGAAGGTTGGACCCTGCGGCAAGTGGTCCACCACGTGCCTGACAGTCACATGAACGCATACGTGCGCTTTCGACTGGCGCTGACTGAAGAAGAGCCCGTTATCAAGCCGTATGACGAGGCGGCCTGGGCCCGCCTGGGCGACGCGTTGGACGGCCCGATCGACGTCTCGCTGGCGTTACTCAATGCGCTGCACTCGCGCTGGGTTGCCCTGATGCGCGCGATGACCCCGCCAGAGTGGGAGCGCGCCTTTCGTCATCCGGAGCACGGCCGAATGCGTCTCGACCAGACGCTGGCAGTGTACGCTTGGCACGGACGGCATCACCTGGGACACATCCAGCGCACGCGCGAGAGGAACGGCTGGTAAGCGGAGGCGCTGCTTGGAACCCGGCCCTGTCTAGCGCGCGACCAGCGCGTCGCAGATATCGTTGATCGCCGCGTAGGCGATGGCGCTATCACCGGCAAAGTGATTCAGCAGGATGGCGAAGACGAGAGTCTCGCCGCGGCGAGTTGTCGCAAAGCCGGCCAGTGTGTAGGTCTGACGTATGGCGCCGCTCTTGGCGCGCAGATGGCCCTCGACGCGCGTACCTTGAAAGCGACGCTTGAGCGTGCCGTCGACACCGGCCAGGGCCAGGCTGTCCTGAAAGGCCACCGCGTATTGATGCCGGTGCATACTCGTGAGCAGCGTCACCAGGCCGCTGGCTGTCACGAGGTTCGAATCTGCCAGCCCGCAGCCGTCGCGCAGCGCCCAACCGTCGAGCGGCACGCCTTGACGCGATAGGAAGTCCCTGGTGGCGGCGAGACCCGCTTCGGCCGAACCCTCGCCGCGCATGCGTTGACCCACGAGACGCAGCAGCATCTCGGCGCGCAAGTTGTGGCTCGGTTGATTCACCTGCTTGACCATCTCGGACATGGGTGGGCTGGTGAGCGTCGCAAGCGTCCGCGTGTCTGGCGGCAGGACCGAGCTCGAGGTCTCGACCGGGCCGCGCACCCGTATACCGCGCGCCTCGAGCGTCTCGGCAAAGACGGTCGCCGCAAAGCGCGCCGGGTCTTCCACCGAGACGAACAGACTCTCGGCCGCTGCTCCTTGTGGCAGCGTGCCACCGATGCGCACGACGTTGCTGCCGAGCGGACGGTCGACGGCCAAGTCGGGTTTACTCTCAGGCGCCGCTGTCGTGGCAGTCACGACCACCTGGTAGTAGGCGCTGCGCGGATTGCGCTCGAGCGAGATCGGATCGCCGACGCGCTCGCCAGGAGCAGCGGTCAGATGTACCGCCGAGTTATTGAAGACCAGCGCCGAAACGTCGGCGCCGTAGTACCACATCAAGTCGCCCCAACCCCAGTCGACGGGCCGGCGGCTGCCGGTGAACGCTGCTTCGTTGCCGACCAGGCGGCCATCGATGCGCTTGACGCCGGCCGCGACTAGCGCGTCAGCGAGTCGATCGAAGCCCGTGACTGGAGCCTCGCTGGAGCTTTCCCAGATCATCGGATCGCCACGCCCGACGAGAAAGACGTCGCCCAACACGCGTCCGGCACCGTCGAGCCGTGCGGCGCTCTCAACAGTGGTCGCGAGCGTGGCGCTCGGACCGTAGGCGTCGAGGGCTGCGGCCGTGGTGGCGAGCTTTAGCGTCGAGGCCGGCGTGAGGCTCAGACCTTCGTTCAGGCTGTAGAGCCCCTTGCCGCTGCGCAGGTCGCGCACCTGGACGCCCCAGAGCGAGTTGGCGAACTCCGCTCGACTGACGATCCGATCGAGCGTGGACTTGAGCGGTCCTCGTGAAGACGGCGCGCTGCCCGCCTGCGCCGGCGTTCCGAGGGCCAGGGCCAGCGCCGTAGCTGTGAGGATGCGCGCCATCGCGGCGGACTTCAGTGCTCCGGTCGAGTGCGCTCCAGGCCAACGGGCAACACGGTCGGCGCCACGCCGTTGAGCGAAGCGGGGGGTTCTTGCAGCGGCTCGGCCGGTCGCAGCGCGTCGACGGCGCTGGGGACCGCGGGACGCTCGTCGCGTCGTTCCGTGTGGCTACGGCCGTTGCGCAGGTCCCGGCGCTCCACTAGGCGCCCATCGCGCCTGCCGTTCTCCTCCGCCATGCCGCCGGCCTCGGGCCAACGACAGAAGATCATCTTGCCTGCAGTGGTCTGCAGCACGCTCGTGACTACCGCGTCGATCGTCTTGCCTAGCGCCTTGCGCGCCTGGTCCACGACGACCATTGTGCCGTCGTCGAGGTACCCGACTCCCTGGCCAGCCTCCTTGCCCTCCTTGAGCACGAAGACACGCATGACCTCGCCCGGTAGCACCACCGGCTTGAGCGAGTTGGCCAGCTCGTTGATGTTGAGTACGTGCACTCCGCGCAACTGGGCGACCTTGTTGAGATTGAAGTCATTGGTGACGATCTTGCCGCTGAGATGCAGCGCCAGCTCGATGAGCTTCAGATCGACCTCGCGGACTTCGGGGAAATCGGTCTCGACGATCTGCACGCGCACGTTCGACATCTTCTGGATCTTCTGCAGGATGTCCAGCCCGCGCCGGCCGCGGTTGCGCTTTAGAGAGTCCGAAGAGTCGGCGACCTGCTGCAGCTCCCTCAGGACGAACTGCGGCACGACCAGCGTGCCGTCGAGGAAGCCCGCCGCGCAGATGTCGGCAATGCGGCCGTCGATGATCACCGAGGTGTCGAGCACCTTGTACTGGTGCAGGCGCGAGGAGTCTTTGAAAGCCGCGATGATGCGCGCCGGTTCGAACCACTCGGCCTTGCGCGCGCCGATGATGATCCCCATGTAGACCATGAAGACCACGATGATCACGTGCAGGAAGCTCTCGCCCTGGATTGCCAGGCCGGTGAGCGCGCTCCAGACAAGCCGCGCGCCGGTGAGACCTAGCACGCCGCCGACGAGCACGCCGACGATGTGATTGCCTTTGACAGCGCGCAGCCGGATCTCAAGCGCGACGACGGCTGCCGCGGCGGCAACGCCGACCGCTAGCCCGGCGAGCGGCCGACCGGGTAGCGGCGAGTACGCGAAACCGACAAAAGCGAGCAGTACCAGTAGCAGTGCACGGAAGAGGACCAGAGACATGAGCGAACCTCATGGGAACGGGTCCCAAATGAACACATAAAATGAAGCTCCGACCTGCCGCATTGTCTCACGATTCCCCGTTCGGCGGATGTGAAAAATCGCACAAACCGGTGTGCGAGCGAGATCCGAGATGCCGGCCAGGCGTCAGGGCCGAGCGGCCCTATTCGGCCAGGCGATCCAGCGCCTCCTCGAGGGTGGCCACGCCGACGAGCTCGATCCCGGCCACGTCGGTCGGCACGTTGCGCGCCGGCAATAGGCAGCGCGTGAAGCCCATCTGTGCCGCCTCGCGCACCCGCAGCGCTGCCTGACTGGCCCCACGCACCTCGCCGGCCAGACCTACCTCGCCGAACACCGCCGTGTGCGGCGGCAGAGGCCGGTTGCGAAAGGACGAGGCGATCGCGGCAGCCACACCGAGATCCGCGGCGGGTTCGTTGACCTCCAGGCCCCCGGCCACGCTCACGAAGACGTCGTCGCCCAGCAGGTCGAGTCCCACCCTTTTCTCGAGCACAGCCAAAAGCAGCGTGGTCCTGTTGGCGTCGATTCCGAGCGACATGCGACGCGGCGTACCGAACGAGGTCGGAGACACGAGGGCCTGAACCTCGACCAGCATCGGCCGCGAACCCTCGAGCGTGGCCACCACCGCTGAGCCGGCCGAACCGGCCAGGCGTTCGGCAAGGAACAAGGCCGAGGGATTGGGGATCGGTACGAGGCCGGCCCCGGTCATCTCGAAGACGCCCAGCTCGGAAACGGCGCCGAAGCGATTCTTGACCGCGCGCACGATGCGGTGGTGCTGGTGCTTGTCGCCCTCGAAGTAGAGCACCGTGTCAACAATGTGCTCGAGCGACTTCGGGCCTGCCAGGCTGCCGTCCTTGGTGACGTGGCCGATCAAAAAGGTCGTGATCCCCCGACCTTTTGCCAGGAACAGCAGCTGCGTCGCCACCTCGCGCACCTGGCTGATGCTGCCGGGCGCAGACGGAAACCTGGACGAGTACACCGTCTGAACCGAGTCGACCACCAGGGCCGCGGGCTTGACGTTGTCGATCTCGGCCAGGATGCGCTCGAGCGAGGTCTCGCTCATCAGCAGTAGGGCGCCACCCGAGACGCCCAGCCGATCGCCACGCAGCTTGACCTGGCGCTCGGATTCCTCACCTGAGACGTAGAGAACCGGGCCGCCTGTGCGGCCGAGCAGGTGCGCGACCTGGAGCAGGAGCGTGCTCTTGCCGATCCCCGGTTCGCCGCCGATGAGCACCATCGAGCCAGGCACGATCCCGCCGCCGAGCACGCGGTCGAACTCGTCGATGCCCGAGGACACGCGCGCCGCCTCCGAAACGTCGACCAGATCGTAGGGTTTTGGGCGGCTGCCGCCCTCAAGACCCAGCGAGCCTTGGCGCCCTCTGCCAGGAGGCGTCACGTCGCGCCGCTCCTCGAGCAGACTGTTCCACTCGCCGCAGTCCGGGCAGCGGCCGAGCCACTTCGAGCTTTCGAAGCCGCAGGCCTGGCAGACGAACACAGCGCGGATCTTGGACATCGCGAGCCGCTAGGAGTCTCGATTCGCTGTCATGACCGGCACGTGCGCGATCCTGTCAAGCGCCACCGCCGAACTCAAGGTTCTCGAAGCGCGTGAACTCTTTGATGAAGACGAGCTTCAGCGTGCCTGTGGGCCCATTGCGCTGTTTGCCGATGATGATTTCCGCGATGCCTCTGTTCTCGTCGGTGGGTTTGTGCTCTTCTTCGCGGTAGATGAACATGACCACGTCCGCGTCCTGCTCGATCGCGCCGCTCTCGCGCAGGTCGGCCAGCTGCGGCCGGCGGTCCTGGCGCGCCTCGGGCGCACGTGAGAGCTGCGAGAGCGCAATCACTGGCACAGACAGGTCCTTGGCAAGGCCCTTCAGCGAGCGACTGATCGACGCAATCTCCTGCTGCCGATTCTCGACGCGGCCTCCACCCTGCATCAGCTGCAAGTAGTCGACGATCACCAGGCCCAGCCCGTGCTCCGCCTTCAAGCGCCGGCACTTGGCGCGCATCTCGAGCGGCGTGAGCGTGGCCGAGTCATCGATGAAGATGCGCGCTGCGGACAGATCGGCATAGGCCTTGGCCAGCCGCGCCCAATCCTTTTCGCTGAGCTTGCCGGTGCGCAGGCGATGGGCATCGACACGGGCGTCGGCGCAGAGCATGCGCAGCACGAGCTGTTCCTTGGACATCTCGAGCGAGAAGACGCCGACGGTCTCGCCAGCTCTGAGCGCCGCGTGCTGCGCAACGTTGAGACAGAAGGACGTCTTGCCCATGGCCGGCCGCGCGGCCACGATGATCAGGTCGCCCTTCTGCAGGCCGCTCGTGCGTTCGTCGAGGTCAGCAAAGCCCGTCGGCACGCCGGTGACCAGCTCGCGCGACTGCGAGAGCTGGTCGATGGTGCGGAAGCTCTCCTTGACGATGTCGCGGATGCCGACGAACCCCTGGCGAATGCGGCGCTCGGCGATGTCGAAGATGGACTTTTCCGCGCGATCGAGCAGCTCGGCGACCTCTTGCTCGCCCTCATAGCACGATTGCACGATGCGGCTGCCCGCGTGGATCAGGCTGCGCAGCACAGCCTTCTCCTTGACGATGCGGCACCAGTCCTGGACGTTGGTGATGCGCGGCAGACCATCGAGCAGGCCGGCCAGGTAGGCCGTGCCGCCGGCCGCTTCAAGCAGTTGCCGCCGGCCCAGCTCGTCCTTGAGGGTCACCAGGTCGATGGGCTGGCTGCGCTCCGCTAGCGCGGCCATGCCATCGAACACGCGTCGGTGCGCCTCTGAGTAGAAGTCCTCGCGTGTGAGCAGCTCGGCCACGGAGTTGAACGCGCCGTTGTCGACGAACACGGCACCCAGAACCGTGCGCTCGGCTTCCGTGTTGTGCGGCAGGACACGGACCTGCTCGGGAGCATCGGTGGCCACAGCGACTCTCATTCTAACCGGGCATGAGACCAGACGTGGTCCGCACGCCCGGGCCGGTCTCAGTCGGCCTTGCTGACCGTGATCTTGAGCCCTGCCAAGACCTCAGGGTGAAGCCTGATCTTGACCTCGTACTCGCCCAAGCGCTTGATCGGCTCATCCAGCTGGATCTTGCGCTTGTCGATCTCGATGCCCTTGCCGGTGAGGAACTCGGCCACGTCGGCGCTGGTCACGGAGCCGTAGAGCAGATCGCTCTCGCCCACCTTGCGCGGCGCGACGTAGCGCAGACTGGCGAGACGCGCGGCAAGCGCATCGCACTCGACCTTCTCAGTGGCCAAGCGCGCTTCGTGCTCCTTGCGCTCTTTGGCGACCTTGGCCTTGTTTGCCGTAGTGGCGGTCATCGCCAGGCCGCCAGGCAAGAGGTAGTTGCGGCCATAGCCTTCGGCGACCTTGACGACGTCACCGCGGCGGCCGATATTCTCCACGTCTTCTCTCAGAATGACTTCCATGGCATCTCCCTATCAGTCTTCCTCGCTAGCCTTGGCCTCAGCCCAGCGGCGCGCGTTGAGCCACTGATCGAACAGGCCGAGTAGCGCCAGCACGGCAAGCGGCACGAGCACATGCGTCAGAATGAGGATCGCTGCGATGATCCAGGGCACGGCCGGCGGTAAGAGCCGTCGTCCGACGAACGCGGCCACCGCCAAGCCCTGCAGCACGAACAAGAAGGCGACTAGCACGAGCGCATTGGCCGCTGCGCTGCGCGCGGCTGGCAGCAGCAGGCCGAATGCCGAGAGCACGAACACGACAACTGTGGCCAGGGGCCAACGCAGGTTCTCAAACTCGCCCGGCTCGAGCCAGGCAGGGTCGTGCCGGGCAAGATGGCGCCTGATCAACCAGGCGTTGAGGCCCACGGCCAGTCCTGCCAGCACGATGTAGAACGCGGGGTAGATGACGGCCAGCAGCTCGCGAACCGAGGCCGCCTGAACACTCCAGGCATCGATCTGTTCGAACGGCACGCCCTGAGCGCGCATCTGCTCAAGAAACTCGCGCCCGCGCATCTGGTCGAGCGCGGCCAAGAGCGGCGCTGAGAGACGCGGTCCCGCAGCGACCAACAGCGCGCCACACCAGGTCGTCAACCAACCGAACGCCCAGACGCACCCGCGCAGGAGTCCACGGCCCCGCGTCAACGATTCGCCCATCAGCAGACCAGGTACGGCCGCCAACACGAGGTAGGCCAACGCAGCGCTCAACGGAGCGGCGCTGCCGACCAGCAGCGCCGCCACCAGAGCGGCCCACACGCCACTCATGCCGGTTCCGCCGAGCCGGGTCAGCGCCAGCGGATAGGCCGCCAGAACAGCCAACAGGCCAAGCAGCGGGAGACCCAGCATCGGCGCAAAGACCGCGGTCGCGAAGAGACCCGCCGAGATCAGCGCCGCGCGCAGAATGCCTCGCTCCGGGGAGTCGACGCGTTCGCCCGCTCGAGCGGACACGGACATGGTTGTCGCCTGAGCGCTCCGCGCGGGCTATTCCGCGGCGAAGGGCAGAAGAGCGATGAGGCGCGCGCGCTTGATCGCCAGCGTCAGCTTGCGCTGGTGCTCGGCGCACGTGCCGAACATGCGGCGTGGAAGGATCTTGCCGCGCTCCGGCACGAACCCGCCCAGGAGCTTGGTGTCCTTGTAGTCGACGTAGTCGATCTTGTCCACGCAGAACTTGCATGCCTTGCGACGTCGGAAGAAGTAGCGCTTGCCGCCTTCCTTGTTGTTGCCGCCGCGGCCAGCGCCAGCGCCACCACCCGCGCCGCGACCGCCTCCCTGTCGCGACCCTCCGCCGCCTCCTCTGTAGCCGCCTCCGCCCATCGGTCCCGAGCTCATTCCTGCACCTCCTCTGCCGCGGCGCTGGGCCGAGCCGGTCGTGTGGCCATGTGCGCGCGCTTCTTCTCTTCCTCAATGGCGCGCTTGCGCTTGGATGTCTCGGCCTTGCGCAGATCTTCGTCGACGCGCACGCTCAGATAGCGGATGACGCCGTCGGCCACACGCATGCGGCGTTCGACTTCCTTGATGATCTCGCCGCTACCTTCTGCGACGATGAGCACGTACGAACCTTCTCGGTGCTTGCCAACGGTGTAGGCCAGGCGCTTCTTGCCCCACTTCTCGACCTTCTGGATGCGCCCGCCGTCCTTCTCGACGAAGCCTTGAACCTGCGCGGTCAAGGCGTCGACCTCGGGCTCACCTAGATTGGGGTCCGCAATGAACAGAATCTCGTAGACACGATCACTCACCGGGGGATACCTCCTCTTGGATTATCGAGCCCCCTTCTGGCCCGACGGGCCATAGCAGGAGCAAGGAGTGCGCGGCCCCACCCGGAGGGGCGGCGCGGTCGATCAAGACGTTATTAGACCACAACGGCGCGAAGACCTCAAAACAACCCGGGTGTCCCGACGTGCGGATCGCCCGCCTAGGTGCGCTCCGTACGATTGAACCGGCTCATCGCAGTTTGGGGTCCGTCGCGCAGGAAGGACTCGACAGCGTCGGCCGCGCGGCCGACGATCTCGGGCACGACCAGGATCTCGTCGCCGTCGAAGTCTGAAAGCACGTAGCCCGCGAGGTCCAGCGGCGGATCGGCGCTGCGCATGCCGATTCGGATGCGGGCGAACTCGTCGCTGCCAAGGGCCTCCACGATGGAGCGTAGCCCGTTGTGTCCGCCGTGGCTGCCGCGCTCGCGGATGCGTAGCACGCTCAGCTCGAGGGCCACGTCGTCGACGACGACCAGCAGGTCGGCCGGGCCATCGCTGTACTTGGCGAGCAGCGGCTCGACGGCGGCGCCGCTGCGGTTCATGAACGTCTGTGGCTTGACCAGCAGCACGCGCTCGTCCGCAAAAACCGCCTCGGCCAGCGAGGCCTCGCACTCGCTGCGCCCGCGGCCGACGCCAGCGCGTGACGCCAGGGCATCCACCACCATGAAGCCGAGGTTGTGGCGCGTGCGGCGGTAGCGCTCTCCGGGATTGCCGAGGCCGACAACAAGGCGCATCGCGGAAGGACCTCTCTCTCGCGTGACGAGATCCTACGCCCACGACCGTCGTGGACAGGAGCTTCGGTAAGACGGCGATGGCCTAGAGACAGGCCGTCGCCGTCACTTCTTCTCTTTCTTCTCGGCCTTTTCGGGCTTTTCAGGCTTGGCCTCTGTCTGAGCCTCGCCCTCCGCCGTCTTGCCCTTCTTGATGACCTCCGGCTCGGCCGAGGCAGCCGCCTCGCCTTCCGCCGCAACCTCCGCCGCCGCTGGCGCAACTTCCTCCTCACGTCGAGCAACAACGTGGGCGACGACGATGTCCGGCTCGGTGAGCACGGTCACCTTCTCCGGCATGCTCAGATCCGAGACGCGGAAATGGCGGCCCAGCTCGAGCGGCGTGACGTCGATGACCACCTTCTCGGGAATGTCGAGCGGCAGACACTCGATGTCCAGCTCGCGCGTGACGAAGTCGAGGAACCCGCCTTGCTGCTTGACGCCGACCGGAACGCCCGTCAGCTCGACGTGCACCTTGACCTTGATCGGCTTGTCCAGCGCGACTTCGTAGAAGTCCGCATGCAGCAGATGCCCTCGGACCGGTTCCGCCTGGTAGTCCTTGAGGATCACCTTGTGCCTCTTGCCCTCGTACTCCAGGTCAAAAAGTGTGCTCGTTCCGGCCGGGCTGTGCAGCACGACCCCCACTTCTTTGGGCGAGACCGCGACCAGCACCGTCTTCTTTTTGCCCCCGTAGAGCACGCCGGGTATCAGCTCCCGCTGGCGCAAACGCCGGTTGACGTTCTTCCCTGTTTCACTCCGGCTCTGCGCCGTGACGATGATATCGGACATGACACTGTCTCCAGCGGAGCCGCGCCGATCGCGCCATGCGAGACAGCGCCAGCCCCCAACGAGTAATAATCAGACGAAGAGGCTCGTAACGGATGTCTCCTCGTGTATGTTGCGGATCGCACGTGCCATCAGCTCGGCGATCGACAAGACGACGATCTTCTCGCAGCGCCTCTTGTCGGGCGCGAGCGGGATCGAATCAGTGACGAGCAGGCTCGCCAGCGGGCTCTGCATCAACATCTCAATCGCGCTCCCGGACAGGATCGCGTGCGTGGCAGAAGCCAGAACTTGCGCGGCCCCCGCCTCCTTGACGGCCTGCGCCACCTTGGCCAGCGTGCCCGCGGTGTCGACCAAGTCGTCCACGATCAGGGCCGTGCGACCTTCTACGTCTCCAATGACGTGGTGCACCTCGGCAACGTTCGGCCGATCGCGCCTTTTGTCGACGATGGCCAACGGGGCATCGAGACGCTTGGCATAGGCACGCGCGCGCTCCACGCCGCCTGCGTCGGGCGAGACCACGGTGAGGTTCACGGGCCCGAGCCGTTGGACGTGCTCGACCACGACCGGCGCCGCGTAGAGATGGTCCACCGGGATGTCGAAGAAGCCCTGGATCTGCGCCGCGTGCAGATCCATCGCCAACACGCGGTCCGCCCCGGCTGTCGAGAGCAGGTCCGCCACCAGCTTGGCCGAGATCGGCACGCGCGGCCGGTCCTTGCGGTCCTGCCTTCCGTAGCCGTAGTACGGCAGCACTGTGGTGATGCGGGCAGCGCTGGCGCGCTTGAAGGCGTCGAGCATCACCAGCAGCTCCATCACGTTCTCGCCCACCGGCGGACACGTCGGTTGGACGACGAAGACGTCGGCGCCACGCACGTTGTCCTGGATCTGGAACCAGACCTCGCCGTCGCTGAAACGCGAAAGGTGCGCGCGTCCCAGGGGTACGCCCAGCGCGCGCGCGATCGCCTCACCCAGGGCCGGGTGTGCACCACCGCAGAAGACGCGCAGTTCACCGATCACGGTCTTGGCCTCGTGGTTGACCGACCTGAGGGTCGCTGCCGGGGGATGCTGCTTCTTCATGGACACTCGACACGCCAGCCCCGGCCGCTCTTGGGATGGCTGGGGCGGAAGGATTCGAACCTTCGAATCCAGGGTTCAAAGCCCTGTGCCTTACCGCTTGGCCACGCCCCAACTGCCCGGGGTGCCGCTACTCCTTCTCCTTGCTGGGCTCAGCGGCGGGGGCCTCGGGAGCGGGCGCGGTCGCTGGCGCTGCCTCCGGGGCTGCCGGGGCCGAAGCCACCTGCTGCCTGTAGACCGACAGAACGCGCTCCTCAAGGTACTGACGCGCCTGGTTGTTCAACGGATGGGCGATGTCCTTGAAGGTCCCGTCCTTGCGTTTCTTGCTGGGCATCGAGACGAACAGGCCTTTCGGGCCGTTGATCACCTTGATGTCCGTCACGACGAAGCAGTGGTCAATCACGATCGAGACGAACGCCTTGAGTTTCTCGTCGTCGACTGGAATGACCTTGACGTCTGTGATCTCCATGATGTCCGCTCCTTACTGGCTCCACGCTGGGCGCGCGCCTGCGAGCCGCAGTGCCCGCTCCCATGTCTTCCGGTAACGGTCTATAGACACCGTGCGGCAACGGTACGCGGTCATGCCCGCACCGCGCAATCTCTCTACGGCGCGTTGCGCGGAGTTCGCCTGGTCGAACAACCCGAAGAAC
>Ga0302321_100004345_pt1 | contig 12264 bp, 10 predicted proteins | sample Fen_T0_1_FD_202505 | JGI IMG/M metagenome (GOLD analysis project Ga0302321, IMG submission 202505) | Peat permafrost microbial communities from Stordalen Mire near Abisko, Sweden - Fen_T0_1 | ecosystem: Environmental > Terrestrial > Soil > Wetlands > Permafrost | place: Sweden: Abisko...
AGGCTGGCACACGGCCAGCTCACGGAGCTATTCGGACCGCTACCCGAAGAGTTACCTCTACTGCGCATTCAAGACTGGGCGACCGAGCGCTTCACGGCAGCGGCGCTCGACCTCGTGCAACCCGCGCTGGAGCCAACGGGCGCACCTGCACTCACACGAAAGCCGCTCTGGTGCGACCGCCTCTTCATCGGCGGCGCCGAGACCGCCGTCGATCATCCGGGGCACATGGAGGGCGCGCTCGAAGCGGCCCTGCGCATCGCTGAAGTCCTCATTCGAGAGCAACCCACCGAGCACGGCCAGCCACACGCGCCTCTACCGAAGGACCCGAGGACGGAAGCCTGGCTCCAGGGGTTTCGGAATCTTCTGCAAGCGCGCAGGACCGAAGCGGGTGAGGTCTACCGGGACGTCATTCAGCGAGCTTTGTCTGCCCAAGACTCGGACAGCATGACACAGCGAGCTCTGCTCCAGGCCGCAGCAAGCGCGTACCGCAACGCCCTCTCGGACCTGGCGTCCGCTCCGTTTCTCGACGGAAAGCTCGAGCCGCGAGCGATCGACGAGCACGTGAACGCCGTGATCGCCGCACTCGCAAGCTTGGGCCACGAGCTCATCGGGGATGCCATGAAGACCAATCAAACGTCATGCGCCATGCGCGCGTTCCCCGACGAGGCCCGCCCCGATAGCCAGTACATGCAAATCATCCGCACCGATCTGCAGACGGTGCTGGAGGAGTGCAAGCGTCGGGTCGAGGCAATGCTCAAGGCTCCGCGCCCGGCATGAGCGGCCGCTAGCTCGACCCTTCTGCGAACGCTCCCGCTCAGCTCTCTTCGGGCAGGGAAAACAACTCGGGCTTCCGGCTCCGGTAGAAGCGGATCCAGCCCAGCGTGCTCGGCGCCATGGCTCGAATGGCGAGCCAGCAGGCGTTGGTCTCCGACTCGCCGCCTTCACGGATGCGCTGGCCCGCGCTCACCCAACCCGCAAAATCCAGCTCTTCCATGGCTTCGCGCGCGTCGGCGCTGAGCGCTGCATGCGCATCGCAAGCGCTCAAGAGCTGTCGCCGAATCTCCTGCTTCGTCAAACGCGAGGCCAGAAGCTCGGCTTGTTCGAGACCTTCGCTGAGCGTGAGTACCCCGGTGCAAGCGTTCTCGATGATGCCAAGTGCGTCGCGGTCGGCGCTAGTCAACATAGCGGCCCTTTTAGCACGCGGATCGCTTCCTTCAGTACGCAGTACGACGCGGGCAGACGGTATACTGCACGTCACCTAGACCTCGAACGAAGCGCGCGTGCAGCACGATGCCGACGTTGTTCAGTTCGGGCTAGTGGCCTGATCGGCTCGACTTTGGCAACCGCCGAACCAGGTCGCCCGGCGAGTCGCGGGTCACGGCGCGGACATGCAAGATTTGCATCTCGGTCGACGCGCGCGCAAGAGCTGCGCGCACCCGTTTTTTTCGGCGCATTAGACCTCGTAATTGTTGGTTGGCTTCCTTACTTCCCTGACCGACACGCCGTACTTCGGACTGCGACGTCGAACGCATCGTTGTGCGACCGCAGACTGAAAGAGGTCGCCAAGATGTCCGCAGGGTCATTGAGCTCACGAGTTTTGGTCATCAACACGCTCAGCTTCGCCGTGGCATTTGCCGCCTGGGTCGCGCTCGGGCCCGCCATGCGTGCAATCGCTCACGAATTTCAGCTCAGCCCGACGAGCGCCACACTGTTGAAGGTGTCGCCGATTCTGGTGGGCTCCGTGCTGCGCGTTCCGGTTGGCATGGCAACCGATCGCTTCGGCGCACACGTGCTCTTCCCGGCAGCGTTGTTCCTAGGCGCTCTGGCCATGGCCGCCCTGAGCGTACTCCACAGCTACGCGCTCATGGTGCCAGCGGCGCTACTGCTCGGCATGGTCGGTACGACCTTCGTCGTGGGCGTGCAGTCGGTATCCGCTTGGACGGAAAAGTCGCGGCAAGGCGCGGCGCTCGGCACCTTCGGGGCTGGTAATGCAGGCACCGCCCTAACGACCCTGCTCTTTCCCTTGCTCGCTGCAGTATGGGGTTGGCGCGGGGCATTCCGTTGCTACGCGTTGGGTTTGGTGCTCACCGGAGCGATCTATCTGCTCGTGGCACCCAGGCGGACCTCTTTGACCAAGTCGCTCACGCTGCGCGAACGCCTTGCCCCGCTGCGCAGTCGTCGCGCCTGGCGGCTCGGTCTCTACTATACCGCGACCTTCGGCGCGTTCGTGGCCACGACGCTCACCATGTCGGAGGTGTACACGGACACCTACGGTGTTTCGGCGAAGACCGCCGGTCTCCTTGCCACCACGTTCACACTGACGGCAAGCCTGGTTCGAATCGCCGGTGGCCGGCTCGCTGATCGCTTCGGTGCGCGGCGCACGTTGCAATGGTCACTGTTCGGTGTTGCAGCCTCGCTTGCCCCAATCTCGTTTCATCTCGGGCTGTATTTGACCGTGGGCTTCGTGTTCATCAGCGGCGTCTTCATGGGCGTCGGAATGGCAGCGGTCTTTCGTTACATCCCCGATTGCTTTCCCACTTCCGTCGGGGCCGTAGGCGGCATCGTGGGGGCAGTCGGCGGACTCGGCGGCTTCGTCCTGCCGTTCCTCGGACAATGGACCAAGGGCTACTTTCACGATCCGATGCTGGCCATCCTACCGCTGCCGGTGCTCGCGCTAGCGGCCGTGAGCGTGCAGACCATTTGGGTGCGCTTGCAACGCGACCCGGACACCCGGGGCGGACATTTCAGCATGATTCCTGCCGAGTAGGGGAAGCAAAAAACATGACTTCGACAGAATCGACTCACGAACGACAATTGACATTGGTGCGGGCGGATTTGACGAACGCACTCGCGGTGAGCCAAGTGCTCACTGCCGTCAGTCGCTCCGCGACGGAACCCGACGCGCTGGTCGATGCGCTGCGCAGCGTGAGAGATTCGTTCGGTTGGGAGTACGGCAGCTGCTGGCGTGTGCACGAGGAAGCGGGGGGCTTAGTGTTGCGTTTCGCCGGCGAGTCCGGCGTCGCGCACGAGAGCTTCGTGCAAGCGACGCATCGTCTGTCATTTCGCAAGGGCGAGGGACTCGTGGGCTCGGCCTTCGAAAAGCGCGAGACGGAATGGGTCCCGGATCTGTCGCAGCTTGCCGGCTTCCGGCGCGCCGACGCCGCGCGCCGCTCCAACTTCAGTGCCGCCCTGTGCATCCCTCTGCTCGACGAATCAGGCGAGGTGCTCGCGGTGATCGATTTCTACGCCTCGAAGCTGGAACTCTCCGATCGCCGCCTCGAGGCGCTGAAGGGGGTCGGCCTGGTGATTTCGGCCACATTGTCGCGCCTGCGTACCGCTCAGCGTGAGCATCAGCAAGCGGACGAGCTGCGACGCAAGGTCGACCAGATCTTGGTCGTGGTTGCGGCGGCCACGAAAGGTGATCTCAGTCTAGATCTCGAGGTCGCAGGCAACGAATCGATCGATAACCTCGCGGGGGGAGTCAAAGCCTTACTCGACATGCTGCGCTCCAGCATCGAGGACATCGCTCGCAATGCTCAGGCGCTGGCCGCCGCGTCCGAGCAGTTGCAGGCGGTGGGGACGCAGCTCAACGAGACTGCACGCGAGAACGCAACTCGTGCCAGCGCGGCCTCCGGCGCTTCGGGTGAGATGAGCGACAGCATCCAATCGGTTGCCACGGGCTCGGAAGCGATCTCCGGCGGAATTCAAGAGGTGGCGAAGAGCGCTGCCGAGGCCGCCACGGTAGCGCGCGTGGCCGTCCAGGTGGTGGCGCGCGCAGACGCGAGCCTGGCCCAGCTGCGCCTGAGTAGCCGGCAAATTGGCGAGGTGATGCAGACCATTTCCGGGATTGCGCAGCAAACCAACATGCTGGCGCTCAACGCGGCCATCGAAGCGGCTCATGCCGGTGACGCCGGCAAGGGATTCGCCGTCGTGGCCAACGAAGTGAAACAGCTTTCCGCGCAGACGTCCGCCGCAGCCGCAGAGATCATCAAGAGTGTGACGGCCATGCAAACGACCACCACCCTGGCACTCGACGGCGTTCAGGAGATTGGCACTATCGTTGCGCGAATCGACTCGATTCAGTCAGTGATTGCCAGTTCGGTCCAGCGTCAGAGTGAAACCACGAGTGAGATCACCCGTACCGCCAGTCTGCTCGCACAGGGCAGCAAGCAGATCTCGGTGAGTGTCGCGGGCGTGGCCGACTCCACGCGCGAAACTTTTGCGGGCCTCAGCGAAATGCACATGGCAGCTACGGAACTGTCGCGCATGGCCTGCGAACTACAGGGCGTAACCGAGCAGTTTACATGCACGAAAACCGGCGTTACAGGCGGGATTGAGGAGGATCCGTCGACTGCGGTGCAGGGTCGCGCCAAAGCCGGTACCGACCGTCGAGCGCCGTTCGTCGCAAAGCGCCCTGCGACGCCAAAGCCGCGCGAGGCGCGACGCGCCTGACCTGCATGTCGCGGTACGCGGTGCGCAGACTCACCCCGAAGCGCGCGGCGATATCGCTCGCACGAGCCGCTTACGCGCGCCGAGCAAGAGTGCGATCGCGAGCAGTCGTTCCAGGCGGCGCATCGAAACCCGGTGAGGAAAAGATACTGAGGCCTCCGAGACGGCCGTGTCGAGCTTTTTGTGGCGGGCAGCCCAAGACCGGGTAACATAGGCCTGGCGGCGGGTGGTGTCCCTCGCAGCTGGGGTAAACGGTATCGGGAGCCTGCGATGCAATTCTTTCTTCGAACGCCGCTGCTATTGGCTGCGCTTTGCGCCGCCGGCACACTCCTTCCTCCGGCAACGGCGAACGCGTGTGGCGGCTTCTTCTGCAATGCGGCGCAGCCGGTGAATCAGGCGGCCGAAGGCATCCTCTTTGCGGACAATGGGGATGGCACCATTACCGCGGTGATCCAGATCCAGTACCAGGGACCATCGAAGAGTTTCTCGTGGCTATTGCCGATCTCATCGGTGCCGAAGAGCGATGAAGACATCGGCATTGCCTCGAACACCGCCTTTCAGCGCCTGCAGAGCGCCACCAACCCCAGCTACTCTTTGACGGTCAAAGTCGAAGGCACCTGTCGCGAACCCGGTGGCGGCAGTGGCTGCGGTTCCAGTTCGGAGGACGCGGCGTTTGCAGCCGGCCGTCCCGCCCCGCATGGCGAAGTCGACCCCTCGATCGACGGAGTGGTGGTCGAGGCGTCGGGCGTCGTTGGCTCGTTCGAGTGGAGCGTGATCTCACTGGACCAAAGTTTGGTTGACCCGGCCAGTGCCGCTCAGGAATGGCTCAGGGCGAACGGCTACGATGTGCCGAGCGGCGCCCCCGCCTTGCTCGGTCCGTACCTGAAACAGGGCCTGTTTTTGCTCGCGTTGCGCCTGACCAAGGGCGCTGATTCGGGGTCGATTCGCCCGATCGTGCTCACTTATGCGGGCACGCAGCCGTCGATCCCGCTGAAGCTGACCGCCGTCGCCGCGAACGCCGACATGGGGGTATTGACCTGGGTCCTGGGAAACTCACGAGCGGTACCCGTAAACTACGCTTCGCTCGAGCTGAACGAGGCGCGCATCAATTGGTTCAACGCCGCCAGCAACTACAATGCCGTAGTGATCGACGCCGCCAACGATGCCGCCGGTCAGGGCTTCGTGACTGAGTTTTCGGGCCAGACCGGTGCGCTCGCCGGGCGGATCTGGACCGCTGCCGACGAAGCCAATTGGAGCGGACTGAATCAATCATCGAGCCTCACCGGCGGCATGTTCTTGCAGCGGGCGTTTCAACTGTACGGTCAGTGGGACGGCTTCTGGGACGCCACACACGTCGCCCTCAGCGCGTCCGCGGATCAGACCTTCGAAGGCTTCAAGGCCTGTCCCACTTGCTCCACGCTTCAGCTCTCGGTCGCAGATTATCTCGCACGCCTCGACAAGTTCGTGATCGAACCCGTGCGGCGAGTCCAGCGCTTGATCGACGCACACCCGCAAATCACGCGCCTGTACACGACGCTATCCGCCGACGAGATGACACTCGACCCGCTCTTTAGCTTCAACGAAGACATGCCGAATGTGAACAACGTGCACACGGCCGAGCGCGTGATCGTGTGCAATCCGGCCGTCGAAGAGTTCCAGGCCCCCTGGCGCATCGAGCTGCCCCAAGGGGGAGTCGTGTGGGGCACGGCCGATCAGGCCAGCGCCGGCAGCTGGCCCGACGAGCTCAGCACTCTGCCGCCCAACCGGGTGATCCTGCACGCGGCAGAAACCGGCGAAGGGAAAGTCCTCGAAGACAATTCGGCCGTGATTTCGGCGCAACTCCAACGCTACAACTCCGGGAAAGGCGCCGCGACGGCGAGTGGCGGCTGTGCCGCGGGCCGCGGTCGCTCGAGCGGCGCCTGGCTTGCCGTTGCCCTGCTAGGAGCAGCCATGCTCCGTCGGCGTCAGCGTCTACAACGCTACTGGTGAGCGCGCTCCCGAATCCACGTCGCATTCTACGGACCAGCCCGCTGCGGCCCAAGCGCTAGTGCGCTCTCCGGATCAGCTCGGGCTCAACGTGACCTGGACTGCTTGCGCCCCCGGCGTGGGCTCATCACAGGTGTGAATGTTCACGCTGACGCCGGGTACGGTAACCGTCTGAAATCCTGGCTTCGACACGGTGATCGTGAACGCGCCGTCTGCAACCGGGCCGTAATACTGGCATGATCCGGCGGCGGCCCAGCTGGGTGTGGTCGCCGTCAACGTGAATGGACCGACGGGGCCCGACGCCGTAACCCTGGCGTCGCAAATCGCGTCACCCGCGGCGTTGCTCACGGTGATCACGGCGAGGATGATGGTTCTCGAATTGCAGGTCGTGTCCGAGCCACAATTCAGAAAAGCCGGAAGCCCCAACGCCAAGAGCCACACCCGCATGCGGCGAGGCTAGCGCCGCGTGCGCGCTGGTCAAACGAAGCCTTCCAGGAGGCCCTCAGCGGCCTCAGGGGGTGGCGCCGTGCCGGCGGCCGCGACCTAGACGCCCAGTGTTTGGACCAAGAGCTCCGCGGTCTCGCTGCCCGAGAAATTTTGTTGCCCCGTGATCAGATTTCCGTCGCGAACGGCGAAGCCTCGCCACAGACCCGCCTGCACGTAGTTTGCGCCGATTCTCCGCATTTCGTCTTCGATTCGCCATGGCATGACGTGCTTGTCGCGGGCAAGAAGGTTCATCTCCCAGACAGCGTGGTCTGCGAAGTCCTCCTCGACATTCGCGAAGCCAGTGACGGTCTTGCCCTTGGCGAGATACTCCCCGTTCGAGAGCTTCGCGTAGCGAAGGATCGCCACGCCATGGCAGAGGGCGACGGCGAGCTTCCCTGCTTCGTAGAATGCAACGAACTTCTCGTGAAGCTCGTACGCAGATTCGAAGGTGAACATCGGCGCTTGACCTCCGGCGACGAGGATAGCGTCGAATTGCTGCTCGTCGATCTCGGAGACCTTCTTCGTGTTCTCGATCAGCGCCGCGTGCTTGGCCGAGTTGATGAACCCCAGGCTGATCAGGTCCTCGGCTGAGTAGCCGCTGGCGTCACGGGGATCGCTCATGGCGTCCGCCTCGCACTTTCCTCCCTTTGGGCTGAAAACCGCGACCTCGTAGCCCTTCTCCGTCATCACGAAGTACGGATGGGAGAGCTCGCTCCACCAGAAGCCCACGGGCCAGTTGGTCGTGGTCGACAGTGCGGGGTTCGCGACGACGATCGCGACGCGCTTCTTCCTTTTTGCGTTGGTCAGGTTTGGATCTTTTAGGCTCATGCCGTCTCATCGTAGGCGAGCCAAGCCGGTCCGTCTCATGGACATTTGGCATGCGTGCCATCGAGCAGATCGATATCTGGGCTGCGCGTTCTCCGTTATGCTCTCGCTGGCATGAAGATCTCGGGCATCGACGCTAACCTGCTGATCGCGCTAAATGCGCTGCTCACCGAGCGGAACGTCACGCGGGCGGCGGCCCGGCTCGGGGTCGGCCAGCCAGCGCTCAGTCATTCCCTCGCCCGTCTCCGTGACCACTTCAAGGATCCGCTGTTGATCCAGCGAGGACGCGAGCTGCACCTGTCGGACAAGGCGCTGCGGCTGGTCGAGCCGGTCGCGGTGGCGGCAGCCGCGTTCACCAACGTCTTCGAGGAGCGCCCGGGCCTCGATCTCCACTCGGCGCGTCGGTTCGTGCTGGCAGCGGCGGACCTCTTCTCGCTGCGCTTCGTGCCCGAGATCGAGCGCACCCTACGGCGCGAGGCGCCCGGCGTCACGCTGGAGGTGCGGCCGCTGGCCGACCGTTCGACGGAGCTCATCCTATCCGAGGGAGTGGATCTCGCGTTCGGCGTGTTCGACGATGTCCCCCCCACGCTCAATCAACAGAACCTCTTCCAGGACCCGTTCGTCTGCGTCGTGCGCGCGGATCACCCCCAGGTCGGGGCCGGCTTGTCGCTCCGCGCGTTCGCGCAGCTACCGCACCTCGACGTAGCGCCCGCCCCGAAAGCCAGGCCGGGGCTGCGCATCGACCGAATGCTCGCGGCCAAAGGCATGGGTCGCCGGGTGGAAATTCGCGTGGCGTACTTCCTCCTTGCGGCGCGCATCCTCGAGTCGAGCGATCGAGTCTTGACGATGACCCGCGTGTTTGCGGACGAGCTCACGAAGGCCGCGCGGCTGCGCATCGTGAAGTGCCCCCTGCCCATTCCGCCGCTGTCGTTCTCCCAGATCTGGCTCCGTCGTCAGGACGACGATCCGATGCACAGATGGTTGCGAGAGACGTGTGCGAGGGTCTGCACGACCGGGATCTCGGATCCGCGAGTGGCGCCGTCGTCACCAACCGTGCGCGTGTCTTCACGTCGCCGGACCCGTTCCTGACGCGTGGGGCAGCGAGCAGCGACCGCATGGGGCCGCGACCGAGGGTCACACTGCGGCCACGGCGTCGACTTCGACCAAGAAGCGCGGGTTCGCGAGCCCCGCCACGACCAGCACGGTAATCGCAGTCGGATGGCGACCCCAGACGGCCTGCGCCGCAGCGAACGCTTGCGAGACCGGCGCGCCTTGCACCACGTGAACGTTCAGCTTCACGACATTCCCCTGCGTAGCGCCTCCCGCGGCGAGCGCGGTGAGGACGTTCTTCAAGGCCTGCTCGGTTTGCACGCCCAAATTGTCGCCGACGATGGCACCCGACGCGTCGACCGCGTTCTGCCCGCCCACGAACAGAAGCTTGGCAGGCCCTTGGACTGCGACGACCTGGGTGAAGGCCGGGTTGAGATGGAGTCCTTCGGGCTCGAGATGTTCGATGTTCATTTCGATAGCTATCCTACGGTATCGGCTCGGCGGACGCGGCGTCCTCGATCAACGCGCCCAGCGGACGTTCAGAACCTCGTAGTGGCGCATCTCCGCGATGTCCTTGAGGAACGGCTGTATGGCGGCGAAGAACTTCTTGAACTGCTCGCTCGTGCGAAACCCCTTGATGTGCCCCTCCTCGGAATCCCATTGAATGCGAAGCGTGAAGCACTCGGGCGCCTCCGTACATCGGGAAAGCTCGTAGCCGAGGCAATGGCTCGACTCCCGTAGGCTCTTTGCGGCTGTCTCGTACGCATTCACGAACTCTTCGGCTCGCGCAGCTTCGATGGTATAGCGGATGTACTCGACGATCATCAATGGTCCTCCGGTGCGCGGCAGGATACGCCCGAACCGTACATTCATTGCATCGATACTTGGCATAGCTCCCATCGACAATGTCGATGGCGGACATGGCCTGGAGTTCGTAGGGTACGCGCACACGACCGGCAGCCGCATCCTGACCTTCGGGACCGCGCCTGCTTGCAATTCGCGCGACAGCCGAGCGGCCGGAGGCGTGAGTGGCTCCAAGTGGCAAACGCCGGACGCGGGCGTGCCGCGCGTGCTACGAGCGGTTCAGGCGACTTGTCCCGATGAACAAGATGAACAAGCGAACCATGCTAGCCACCAGTGTCGCATTAGGTGGCGCAGCGCTCACGGGCTGCGCTGGTACGAGCGCCGCCACTTCGACCAAAGCGCCGTCGAGCGGCGCGAAACCCGGGTTCGTGCGCAGGGACGGTTCACGGCTCTTGCGCGACGGTAAGACTTACCGCTTCGTTGGAGCCAACGTCTGGTACGGCGCCTACCTCGGCGCGGCCGCGACATACGGCGATCGCGCTCGGCTTTCGCGTGAACTAGACCGGCTGAGAGCGCTGGGCGTCACCAACTTGCGCATCCTGGCGTCCGCGGAGGAGGGGCCGCTCAAAAACTCGATCAAGCCAGGCTTCCGAAGCAAGGACGGCTGGAACGAGACGCTGCTGGAGGGTCTCGACTACTGCCTCAGCGAAGTCGGCAAGCGGGGGATGACGGCGGTGCTCTATCTCGGCAATTTTTGGGAGTGGTCCGGAGGCATGGGCACCTACCTCTGGTACGCGACTGGGCGATACATGGACATGGGCGACCCAGCGCATCCTTGGCCTGAATTTCCCGATCACAATGCCAGCTTCTATCGGTCCCCGAGCGCAGTCGGGATGTTCGAAGACCACGTCCGGCAGATCGTAGGGCGCACCAATCGCGTGACCGGGATCGCCTACAAAGACGACCCCACCGTGATGGCTTGGCAGCTTTGCAACGAACCGCGCCCCGGCGCGACGGAGGGGGTCATCGCTGAGACACTGCCAGCCTACTATGAGTGGATCAGCGGCAGCGCCGAGCTCATTCGGTCACTCGATCCCAACCACCTGGTATCGCTCGGCCATGAAGGGACCATCGCCACTGGTGGTCGCGAAGATCGAGTTGCCGAAGCTCACGCGCAAATGGATTACGTGACCGCCCACCTCTGGCCGCTCAACTGGGGTTGGGTAAACGGCAAAGATTTGTCGGGAACTTGGCAAAATGGCGCGGCGATGATTGCCGCCTATCTGAACGTGCACGAACGAATCGCTGGCGCCCTGAACAAGCCGTTGATCCTCGAAGAATTCGGCTTTCCACGTGACGGCGAGGGCTATGACCCCAGCGTCGGCACCAGCTTTCGACGGCAGTACTACGGTATGATCTACGCCGCCGTCGAGTCGAGCGTGGCCCACGGCGGTCCGATCTGCGGGTCCAACTTCTGGGCCTGGAATGGCGAAGCGCGCGCCCAGCACGCGGACCATCGTTTCGTGGACGGCGACCGAGCTTACATGGGCGACCCACCGCACGAGCCCCAAGGCTGGTACGGGAATTTCGACAGCGACACCGAGATTGTCGATCTAATCCGGGCGCATGGCAAAAGGCTCGAGGCATGACACGGGCCCGCTGGATGAATCCGGCAGGCCCGCGCGGGCATGATCAACGAGACGTGCAGCTCAGGGGATGACGCGCTGCCAGCTGAACGGGCCGAACGCAGTCGCGCTCGACGCAGCGTTCACGGTCGGGTCGATGGTCAGGCGCAGGTACTCGAGCGGCAAGGTGCTGCCGTGCACCACGATGCGATGGAAGTTGGTCACGTTGTAGCCCGGGTGCATGAAGTTCAGCGGATCGGTCGCGAGCAACGGGCTGTCGGAGGCGTACACGTGCGAATCACCGTTGAACAGAAGAACCGGCTTCGCGAACGCCGTCGTGTGCGTTGCGATGCTCTGCACGAACGGCTCGTACAGTGCCTGATGGGCAGCGCCCTTTTCGGCATCCCACATATCCGCCTGGGCCTCGATCACGACTGCCACGACACCATCGGCCTCCGCCTGTTTGAAGGCGGCGTCCAGCCAGCGCAGATCCGCACCGCTGCGATCGGCGATCTCCTGGATTTGGGCCGCGCTCTTGGTCGGAGCGGCGTACCAGACGTCGTCGTCGTTGTTCGAGCCGCCGGGCAGGTTGATGGCAACGAACAACACCTTGGATTGCTCGAACATCACGTTCTCGACGTAGTTGGCGTCGGTAGGATGCGCCGGGTCGAAGAACTTGGCCTGCGATAGCACCGGCATCTTGTTGATGCCCAAGGACACGCCCGGGGTCGGGAAGAAGATCGAACGGATGAGCGCGAGGTTCGCGACCGGGTCCCCGTTGGCGTAGTCGGCGGGGTTGCCCATGGCGTCCTTGACGTAGTCGATTTGACCAGTCGTCGCGTTGTAGGCTCCGCCCCCCTCGCCGCTCTTGTTGCAGTCGGCCCATTCGTTGTCGCCGGGCGTGTACACGACCGGATCTTGGTACGACTTCCACATGTCGAAGACGGTCTGGTCATAAGCTTGGGTGCAGAACTGCTTACCCGAGTGGATGTCACCGACGTGCAGGACCAAGTTGACATTCGGATCCGCATTGACGGCA